>Ga0208164_1000006_pt1 | contig 141420 bp, 116 predicted proteins | sample Colrivmet1449C02_FD_187634 | JGI IMG/M metagenome (GOLD analysis project Ga0208164, IMG submission 187634) | Estuarine microbial communities from the Columbia River estuary - metaG 1449C-02 (SPAdes) (version 2) | ecosystem: Environmental > Aquatic > Marine > Intertidal zone > Estuary | place... | reverse complement strand
ACCCTGGCGCACCAACCCAATATTGCCCCCAGCGCCTGCCTCTGGCGATACGTGACCGATGGATAACCCCGATGTCCCGCCGGAGAAACGCCCGTCTGTGATCAACGCACAGGCCTTGCCCAGATTCTTCGACTTAATGTAGCTGGTCGGGTAGAGCATTTCCTGCATGCCGGGCCCACCTCGTGGACCTTCGTAACGAACGATAACAACATCTCCCGCTTTTACTCGGTCCTGCAAAATGGCTTCGACGGCTTCGTCTTGGCTTTCTGTGATGTACGCGGGTCCTTCAAAGACATGAATCGACTCATCGACGCCCGATGTTTTCACCACACAGCCATCCGGTGCTAAGTTTCCTGTGAGTACGGCCAGACCACCTTCAAGACTAAAGGCATTCTCAAGGTTGCGAATACACCCCTTTTCCCGGTCGGCGTCTAAGGATGGCCAGCGCGTGCTTTGACTAAAGGCTGTTTGCGTAGGGATCCCCGCAGGACCGGCTTTATAAAAAGTTTTCACAGCGTCACTTACGTGACCGCTGACAATATCCCACTTATCAAGGGCATCTCTCAGCGATGGCGAATGGACAGTGGGTAGATCATTATGAATCAACCCTGCGCGATCCAGCTCAGCTAAAATACCCATAATGCCGCCGGCGCGGTGCACGTCTTCAACATGGTACTCCGGCGTGCTCGGCGCGACCTTGCACAGCTGCGGCACAACCCGTGACAAGCGATCGATATCCGCCATGGTGAAGTCAATGCCCGCTTCTTGCACAGCGGCAAGCAGATGCAAAATAGTATTGGTCGAGCCACCCATGCAGATATCGAGCGTCATCGCGTTTTCAAATGCTTTAAAGTTAGCAATAGAGCGCGGCAGCACAGAGTAGTCATCCGATTCGTAATGCTTCCTTGCCATGTTCACGATCGTGCGGCCGGCCTCAAGGAACAGTTCCCGCCGATCCGAGTGGGTAGCCAGCACAGTGCCGTTGCCCGGCAGTGACAGACCCAACGCCTCGGTCAGACAATTCATCGAATTCGCCGTAAACATACCGGAGCAGGAACCGCAGGTAGGACAGGCCGATCGCTCATATTCAGCCACTTTCTCGTCGCTGGCATTGTCGTCTACGGCAATAACCATGGCATCGACTAAGTCGAGTTTATGCTCAGACAGTTTAGTCTTGCCGGCCTCCATTGGCCCGCCCGAGACAAAAATGGTCGGAATATTGAGGCGCATTGCCGCCATTAACATGCCGGGAGTAATTTTGTCGCAGTTAGAAATGCAGACCAGCGCATCGGCGCAGTGTGCGTTAACCATGTACTCCACTGAATCGGCGATAACATCCCGAGAAGGGAGTGAATAAAGCATGCCGTCGTGGCCCATGGCGATACCATCGTCAACTGCAATGGTGTGGAATTCACGTGCGATACCGCCGGCCTTTGCCACTTCTCCTGCAACAAGATCACCAAGGTCCTTTAGGTGCACATGGCCTGGAACGAACTGAGTGTACGAGTTGGCAATGGCAATCATCGGTTTGTCGAAGTCGTCGTCCGTCATCCCAGTTGCGCGCCACAGTGCTCTGGCGCCGGCCATATTGCGGCCCTGTGTCGTGGTGTGGGATCTGTACTTTGGCATGTGATTTCTCTGTGAATAAATAAACGGTGTGCAAGAATAGCAGAAACCGCAGGGCAGAAAAATCTACCCTGCTATTTAAGCTCTTAAAGTTTGAGCACTTAGAGTTTGAGCACTTAAAGTTCTTTGCTGAAAATACGAGACTGGCGCTGATAGTTGTAAAGCGACTGTCGCTCGGCAGGCAGATCGGTCAGTGCGGCCTCTACGAACCCCTGCTCACGAAACCAGTGGGCAGTTTGGGTGGTTAAAACAAACAGTTTTTTAATCGCCATTTCTGCGGCATTTTTTTCAATGGCGGCTAACAGCCGAGAGGCGATGCCCTGATTGTGGAACTCTGGGTGTGTCGCAACGCAGGCCAGCTCTCCAGTGTTGCTGTCGCCTATCTGATAGAGCGCAGCGCAGCCGATAAGCGTGCCCTCAGGATGGACAACAACCATAAAACGCGATATTTCAGTTTCCAGAAGCTCGCGCGAACGTTTTACTAAAATGCCCTTCTGCTCAAGAGGCGAAATTAAGTCAAGAATACCGCCCACGTCATCGATACTGGCTGGCCTAATCACCTCGGAGTGATCTTTCATAATCAAGGTGCCACAACCCTCTCGGGTAAATAGCTCCTGCAGCAGTGCGCCATCGTCATTGCAGCCGACAATATGCACGCGCTCGACGCCATTGCGACATGCCTGATAGGCTGAACCAGTCAGTAAATAGCGCTGACTTTCTGCGCCGCTCTCTTTTTTAACGGTAGACAGTAAATCAGCTACTTCGGGCAGCGAGAGATTGCGCAATAAATTATTGTCGCGGTCTGACAATCCAGAGGCTTCGGTAATAAGCACCAGTTTTTCAGCTTTAAGTGCGATCGCCGTCTGTGTCGCCACATCTTGGTAGGCAAGATTGAACGCTTCACCCGTTGGCGAGAAACCAATGGACGAAATCAACACTAGCGCGCCGCCCTCGAGTTGCGCTTGAATCGCCTTGCGATCAATACGACGAATCTCGCCGGCTCTTTGAAAGTCTATCCCGTCGCGCACACCGACAGGTTTTGCAGTAATAAAATTGCCGCCAACAACACGAATACGTGCACCATGCATCGGTGAATTGGGAAGCCCCATCGACAATGCGGCTTCGATTTGAAAGCGCGTTGCACCCACCGCTTCCTTCACACATTGCATCGCCGCGCCATCGGTTATGCGCACTTGCTCGCGAAATACTGTTTCTATTCCCGCTTGCTGCAGGCGCTGCTCAATTTGCGGGCGCGCGCCATGCACCATAACAATGTGCACGCCTAAACTTTGCAGCAGGGCGATGTCGTGCACAATACTCTGGAAGTTCGCATGGGACGTGGCATCGCCACTCACAGCAATGACAAAGGTCTTACCTCTGTGCGCGTGTATATAGGGCGATGTTTCGCGAAAAAATTGTACGTAGTTAGTCGTTGTCATGGCGTGATTATAAGCAACCGTGATAAATAAGTTGAGATAAAAATTCGTTCCTTCGATAACAGTCTTTGGTCGTTGTTCTCAGGCTTGCAAACCGTCCGTCCCCCCGCAGGTGAAATAGAGTGTAGCGCATATCCCAATTTGCGCTACAGCTATTGCCAAAGCGTACTAAAGTTTATGGATAGAGCAACAACAGGAGTTGACCATGAAAGAGGCGCTGACAAAAGGGCGATGTCTAGATCTTGGCGGAATTTTAAAGGATTTAGTCAGTGACGGCGTGCTGGAGAAAAGTGATGCCGTTGAGATTGCCGCCGCGCGTCGCAGTCGCGAGCAAGCGCTGCTGCATCCATTAGAAATTATTGCCGCAAAGCAATGTCTGCATCGCAGCCACAAAACACCGCTCAATCTTGATTATCTGAGTGGCTGGTTAGCCAAAAAAGCAGGGATACCCTTGGCACATATAGATCCCTTAAAAATCAATGTGCCTGCAGTAACCGCGGTTATGTCATTTGCCTATGCCAAGCGCTACGGCATTCTCTGCCTTGAGGTCAGTCGCGAGGCGCTGGTGATTGCGACCATGGAACCGTTTGATACCGCGTGGATGGAGAGCCTTCAGCAAACCTCGCCGCGCACCCTGCGCCGCGTGATGGCCGATCCTGCCGACATCAAAAAGTACACGCTGGAATTTTACTCCCTCGCCAAATCGGTTTTTGGTGCAGGCACATCCGTAGTTAGCGGTGCCGGTATTGCCAATTTTGAGCAGCTCCTGGAAGTGGGCAAGCTGAAAAATGCCGATGCCCAAGATCAGCATATCGTCAATATTGTCGATTGGCTTTTGCAATACGCTTTTGACCAGCGCGCAAGTGATATTCATCTCGAACCGCGCCGGGGCAAAGGCAAGGTGCGTTTCCGCATTGATGGCGTGCTGCACTTGGTCTACGAGTTGCCAGACAATGTTATGACTGCCATGATCAGTCGTCTAAAAATTCTGGGTCGCATGGATGTGGCAGAAAAGCGCCGACCGCAAGATGGTCGAATTAAAACCAAGGCGCCTAACGGCAGCGAAGTTGAGCTGCGCCTGTCTACCATGCCCACTGCATTTGGCGAAAAGTTGGTGATGCGTATTTTTGATCCTGATGTGCTATTGCGCAGCTTTTCTCAACTAGGGCTTGTGGCCTCAGACTATCAGCAGTGGCAATCGATGATCAAACGCGCCCATGGCATTGTCTTGGTCACTGGGCCCACAGGGTCGGGCAAGACCGCCACGCTCTATTCAACCTTAAAGCAGCTGGCGACGGATAGCGTGAATGTCAGCACCGTCGAAGATCCCATCGAGATGGTTGTGGACGCTTTTAATCAGAGTCAAATTCAACCTGCGATCGACTTTGATTTTGCCGCCGGTATTCGCACGTTGATGCGGCAGGACCCTGACATCATCATGGTCGGTGAAATTCGTGATCGAGCAACCGCCGAGATGGCCGTGCAGGCCGCATTGACTGGTCACCTCGTGCTCTCAACGCTGCATACCAACGACGCCCCTACAGCGATCAGTCGTCTCTTGGATTTAGCCATGCCCGCGCACCTAATTAAGGCCACATTAAACGGCGTCATGGCGCAGCGCCTCGTGCGCACACTTTGCCCCGACTGCCGCGGTGAAGTGCCCTGTGATACTGACGCGTGGAAAGAGCTAACAGGCCCGACGCAACTAGCCACACCGGCAACAGTATTTCAGCCGGTGGGTTGTTTAGAGTGTCGCAACACTGGATACTTAGGGCGCGAGGGTATCTATGAAATTATGCCGATTACTCATAAGCTTCTCAGCCATATCAGCAGCGAGTCAGATATTCAGCAGATTCCCAGTGCCGCGATTGGTGAGGGGATGAAAACGCTGCGCATGGCGGGCGCAGAAAAAGTTGCCGCTGGAGTCACCTCCATCGAAGAGGTATTGCGCGTTACGCCAGAGTTGGGACGCTAATTAACAGAGATTTTTTTATGACGAAAACTTTTCCTGCGCTGATATCGGCAAAATATCAGCACTATATCGATAGTTTTCGAGCGGTGGAAAACAACGCTGAATGGCTGAACAGAAGACTTACTAATTTTCCTGAATACCCTTTATTTGCAGTGCATTTGCAGCTCGTTTGGGGCTGCAGCGATTTTGTTGCGCAGGACTGCCTCAGTCAACCAGCACTGTTCAGAGCGCTGGTCGAGAGCGGTGATTTACAGCGCAGTTATTTTGCCACCGACTATGAAAAAGCCATCCCGCTGCCAGAGCCGTGCAATGAAGAGCAGTTGGCCAAGACGTTGCGACTGTTTCGCCGTCGCGAATTAATCAGAATTATTTGGCGCGACTTCACCCGCCAAGCGACCATGCAAGAGACCACTGCGGATATGACATGGATGGCAGAGGCGGCTATCTCCGCGGCGCTGCTGGTACTTCACCCCATTACCTGTCGCGAATTAGGCACGCCCTTAAGCAGCGCAGATGGCGCTTCGGCCTCCACTATTCAGCGTATGTTGGTAATTGCCATGGGGAAAATGGGTGCCTATGAACTGAATGTCTCTTCTGATATTGATCTTATTTTTGCTTACCCCAACAAAGGTGAAACCTCTTGGTTAGAGAGTGGCGTTGCACGCAAAACGGTCTCTAATCAAGAATTTTTTACCCGCCTTGGGCAAAAATTAATTGCTGCCTTAGATCGCAAAACAGCCGACGGCTTTGTCTTTCGCGTTGATATGGCGCTGCGCCCCTACGGTCAAAGTGGCGCCTTAGTGATGAGCTTTGATGCGCTTGAGGAATATTATCTGACACAGGGCCGCGAGTGGGAGCGCTACGCGATGGTCAAAGCACGTGTGGTCAGCGGTGCGACGGCTGACCGAGAACAACTGGGCGCTATTTTGCGGCCATTTGTCTATCGCCGCTATTTAGATTTTGGTGCCATTGAAGCATTGCGCGACTTAAAGAAACTGATTAACCGAGAGGTGATGCGTAAAGGTTTGCAGGACGATATCAAACTTGGCGCAGGCGGCATTCGTGAAGTTGAGTTTATTGTTCAGGCATTTCAGTTGGTTCGCGGTGGGCGCAATATTAGTCTGCAAACGCAGTCTCTTCATACGGCGCTGCAGCAATTGGTCAAGAGTAATATTGTCGCTGAAAATGACGCGTTAGCGCTGTGGCGTGCCTATGAATTTCTGCGCAACACAGAACATGCACTGCAAGGTATTGGCAATCAGCAAACACAGCAGCTCCCTCTGGATGAACTCGGTCGCCAGCGCGTTGCAATCCTTCTCAACAGTGATAGCTGGGCAGCTTTTTCCGAACAATTACAGGAACACAGGCGCGTTGTTAAAAGCATGTTTGGGGATATTTTTGCTGACCCCAGTGACGCAGCTGCATCGGGTGACGCTGGGGAGGGCGCTGGGGAAAATGCCGGCGAACGGTTTTGGTCTGGCGACCTAACCCGCGAGGAAATTGTTCAGTACTTGCAAAGGCAGGGCTACCAAGAGGCAGAGCCGGTCGCGCAGCAGCTCTATGATATGTATACCAGCAAGGCCGTGGTCACATTAGAAAAAGAGCCGCGCAGTCGTCTCGACAAATTAATGCCCAACCTCACGGCTGTCTGCGCGCCCTTTGTCGATAACAGTACAACATTGGCCCGCGTCGTTGCCCTAGTGCAAGCGGTTTTGCGTCGCAGCGCATATCTGGCACTGTTGACTGAGAGCCCAAGGGCCCTGGAGCAGTTAGCGCTGCTGTGTGAGCGCAGTAGTTGGATTGCCGCCGAATTGACGGCCTACCCAGCACTGTTAGATGAGCTGCTCGATCCGCGCTCACTCTATATGTTGCCCACGAAAGCGATTTTGCAGGATCAATTGCGCCAACAAATGTTGCGTGTTTCCAGTGATGATCTAGAGCAGCAGATGGAGGTTGTTCGCTATTTCGTACGTTCCTCTGCACTGCGTATTGCGGCTTGCGATGTTACAGGCGTTATTCCATTGATGCAGGTGAGCGACTATCTCACGTGGCTTGCTGAAGTGGTGATTGAGTACTCGGTAAACATTTCTTGGGAATACATGCTGAGTCAATATGGAGAACCTCAGAGCGACGGTGCCGAGCCCCCTGCTTTCGTTGTGGTCGCCTACGGCAAACTCGGAGGCATTGAGTTAGGGTACAAGTCCGATCTCGATTTGGTTTTTCTCTACAGCGGAGCCTCTGGGATGCTGACCAACGGTGCTCGCAGCATTGATAACAGCACCTTTTTTGTTCGCCTTGGCCAGCGCATTATTCATATTCTTACCACCATGACGAGATCTGGCGCCGCCTACGAGATTGATATGCGTCTGCGTCCCTCCGGAAATTCCGGCATGCTGGTGTCGAGTATTGCAGGCTTTGCTAAGTATCAGCGCGAGAGCGCTTGGACATGGGAGCATCAGGCCTTGGTGCGCGCTCGTGTTGTTGCCGGAGATCGCCAACTTACCGAGGCCTTCAATGCCCTGCGTCAAGAAATACTCTGTCGTTCGCGGGATAAAGCATCCCTTGCAGTGGACGTGCAAGAAATGCGCGAAAAAATGCGCACACACTTAGGTCGCGCAACAAAAGACGGCAAATTCTCTCTCAAGCAGGGCGCTGGAGGTATCGTAGATATCGAATTTATGGTTCAATTTGCGGTACTTGCGTGGTCTCATCAATATCCGACGCTTGCTCGGTGGAGCGACACAATCCGTATCCTAGAATCACTGGCACAGAATGGACTGTTTACAGAGCAACAGTCTGCTGAGTTGATTGACGCATACAAGCGTTATCGATCAGAGGGACACAGATTACAATTGCAAAATCTTGCCGCGGAAGTGGACGATTCACAGTTGCAAGAACTCAGGGAAAAAGTCGGCACACAGTGGCGGCAGTTATTTAATAGTCATTAGTTAATCAAGAGGAAGAGGTCCATGTCGTTCGCAGAGCGCGATGGTTTTATTTGGATGGATGGAGAGTTGGTGGATTGGCGCGATGCCAAGACACACTTTTTAACGCACTCGCTACACTATGGTTTAGCGGTTTTCGAAGGTGTACGCGCCTATCACAATAGTGTGTCGGGCACCTGTATTTACCGCCTCGAAGATCACACTAAGCGCCTTTTTAACTCAGCGAAAATTCTTCAGTTGCAGGTTCCCTTCACGCAAGAGCAGATAAACGCTGCGCACCGCGAAGTGGTGCGGGTAAACAACCTTAAAGAAGCCTATATTCGCCCGCTGGTTTTCTTGGGGTCAGAAGGCATGGGCCTGCGCGCCAAAGATTTAAAAGTGCATGTCGGCATTGCAGCTTGGGAGTGGCCGTCATATATGTCCCCTGAAGCGCTGGAAGCGGGCATTAAAGTGCGCACGTCCTCCTACACCCGACACCACGTCAATATCACCATGTGTAAAGCCAAGGCCAGCGGCAACTACATGAACTCGATGTTGGCCCTGCGCGAAGCGCTCGATTCCGGTTGCGATGAAGCGATGCTCCTCGATCCAGAAGGGTACGTGGCAGAGGGCAGCGGCGAGAACTTTTTTATGGTGCGCAACGGTGTTATTTACACCCCAGACCTCACCTCATGTCTCGACGGAATTACTCGGGATACTATTTTTAGCTTGGCTGCCGATCACGGTATTGAAGTGCGAGAGAAGCGCATCACCCGTGACGAAGTGTATATCTGTGACGAAGCGTTCTTTACCGGCACTGCGGCAGAAGTTGTGCCCATTTGCCAGTACGATGGCCGCGTAATCGGCAGTGGCAAGCGCGGGCCCATTGCGGCGACATTACAGGCCGCTTATTTTGATTTGGTGCGTGGCAAAAACGCCAAATATCCGAGCTGGCTATCACCGGTTGCCGACTAATTTTTTAGACAAGTTAAAGAGGCGTTTATGGCGACTGACACTGAACTAGTCAACGTACTGTGCATGAAGTGGGGTACAAAGTACCCCGCAGATTACGTCAACAGACTTTACTCAATGGTTGCACGCAATATGGCGCGCTCTTTTCGCTTTGTTTGTCTCACCGAAGACGGCGTGGGTTTAGACGACAATATTGATGTTTTTCCGCTGCCGCAAAGTGCGGTGAATCTTGCGGGCCCCGAGCGGGGCTGGAATAAGCTTTCGGTTTTTGCTGCAGACCTTTATGGTCTGTCAGGCAAAGTTCTTTGTCTCGATCTCGATCTTATTATTACCGGTAGTTTGGATGATCTTTTTGATTATCCCGGCGAGGTTATGATTATTAAAGACTGGATAAAAACTGACGGCACTGGCAACTCCTCGGTATATCGATTTGAAGTTGGCGCCCATCCAGAGGTGCTCGCGAAATTTGAAAAATCCTTCGACAGCATTAAAAAAACCTATCGCAACGAACAAGAATACTTGTCCGCAGAGCTATTGGCGAAAGGCGCCTTGAAATATTGGCCAGATGAGTGGTGCCGCAGCTTTAAACGTCACTGCATAAAACCCTTTTCATTTTTTCTGGCGCGTGAGACAGTAATACCAAAAAACGCGCGGATTATTGTATTTCACGGCAAGCCCGATCCCCACGAAGCAATCGTTGGTGTTAGTGGCAAGTGGTATCGACACTTTAAGCCCGCAGCATGGATAACCGACCATTGGCGCTAGGCGCTTTAGGGGAGTTTTTATGGCGAGTGCAGAGCCGATAAAACAATTAATCTGCATCAACTGGGGAACCAAATACGGGTCTGATTACATCAACCGTTTGTATGGTATGGTGTCGCGAAATATCACCCCTCCTTTCACACTCACCTGTTTCACCGACAACAGCGAAGGCATTCGCCCAGAAGTGCATGCGGTGCCGCTGCCAGAACTTAGTTTTCAACTACCGCAAACCAAAAGAGGCATTTGGCCAAAATGTCGTCTTTGGAGCCAAACGCTGGGTGAGCTCACGGGGCCTGTTCTGTTTTTAGATCTCGATTTGGTTATCACAGGTAATCTTGATGGGTTTTTCAGTTTTGGCGATCCGAACGATGTCATATTGGCAAGAAACCCAAGCAACCCGCTAGAGAAACTCGGTCAGACATCTGTTTATCGCTTTCCCGTTGGCAAATTGCTGCCACTGTTAGAACGTTTTTCCGCGTCGCCCCTCGAGATTGCAGAGAAGTACCGTTTTGAGCAGCGCTACGTGACGCGAAACGCACCTGGGGGCGTAAAATTCTGGCCGAATCCGTGGGTGCTGCATTTTCGCCAGCAGTGTCGGCGAACGTTTCCTTTCAATTATTTCAAAGTGTCTAAATTACCTGACACGGCAAAAATCGCTATTTTTCCTGGCGATTTAAACCCTGGAGATGCGATCCAAGGTATCTATCACAGCGGTGGAAAAGTTCGCTCGCCGCGGCAGCATGTTTGTGCGGGCCTGCGCGGGGACCGCGATCGGTCGCTGCTTGCGCATCTCAGGCACTTTATACTGCCCACGCCCTGGGTTGATAGATTGTGGCGCGAATAGGCGCTTAGCTGAGTCTCTGCGTGTAGCCGTAGCGCTCAAAATCCTCTTTGTAGATCGCGTTGATAGACGCCAAGATATCTGGCGTTAAAAGGAGTTTTTTCTTAACCTGCTCGCTGCTGTTTGCTCGTGTCGCTGAGGAAAATCCGGTTGCGTGGCAAAAACGCTGCATGTCCTCAGGGTCATCCATTTTAAAAATTGAAAATCTTTTTACGCTGATATTTAGTCTCTTCAAAAAGCGGTACTGCGGATTTTCAATAAGCCAATGTTGCGGCTGAATATGCTCGTCCAGCCAGTAAATCTGCTCAAGCATTTCAACAAACGACGCGAAGGAAGTGTCCAGCAAGCGCTGGCGTATCGCTTCGTTACTGTGGGTTTTAGTCGATATTTGCAGCAGTGGGAAAAACACCCGCTGTGGTTTTTCCCATTTATAAGGTTGAGTTAAGTCAGCATTCATAGGAATTTTTTGAAATTTATCTTTATAGAATGACACGACTCGATCGTAGGGATTTCTTACGGTGAAGTAGACGTGGGGGCGACCTGAAAGCAGCCGCGCCCAAGCCTCAATCCGTTTCATTTTTTGGAAGGGTGCGTGTTTCTTAAAAGATGAAAACATCACTTTAAAATTGGTAAGAACTAACCCGGGCTCATTGTCTATTCTGAAATAAGGCATCGTGGTGTGTGCTCGATTTTTATTGTTATTATTATTTGCACTCAGATGGGAGAGTATCGCAAACCCGTCGGAACCACCAACTCCTCTCGAGAAAAAAACCAGTCGAACCAGAAAAAACCATTCCGCCTGCGATATTTGTCCGCTCTTTACGGGCGCAACGACGAGTTTGTTCTATGATTAGTCAGCCGACTTTGGTAACTTGCAGCAACTCAGGCCGGTGCTTATTTTTCAGGTTGTCTATGCGCATACGTTTAAACAGATTTTCTTACAGCGTGCTTTTATACCTGCTGACGCCCTTTATTCTGTTGCGGTTAATCGTGCGGAGTATTAAAGCGCCCGCCTACGCGGCGCGCTGGGCCGAGCGTTTTGGCTTGGTTTCGCGCATGCAAAATAAGAGTCAAACTATTTGGGTGCACGCGGTGTCCGTGGGCGAAACAATTGCCGCCATTCCGTTAATTAAGCAACTGCAATTGCGCTATCCGCACCATCGACTGTTGGTGACTAACATGACGCCAACCGGTTCAGATAGAGTTGTGGCAACCTTTGGTGACAGCGTTTCCCACTGCTACGCGCCCTACGATATGCCCGATGCTGTGGCGCGTTTTTTGAAGCGTACCAACCCCCAGATGCTGGTCATTATGGAAACCGAGCTGTGGCCCAACACCATTGCTGCCTGCGAAAAACGCCAAATTCCTGTTATTTTGGCCAATGCGCGACTCTCCGAAAAATCTGCCCTTGGTTATCGGCGAGTGCTTGGATTGACGTCGCCCATGCTCGGCAGATTAACCAAGGTCGCTGCACAACACAGTGATGATGGTGCGCGATTTATCGCTCTTGGACTGCCACAGGCCAATCTCACTATCACCGGTAATATTAAATTTGATTTGGATATCACAGCGCTGATGAGGGCCGATGCAGAGGCGTTGTTGAAAGCTTGGCGTGGTGACAGTCAGCGCAAGATACTGCTGGTGGCCAGTACTCACCGCGGTGAGGATGAAATTATTTTGCGCGCATTTGGTGAGATCAAGCATCGCCATCCCAGCGCATTGCTGGTGTTAGTGCCCCGCCATCCCGAGCGCTTTAATGATGTTGCCGACCAAGCTCAGGCCGCTGGCTTTGTGGTTGCTCGCCACAGTGCTCGAGAGGACTGTTTGTCAGCAGATGTTGTCATCGGCGACACCATGGGTGAGTTGATGACGTTCTACGGTGCCTGCGACGTGGCCTTTGTGGGCGGCAGTTTGGTCGCTAATGGCGGCCACAATATGATTGAGCCTGCGGCTTGGGGAAAGCCGGTCCTCAGCGGGCCACATCTGTTTAATTTTGCCGAGGTTTCTAGTCTTTTGTTGTCTTCCGGCGGCATGCTTATAAGTCGCGATGCACAAGAACTCGCGACAACCGTGGTGGAGTTGTTTGATCACGAGGCGCGATTACAGGAGATGGGAGATCAGGCGCTGAGTGTGGCTGAAGCCAATCGCGGTGCGCTGGATAAATTGTTACACATTGTTGAGCAGGCGCTGCCAGCGCCGAAGCGCTAGCAGGCAGGAGTGAATTACTTGTTGATCACGAGTTGCGGATCAAGCCAAGCATTTAACTGATAAATATCGTCGGGTGATAACTGTCCGGCTACTTCCTTTAAGCGCATCATCGACAAAATATAGTCGTAGCGCGCATTGGCAAAATTGCGCCGCGCTTGATAGACGGTGCGTTGCGCTACCAGTACATCAACAATATTTCGCGTGCCCACTTCATAACCCGCTTGGGTCGCCTGTAAGGCGCTTTCGGCGGATGTGATGGACTGCTTGCGGGCTTTTACTCGTGCGGTGTTAGTCAGCACTAACTGATGCAGAGAGCGGGCTGCTTGAACGGTATTGCGCTTTGCAGCGACGAAATTTTCATCAGACTGAATAGACTGCTGTTTTGCTTGGCGACGCTGCGCATCAAGTGCACCACCGAGCCAAATTGGCATGGTGACAGCGATAGAAAAGGAATTGCCGTCTTGCTGTGACTCAAAGGGCAGGTCGTAACGCGTACCGTCCGCATCAGAATCAAAGTAGCTTGCCCGCCCTGACACTTTCGGCAAACGCGCAGCCGCAGCGGCTTTGGCGCGATTGTAAGCGGCATCTTTGCCAAGTTCGGCGACTTTGAGTTGGAAGTTGTTGCCCAGTGCAAAATCGACCCACTGTTGGTTGTCCAAGGGTTCAGGGTTGGTGGCCGCAAACGTGTCGGTTAGGCCGGCGAGCACGTTGTGGCTCTGACCCGTCAGCACTGCCAGTTGTTCGAAGGCGATGGTGAGTGCACCCTCTGCTTCGAGGCTGTTGACCGCGGCGTCATCGAACACGGCTTGTGCTTCGTGGACATCGGTGACCGGCAGCAAACCAACTTCAAAACGCTCGCGAGTCTGCTCGAGCTGGCGCTGAATGGCGCGCTCTTCAGCTTTGCGGGTCTCCATGTTGTCGTAGGCGCGCAGCACATTAAAATAGGCATCGCTGACGCGGATAATCAGCGATTGCTGATCCGCAGAAAACTGTGCGCGGGCACTTTTGCTCAGCGCTTTACTGCCTTGGAACTGATACCAAGCGGGCATATCGAAAATAGCTTGGCTCAGTGACACGTTGTAAGACGTGGTGTCGCTATCGATAGTGCCGAGACCCATGTCGTCAGTTTCAGACTCGCGATATTCTCCAGAGGCCGCCATTTGCGGCAGCAGAGCGGCTCTGCCGATATTCTTCGCTTCGCTGTTGGCATTAAAACTGGCTCGTGCTGCGCTTAGCACTGGATCGTTTTGCAAGGCAGTTTCGTATATGTCCTTGAGCGTGTCAGCCATCACCATCTGGGGTGCCAGAAAAGCAAAGCACGAAATCATGAGTCGTTTTGTAACAGTTTGCATAAAGCCTCCGTTTGCAAGGTCGGTAGTTTAGCAGATTTGCTCTCAAGTCATACTAAGCTGGTGTGTAAAAGCGTAGAGATTTTTTCAGTGCCCATTAGACGTTTGAAACCGACAATTGGTTGATAGCGATGGTAAAATTTATGGCTATTTTTGATAAGAGGACGGGCCAGTGAAAAAAAGACATCAGTTTGGCCAGTCCGACTACCGTGTCGTAGCGAGTGAGTCGGTATTTCAAGGTTTTTTTAAAATGAGTCGCATGGTTGTTGAGCATCGCTTGTTTCAGGGCGGTTGGAGTAAGCCAGTTTCTCGCGAACTCTTTCAGCGCGGTGATGCGGTGGGCGTGCTGCTTTATGATCCAGTCAACCAATTGGTTGGTGTTGTTGAGCAATTTCGCGTGGGCGCTATGGGTGATAAACACGGCCCGTGGCAATACGAGATTATTGCTGGCATGCTAAAGCCCGGTGAGAGCCCGCAGGATGTCGCTGTTCGCGAGTTGCAAGAGGAGTCCGGGGTCGCGGTGGAAAAACTACTACCGATCTGCGACTATCTGGTGAGTGGCGGTGGCTCAGACGAGCGCATGTACATGTTTTGTGGGCTTGTTGATCTCAGCGATCGCGGCGGGGTTTTTGGATTAGATGAGGAAAATGAAGATATTCTGTTCCAAGTTTGGCCCTATAACGACGCTATAGAGGCATTGAATGACGGCCTGCTCAACAGTGCTGCCATGACGATTGCCATGCTCTGGTTGCAGCTGAAGCGCGATGATTTGAGACTTGAGTCTTGAATAAATAATGCGCCAATAAAACAACCACAAAACGGTTAACTCCATCACGACGAGAGAGTAAAGACTTTGTCAGTATCCGAAACCCGACGTCAGAAACAAAACATTGCTCGCTTGCATGGTGAGTGTGAGCTGAATTATCTGCGTCTTAAAAAATTATTGCCCAGCGCCGTACAAGCTCAAGGTCTCTTGCAGATAAATTTTAGTTTTGAGGCGGATAATTGCAAAGACGGCGCCTCGGCCGAGAGCGCCATGCGCCTGCAAATAGTGGAAGAAACGCGCTATACGAGCCTTGTGATTATCGGTGCAATTGGGGCAAGACCGGAGTGGTTGCCGGGTATTGAGGTGAAAGTGCGCCTGTATCACGATGCCAAAATGGCGGAGGTTATTGAGTGGTGCAGCGACCGAACTATCCCGTGGGAACTGGTTGAAAAGTCAGGCATGCAGTCGCGTGACGAAAAGTGGCAGTGGAATCGATTTTTGAGCGATCTGTTGTCACACAGTCTCAGCCACGGTATGGCAAAAATGGAAGTTTAAGAGAATTCATGAGTACAGTTAGGCTAACGCAAATTACCGATCTCCATCTCGGGGCGACCAAGGACGAAATCTTGGGCGGCGTGACCACCTATGACAGCTTTTTGTCAGTCTTGCGGGCGTCGGAGACGCAGGGCCATGGCGATAATCTGCTGTTGCTGACTGGCGATCTTGCCAGCGATAGTCAGCCAGGCGCCTATCGTCTACTCAATAAAGTGCTGGCTGATAATGGCAAAAAGGCAGCCTGGTTGCCCGGCAATCACGATCATTTTAAAACCATGCAAGACAATCTTAGGGATTATCCTTTCACTCCAGTGTTGATATTGGGTGGGTGGGGAATACTCTTGCTAGACAGCTCAAAACCCGATGGCCCTGGCGGTCATTTCTCCGACGAAGAGCTTGCTCGTGCCGAGGCCGGATTGGCGCAGCTTGCAGGGAAACCGGTGTTAGTTGCCATGCATCACTCCCCGGTCGCGGTCAACTCCACGTGGCTTGATCGCCAGCGGATCGACAATCAACAAAAGCTTTATGCCATGCTCTTGGCGCATGGTCAGGTAAAGGCCGTGATCACCGGTCATGTGCATCAGCACCACCACAGCCTGTGGCATGATATTCCCGTCTACTCCTCCCCTTCCAGCTGTGTTCAATTTGAACAGTACAGCCATGATTTCGCCCTATCAGACAACCCGCCCGGCTATCGCTGGATAGAGCTGCATGAGGATGGTAGCGTTCATACAGGCGTAGAATTCCTGCAAGATTTCACTCAGCGCTGCGATGTCGATTGCGTTGGCTATTAAGCCTGTATAAGTCTGTGCAATGCGCCGTTAAACTCTATGGGATAGCATAATCAATGCTCCCTATCTGCGCGGCTTTGGCTATAATGGCCGCTACTCAAAAATAGTTATTCTCCTATGCCGATGTTGCTTTACTTACACGGGTTCAACAGCTCGCCAGAGTCAAAAAAAGCCTTGCAGACGGAGCAATGGTTTGCCAATTATGCACCCGACATTGAATTTGTTTGTCCTCAGCTGCCGCCCTTTGCCAATCAAGCTATGGCGCTTTTGAGCAGGTTGATTGAGCAGCGCCTGCCCGACCCTGTCTATCTTGTGGGCAGTTCTATGGGAGGATTCTTAGCCACTTGCCTCGTTGAGCGCTATGGCCTTAAGGCCGTGCTGATCAATCCTGCGGTAAGTCCCCACCGTGGCCTAGAGGACTGGCTGGGTGAAAATGCCAATTATCAAACCGGTGAGACATGGCGGTTTGAGCCAGAGCATATCGATGAGTACAAACAGTGGGATCCCACGGCGATAAAACAGACAAATAATTACTTGGTACTATTGCAAAGTGGTGATGAAATACTCGACTACCGTGATGCACAGCAACACTACACTGGGTGCAAAGTAATTCTTGAATACGGTGGAGATCACAGTTTTACCGACTATGATCGTCATCTTGAAAATATCCATCATTTTTTGCTTTCGACCTGATAATCAACCTGACCTGTAGAGCCAATGAGCACATATAACTCAGAAGATATTGAAGTCCTAACTGGTTTAGACCCGGTGCGAAAGCGCCCGGGGATGTACACCGACACCAGCCGTCCCAACCACCTTGCGCAAGAGGTCATTGATAATAGCGTCGATGAAGCACTGGCCGGTCATGCCAGTCGCATAGATGTCACCATGCACAGTGATGGCTCACTCTCGGTCTGTGACGACGGGCGCGGTATGCCGGTCGATATCCACCCCGAACAGGGCGTGCCAGGTGTTGAGGTAATACTCTCAACGCTCCATGCCGGCGGTAAGTTCTCCAACAAAAACTACCAATTCTCCGGTGGTCTGCACGGCGTTGGTGTATCTGTGGTTAACGCACTGTCCGACAAGCTCGAAGTCATCGTGAAGCGCGAGGGCAAGGTCCATCAAATTCTCTTTGCCAATGGTGAAAAGACCTCCAATCTTAAAGTTATCGATACCTGTGGACAGCGCAACACCGGCACTATTTTGCGCTTTTGGCCGAACGCCTCGTACTTTGATTCGGTAAAGTTTTCGCTGCCACGCCTGCGCCACGTCTTGCGCGCGAAAGCGGTGTTGTGCAGTGGCCTAACCGTCAGTTTTTACGATGAAAATACCAATGAAAGCGAAGAGTGGTATTACGAAGATGGCCTTCAAGATTATCTCTCGGGCGCGCTGCAAGGCTGGGATTTACTGCCCGCGGTACCATTTATCGGCACCTATGCTGCTGCCAATGAAGCCGCAGACTGGGCGGTGCAGTGGATGCCTGATGGCGGCGAGTTAGTTCAAGAGAGTTACGTCAACCTCATTCCAACCCCTCAGGGCGGTACCCATGTCAACGGTCTGCGCACTGGCCTTTTGGAGGCTATGCGCGAGTTTTGTGAGTTTAGAAATTTACTGCCGCGCGGCGTTAAGCTGACCCCCGATGATATCTGGGATCGCTGTAGCTTTGTGCTCTCGTCCAAGCTGGAAGACCCGCAATTTTCCGGTCAAACAAAAGACCGTCTGTCGTCTCGGCAGGCAGCGGCATTCGTTTCGGGCGTGGTTAAAGATTCCTTTAGCCTGTGGCTAAATCAGCACACAGAGGAAGCGGAAAAACTCGCCGAGCTGTGTATTTTTAGCGCCCAGAGTCGCATGCGCGCGAGCAAAAAAGTGGTGCGCAAAAAGATCACACAAGGCCCCGCACTGCCCGGAAAGCTTGCCGATTGCTCGAGCGGTGAGCCAGAGCGCAGTGAAATTTTCTTTGTCGAAGGTGATTCGGCAGGCGGCTCAGCCAAGCAGGCGCGCAATCGTGAAAATCAAGCGATCATGCCGCTGCGAGGCAAAATCTTAAATACCTGGGAAGTTGATTCCCAAGAAATTTTGGGCTCGCAGGAGGTTCACGATATTTCTGTCGCTCTGGGTATCGATCCGGGTGTTGAAAGTCTCGAAAAACTGCGTTATCACAAAGTCTGCATTCTCGCCGATGCAGACTCCGACGGACTGCATATCGCCACTTTGTTGTGCGCGCTATTTGTTCGCCACTTCCGACCATTGGTTAGCGCCGGTCACGTCTATGTCGCCATGCCGCCACTGTTTCGCATCGATATTGGAAAAGACGTTTACTACGCCCTCGATGAGTCTGAAAAACAGGGCGTTCTCGATCGCATTCAGGCCGAGGGCAAGCGCGGCAAAGTGAATGTGCAGCGCTTTAAAGGACTGGGTGAGATGAATCCGCTGCAGTTGCGCGAAACCACAATGAACCCCGATACCCGCCGTTTAGTGCAGCTGACCATTGAGCCAGGTGATGAAACCAACAGTATTCTGGATATGCTACTGGCTAAAAAGCGCGCGCCCGACCGCCGCGAGTGGATTGAAACGAACGGTAATTTGGCTGCCGTGGCAGACCTCTAACAGCTTAAAACAAGGTAATAGTGATGAATGATATCGTCATGTTTAACAGCGAAGGGTTAGAAAAGAGACCCTTGAGTCAGTATGCCGAACAGGCCTATCTCGACTACTCCATGTACGTGATTTTAGACCGCGCTCTGCCCCATATTGGCGACGGTTTGAAACCCGTACAGCGGCGCATTATTTACGCCATGAGCGAGCTTGGTCTCAAGGCCAACGCGAAATACAAGAAATCGGCGCGCACAGTTGGCGACGTAATCGGTAAGTTTCATCCCCATGGTGACAGCGCAGCCTACGAGGCGATGGTGCTGATGGCGCAGCCATTCTCCTATCGCTACCCGCTGGTCGATGGTCAGGGAAACTGGGGTTCGCCCGATGACCCGAAGTCCTTCGCGGCAATGCGTTACACCGAATCTAAGCTTTCAAAATACGCCGATGTACTGTTGTCAGAGCTCGGCCAGGGCACAGCCAATTGGCGTCCCAATTTTGATGCGACCATGGACGAGCCGGAGATTTTGCCAGCTCGGCTGCCCAATATTTTACTCAACGGCACCACCGGTATTGCCGTGGGCATGGCGACAGATATCCCACCGCACAACTTACACGAAGTTGTAAGTGCGTGCTTACATCTGCTGGATAACCCGAAAGCAGACGTTTCCGAATTGATGGAATTTGTGAAAGGCCCAGATTTTCCAACCGAGGCCGAAATTATCACCTCGTCTAATGACATTAAGGCCGTCTACGAGACAGGACGCGGCTCGGTTAAAATGCGCGCAGTTTGGCATCGGGAAGAAGGTGATATTGTCGTCACAGCGCTGCCCTTCCAAGCCTCTGGGTCGAAAATTCTAGAGCAGATCGCGGCTCAAATGCGCAACAAAAAGCTCCCCATGGTCGAAGATTTGCGCGATGAGTCTGATCATGAAAATCCAACTCGCCTAGTGATCGTTCCGCGCTCAAATCGCATCGACCTAGACGCGCTGATGGACCATTTGTTTGCCACCAGCGACCTCGAACGTAGCTATCGCATCAACCTCAATATTATTGGTGTGAATGGCAAGCCCGGCGTCATGAACTTGCGGGAAATTCTGCGCGACTGGCTGGCGTTCCGTACGGATGTCACGCGCCGCCGACTCGATTATCGACTGCAAAAAGTGGACAGCCGTCTGCATTTGTTGGACGGGTTATTAATTGCCTTTTTAAATATTGATGAAGTTATTCATATCATCCGCACGGAAGAAGAGCCTAAGCCCGCATTGATTTCTCGCTTCGGCTTAACCGATATTCAGGCAGAGTATATCCTCGACACCAAATTGCGCCAGTTAGCGCGTTTGGAAGAGTTTAAAATTCGCGCTGAGCAAGACGAGCTGGCAAAAGAGAAAGCGGAGCTCGAGCTGATTTTAGGATCAGAAGCCCGCCTAAAGACCCTCGTCAAAAACGAACTCAAAGCGACTGCCGCAGAGTACGGTGATGAGCGTCGCTCACCGCTTGTTCAACGCGTCGAAGCGCAGGCCTTTAACGAAAAAGACCTGCTGACCGCAGAGCCGATTACGGCCGTATTGTCGGACAAAGGATGGATTCGTGGCGCAAAAGGTCACGATATTGATCCCACGACCCTCAGCTACAAGTCTGGCGACAAATTCCTCTCCGTCGCCTTTGGACGCAGCAATCAAAATGTTTTTCTGCAAGATTCAACTGGCCGCTTTTATGCACTTCCCGGCCATACATTACCGTCCGCTAGAGGCCAGGGCGAACCTGCCACAGGTCGCTTAAATGTGCCATCGGGCGCCTATTTCACCGACGTTATAATGGGTGCGGACGAGCAAAAGGTACTGCTCGGAACCGACGCTGGCTATGGCTTTATTGGCAATATCGGCGACCTGTACACGAAAAACCGCGCCGGTAAGGCGGTTGTCTCGCTATCGAAAGGGGCCAAGATACTTTCGCCGAAAATGGTCAATGACAGCAATGCTCTGATTGCCGCCGTGAGTAACGAAGGCCGCCTGTTGGTATTCCCCATCGCCGAGCTGCCAGAGTTGTCGCGCGGTAAAGGCAACAAAATTATCAATATTCCCTCGTCCCGACTGCAGACCCGAGAGGAGTTCGTGGTTGATTATGGGGTCATTTCCGACGGCGATTCACTGGTGGTGCACTCAGGCAAGCGCTTTTTGACGATGAAGTACAAAGATCTTGAACACTATCGTGGCGAGCGCGGACGACGTGGACACAAGTTGCCGAGGGGCTTCCAGAAAGTGGACCGCTTGGAGGTTGAGGGCAGTTAGTGCTGTGCCGCGCTTGGTGATATTGGCTGCGGTTAATCTAATGGGGGCTTTTCATGGATGAGCCACCGGAAAATGTCAGATTTTGTACTACTCTTAGGAAAGACCATTTTACGGCCCGGATGGTCAGAAAATGGATTTAACTGGGCGACAAGGTAAAAAGGACAGGATATGAGCGAGAATATGCAGGCGATTGAGTCATTGGTGATTTCCTACGGCGTAAAAATACTAATGGCAATAGCCATTATTGTTATCGGTAAATGGGTAGTTAAAAAGCTTTCTGAAGGCATTGAAAAACTAATGTCCAAAAACGATGTTGATCCTGCGATACGACATTTTGTGGTCAGTTTGACTTATTACTCGCTGTTTATTTTCGTCTGTATTGCCGCGCTCGGTCAGTTGGGCATTCAGACCGCTTCGTTTGTTGCTATCGTCGGTGCCGCAGGTCTGGCGGTCGGTTTAGCGCTACAGGGCTCGCTGTCTAATTTTGCCGCGGGTGTACTGATTTTGATTTTCCGCCCTTTCAAAGTTGGCGATTTTGTTGAGATGGCAGGTACGTCGGGGGTTGTTCACAGCATTCAAATATTCACCACAGAGCTGCACACCTCTGACAACAAGAAAGTCATTGTGCCCAATGGCGGCGTTATCAGTGGCAACATTATTAACTTTTCCGCGAACGATACCCGCCGCGTAGATATGGTTTTTGGAATTGGGTATGGCGATGATATCGACGAGGCTAAAGCCGTTATTCGGTCTGTGGTCGCCGCGGATAAGCGCGTGCTTGCCGAGCCTGAGACAACCATTGCTGTTGTCGCCCTCGCTGACAGCAGCGTTAATCTGGTCTGCCGGCCCTGGGTCAATACCGCAGATTACTGGGCAGTTTATTTTGATTTAACCGAGGGGGTTAAAAAGGCCTTCGATGCGAAGGGAATAACCATCCCATACCCGCAGCGAGACGTGCATTTGCACAATGTCGAGGCTCGTTAACCGAGAGTTAACCTGAGTACTCGATCAGCAATATTAATGAATGTCGAAAACAGACAAGGAGAAGTTTTATGGGTTTTCTATCGTGGATTTTATTAGGCTCAATAGCTGGCATATTAGCGAAATTTATTATGCCAACTAACGCTAATACGGGCTTTATCGCTGCCACTCTGCTCGGTATCGCCGGCGCGTTTATCGGTGGTTGGCTGGGCTCATTTATGGGGCTTGGTACGACCGGTGAATTTAGTCTCGCTGGCATCGTCACGGCAGTGATTGGCGCGCTGGTACTGCTATTTGCCTACGGTCTAGTGAAAAAATAAGCCGTTCTTAAAAGTAAAAAAATGGGATGCCCTTGTTAGCGGGCGTCCCATTTTTTTTGCCTAACGGCGGACAGTCTTTTAATTTTGGGGCGAGCCGGGCTCTGACTGTGAATTCCTGTCGCGGCTTAGCAGCTGGAAGCCTTTAAGAACATTCAGTGCTTCATAGAGCTGGTTGTCGTTGATTTGTGCATCATCAACGGGTGAACTCTCTGAATCCTCGTGGGCGGCCTGTTCGAGGTGGCCCTCTAAATCCGCTTCACGAACCGTCTTGCTCTTTTCGTAGGGACGTATTTCGGCGGGCTCCACAATAATATCCGGCGTGATGCCCTCCGCTTGTATCGAGCGGCCATTCGGGGTGAAGTAACGGGCTGTGGTTAACTTGATGGCGCGTCCGTCGCCGAGGGGTATTACTGTCTGCACGGAGCCTTTGCCAAAGCTTTGCGTGCCTAAAACGGCTGCGCGCTTATGGTCTTGCAGGGCACCGGCGACGATTTCAGAGGCTGAGGCACTGCCGCCATTAATTAATACCACCATGGGTACGCCGCGAATAACATCGCCCGGAGTGGCGCGAAAGCGGCTGTTTGAACTGGGTAGACGTCCTTCGGTATAGACGACTGTGCCGCTCTCGAGTACAGCGTCGGCCATTTCCACGGCGGCGGGAACAAGGCCCCCAGGATTGTTGCGCAGATCGACGATAATGCCTTTAAGTGGACTGCCGGGTGTATGCAGTCCAGCCAAGGCTTTTTTGAAGTCGCTACCGGAGGTATTTTGAAATTGCGATACGCGAACATAGCCATAGCCGGGCTCGAGCAGGCGACTGCGCACGGCGCTAATTTGAATAATATCGCGAACAATAGTGAATTCGAGGGGCTTGTCCTCACCCTCACGCAGTACCTGCAAGACGATGCTGGTACCTTTTTCGCCGCGCAATTTATCAATGGCTTTCTGCGGTGCCATGCTGCGGACGGAAACACCATCGACTTCGGTTATTAGATCGCCGGGCTCTATGCCGGCTTGTGCGGCGGGAGAGCCGTCAATCGGGGAGATGATTTTTATCAGGCCGCGCTCAGCGCCGACTTCCAAGCCGAGCCCGCCGTATTCGCCAGTTGCCGCTTCTTGGAGCTCGTCGTAATCGGTTTCATTCAGATAGGCAGAGTGGGGATCTAGCTCAAGGAGCAGCCCAGCAATCGCATTTTCCAGCAGTTCTGTGTCTTTAACCTCTTCGACGTAACCGCGACGAATTTGCTCGAACACTTGGGTAAACAGGCGCAGTTCGCGCAGAGGCAGGCGCTCTTCTTTGGCGGGGTCAGTTGCCGCAGGTACGGTTTCGCCTGCGACCGTGAAGGTCGTTGCGGCACTGAGCAGAAGTGCTCCGATTAGCAGTTTGGCGCGTGTGATAGGCGAAGCGACGATACAGTTAAACATGAGGGGTTGCCCTGTGGCGTGATAGTTCAATGGTGTTGGTTGATTAACGTTTTCCCAACCATGCTTTTGGATCTGTGGGTTGGCCTTTTTGGCGTATTTCAAAATAGACCGCGGCTTGATCCATACCGCCGGTATCGCCTGCGCGGGCGATAGTCTCGTTGCTCAGCACCCAGTCGCCGGTATCTTTAATTAACTCTTGGTTGTGCGCGTAAAGGGTCATGAAGCCATCGCCGTGGTTGAGAATAATTAATAGCCCAAATCCGCGCATGTAGTTGGAGAAAATCACCTGTCCGTCGTGCACAGCAGCGACGGGTTCGCCCATTTTTGCATTAATAAGCAGCCCTTCCCAGCGCATTGTACCACTGCGCTGGCTGCCGTAACTGTGGGCAACCTTGCCATTAATCGGCCAGCGCAGAGACCCTTTGCGCGAGGCGAAACTCTGCTTGCCCGCCGGTGTGAGCATCTGCATATTTCGGCTGGCGCGCTCGACGGTGGCGAGCAGTTCTTCGAGTTCGCGGCGCTCTTTAAGTAATTTGTCGAGTTTGCCGCGATCATTTTGCAGTGATACGGTGAGTTTTTGCAGGGTTGCGGCGCGGGTTTTACTGGCTGCCAGTAGTTTTTGCTGGTTGTCGAGCAATTGTTCTTTCGCGCTATCGAGCTGCTCTTTTTGCTGCGACACTTCTGTACTCAATACAGCCAGCTTTTCCACATCGGCGGTGTAGGCTGCAATTTTTTCGTTGCGGGCGTCGATAAAGTAGCTGTAATACTTGAACACGCGAGCGAGTTTCTGCGGATCTTCTTGGTTGAGCAAGAGTTTGATGGATTCTTGATTGCCCAGTTTGTAGCTGGCGGCGATATGTTCGCTGATTGCCGCATTTTGCTGTTTGATGTTTTTACGCAAGTCATGTTGCTGCACGTCGAGATTTTGTAACGTGGCGACATGGCCGTTGATCTGTTGTGTAACGCGGCGGATATTTTTGCTGATATTCGCAGCGTCTACTTCCACCTTCTTTAACTCTGTCGCGAGGGTGTTCTTCTCTTTGTCCCGCTGACCGAGTTGTTTTTCTAGGCTGCTAATGGCGCGCTTGAGATTGTCTAGTTTGGCTTTGTCGTCATCCGCCGCTGCGACATGGGATAACGTCAGCAATAGCATACAGCTGATGGCAGCACGGCTGATTGCTGAGGTTATTGCTGTCATGGGTTTATTAACGATCGCCCGGTCATTTCAGCGGGTTGTTCAAGTGCCATAAGGGCCAACATGGTTGGGGCTATGTCGGCCAGCGAGCCGCCCTCGGCAAGACTAATTTTGCGCTCGCCAACGTAGACCAGAGGCACGGGCAGCGTTGTGTGCTGTGTGTGCGGCTGATTGTTGATGTCGTCGAACATTTCCTCAACATTGCCATGGTCGGCGGTGATCAGAATTTCGCCACCGGCTTGTTCGGTTGCGGCGATCACTTGCGCAAGGCAGAGGTCAATGGCTTCCACCGCCTTGACGGAGGCGTCGAAGTTGCCGGTGTGGCCGACCTGATCGCAGTTAGCATAGTTGCAAATAATCGCGTCAAATTTGTTGCTGCCGATAGCTTCAACGAGTTTTTCGGTGACTTCAAAGGCGCTCATTTCAGGTTGTTTATCGTAGGTGGCGATATTGGGTGATGGCACCAGTATGCGCTCCTCTCCATCGTAGAGAGACTCTTTGCCGCCGCTGAAAAAGAATGTCACGTGGGCGTATTTTTCTGTTTCGGCAATGCGCAGTTGGCGTTTGCCCTGGCTGGATAAATAATCGCCGAGGGAGTTTACCAGTGAGATTGGCGGGTAGGCACAGGGTGCGTCGATATTGGCTTGATATTCGGTGGTTTGAACAAAGCTCGATAGGGCTGGCGTAACGCTGCGGGTGAAACCGCCGAAATGCGGGTCGGTAAACGCATGGGTGATTTCGCGTGCGCGGTCGGGGCGAAAATTCATAAAAATAATCGCATCGCCATCGCTGATTTTAACGGGTGCCTCGCCGGCAGCGCAGACAGTGGTTGCCTGAACAAACTCGTCATTTTCGTCGCGTTGGTAGGCTTGCTCGAGTCCACTTTCGGCGGTTGGTGCGCTATGTGGTGCAACGCCCGCTGCGATAAGGTTGTAGGCGGCAGCCACACGGTCCCAGCGGTTGTCGCGATCGAGCCCATAGAAGCGGCCACAAATCGAGGCGATTTTACCGACGCCGATTTTTGCAAACAGCGCTTCGGCTTTTTGTAGTGAGGGCAGTGCGCTGCGCGGTGGGCAGTCGCGGCCATCGAGGAAAGCATGCAGGTATATTTTTTCAGCGCCTCGCTGCGCGGCCATTTCGATCATGGCAAAGATATGGTCTTCGTGACTGTGTACGCCGCCAGGAGAGAGTAGACCTAGGATATGCACAGCCTTGCCCTTCGCTTGCGCAGTATCAATGGCATCGCAGTAGACGGGATTGGTAAAAAAGTCGCCGTCGGCGATGGCTTTGTTAATGCGCGTAAAATTTTGGTAGACCACACGTCCCGCGCCGAGGGTCATGTGCCCCACTTCTGAGTTGCCCATCTGCCCTTCGGGGAGCCCAACGGCCATGCCTGAGGTATGGATTAATGTTTTTGGATTACTGGCCCAGAGTTTTTGCCACAGGGGAGCATCGGCTTTTTTGATCGCGTTGTATTTATCGTTGTCGCTGTAGCCGAAGCCATCGAGAATAAGAAGTACAAGAGGTCTGTGCTGTTGAGTCATGGCTGGGCGCTGATGTCGAAGAATGTGGGTCAATTTTAAAGACTACCGGTGCATTTCGCTATGGTCGCGAGCGAATTAAGCAAAATGGCACCTTGGCGAGTCGCGTTTTAATGGCTGAGCGCCCTGTTAACTGGCTTCTAGCTGTTCCCAGCGTTTGTAGCATTGGTTTAGCTTGGTTTGCAGGGCAGTGAGCTTGTCTTCCACGGCGGCGGTTAATGCGCGCTCGGCTTGGTAAAACTCAGGATTGTTCATCTGCTCTGAAATTTCACCAATTTGAATTTCCAGGCTTTCAATTTCGGCAGGCAGTAAATCCAGTTCGCGCTGATCTTTGTAGGAGCGTTTTTTTGCCTGTACCTCTGGTTTACTTGGGGCTTTTTCAGGGGCTGCTTGCTTACTGCTGGTTTCTGCTTTGCGCTGCCGCAGCCAGTCGTCGTAGCCGCCGATATATTGGTTGATCACGGCATCGCCCTCAAAGACGAGGGTGCTGGTGACGACATTGTTGAGAAACGCGCGGTCGTGGCTCACTAGCAGTATGGTGCCTTTGTAGTCGATTAGCAGTTCTTCGAGAAGGTCCAAGGTATCGATATCAAGATCGTTGGTGGGTTCATCGAGTACGAGCACATTGGAGGGCCGTGTAAATAGCTTGGCCAGCAACAGGCGGTTGCGCTCTCCACCGGACAGCGCACTGACGGGCTGGCGACAGCGGTCTGGGCTGAATAGAAAGTCTTGTAAATAGCTGATGACATGGCGCGATTTGCCGCCAATGTCGAGCATATCGCGGCCGCCCGAGACGTTATCTTGTACGGTCTTGGTCTCGTCCAGCGCTGATCTGTACTGGTCAAAGTAGGCAATATTAAGGTTGGTGCCGGTTTTGATGGTGCCTTTTTGTGCCGCCAAATCACCGAGCAGCAGTTTCAACAGTGTGGTTTTTCCCACCCCATTGCGACCGATCAGGCCGACTTTGTCGCCCCGCTGAATCAATGTCGAGAAGTTGTCGACAACCGCCTTGCCGTTGTCAAAGGAGAAGCTGATGTCTTGGGCTTCGGCAACAATTTTGCCGGACTTCTCGGCCTGCTGAATATCCATTTTGGCGGTGCCGACTTGCTTGCGGCGATCGGCGTATTCTCGACGCAACGCTTCGAGTGCGCGTACACGGCCTTCGTTGCGGGTGCGGCGGGCCTTGATGCCTTGGCGAATCCAAACTTCTTCTTGCGAGAGGCGTTTGTCGAACAGGGCGTTGTGCTTGTCTTCAGTCTCGAGCATCTCTTTTTTGCGCTCGATATAAGTACTGTAGTTGCAGTTAAATTCAGCCAGTTTGCCGCGGTCAATTTCGATGAAGCGAGTCGCTAAGTTGTCCATAAAGCGGCGGTCGTGGCTGATAAACAGCAGTGCGCCTTCCCATTTCAATAAAAACTGCTCCACCCACTGGATGGCGTCGATATCGAGATGGTTGGTTGGTTCGTCGAGCAGCAAAAGGTCGGGGTTGCAGACCAATGCGCGGGCGAGCAGAACGCGACGCTTATAGCCTCCTGACAGGCTGGCGATATCGACATCGGGGTCGAGGTCCATTTTAGTGACAATGGCTTCTACCCGTTGATTGATATCCCACCCGTCGACGCGTTCTAATTCGCTCTGACACTCTTCCAGATCGCGCATCACGTCATCGCTCGGATTGCTGCCGAGTTGCAGAATTAAATGGTGGTAGCGTGCCGCCAGCTTACCCTCGGCACCAAGGCCTTCGGCAATCACATCAAAAACCGAGCCTTTGGCATCTTGGGGAACTGACTGCTCCAACTGGGCAATTTTGACGCCTGTGGTTTTCTTGTACACCCCTTCATCGGCAATTACTTGGCCGGTAAGTATTTTCAGCAGAGTCGATTTCCCTGCGCCGTTTCGACCGATAAGACAGACGCGCTCGCCGGGCTCAATGACCAAGTTAATGTGATCGATAAGCGGCGGCTGACCATAGCTGAGGTAAATATCTTGCAGAGTGACAAGTGGCATAGAGTTATTGATTATCCAGTGTTGAAGCGGGCTTTGGCGCTTCTGGGCCCAAGGGCTTGGTGATTAAAATAAGTTTCGGCAAGAGCGTCATGGAGCCGAGCAGGGCAGCGGTCATCGCGAGACTGGTCAGTAAGCCGAAATAGATCGACGGAATAAAGTTGGACAGTGCGAGAATCGAAAATCCAGCAATAATTGTCACGGCTGTATAGAACAGCGCCAAGCCAATGCTGGCGTGCGCTCGGTGCATAGAGGCGACATAGTTACCGTCTTTGACAAACTCGCGCTGGAATCGCGTGAGGTAGTGGATGGCATGGTCGACGCCAATACCGACCGTTATGGCGGCAATGGTAATGGTCATCATATCCAATGGAATACCGGCCAGACCCATGCCGCCGAGCACAATCCCTGCTGCTAAGAAGTTCGGCAGAATCGCAATAACGGATATTTTGACTGAGCGGAACAGCACCATAAACATTAGCATAATGCCCACAAAAACTGCGCCGAGGGTCAAAATCTGCGATTTGTAGAGGCTCTGAAGCATGTTGTTGTAAAGCACCAGCAGGCCGGTGAAGCGAATATTTTCCGGGGCAATGCCGACTTCGTTGATGGCGTAATCGCGAATTTTTTCCAGTAATTCTGCGCGGCGCAGCAGACCTTCGGTTTCCATGGCGCGCAATTGAATACGGGTTTCGTCTAGATCTTCAATTAAATAAGGCGCAACCATCTGCCGGTAGATGTCGGGGCTAAAACTTTTGCGCATAAAGGCAATTTCAAAGTCATTTAACTTGTGGCCGCTAAGGTCACTGGCGACATCGTAAATCTGTACAAGCGAGCTGACTTTGCCCACCTCGGGCTGTGCTTCGATAAAACGTTGCAACTTGGCGAGATCGGCGAGACCTGTTGAGGTGAACCAATAAGTATCTTTTAGTGCTGTGCTGGCGTCTTCACCAAATGGGTCGGCAGCGCTGTCAGAGTCGCCAAAAGCGTCATCACCAAAGGCGTCATCGGTGTAGTCGCTCTGCTCGGTGGGGGTGGCTTCGGCGAAGGCATCCTCGGCGAAGGCATCGTCAGCAAACGCATCGTCGCCGTACTCGCTGTCGACCATTGGTTGGTCATTCGAGGATTCAAGGACTGGTTTAAATGTCGGCGCCTGCAGAATAATATCCAGCGGTGTGGTGCCGCCGAGAGAGCTATCGATAATTTCCATGCCTTGATAAATTTCCGTGTCGCTGCGGAAGTAATCAATAAAGCGGTTTTCCACCTGCAGTTGCGTGGTGCCGTAGATCGACAAAATGCCTAAAGCGCCGGCGATCAGCAATACCAGATTGCCGTGGCGTTCGGTAAACACCGCAAATACTGAGGTGAAGGCCGCAGAGTTATCATCGCCACTGGCGTCATTGCCTTTGCCAATTAGCATCATACCCGCTGGAATAATAATAAATGCAACGACCAGCGCCAGTGAGATGCCAAGGGTCATCATCCAGCCAAAGTCGATGACTGGGCGGATATTACTGACAACTAAAGAGAGGAAGGCAACCATGGTAGTGAGCACGGTGTAGAGGCATGGCTTGACCATCGATTTGACCGTTTCAATGACCAGAGTATCTTGCGATGCATCGGGTTGCTCGCGGAAAATTTCGCGGTAGCGGACAATTAAATGCATGGTCAACGCGAGGGTAATAATAAGCAACAATGAGACAAAATTTGAGGAAATGACCGTCAGTCGCCAGTCGATCCAGCTGAGGAAGCCCAGAATAATAACCAGACACAGGGCGCAGGTGGCCAAGGGCAGAACGACCCAGCGAAGTTTGCGAAAAATTATCGCTAGGGTAGCGATAATAAAGATCAGAATGCCCGCGCCAAAAATAACGAGGTCACTTTTAATAAAGTCGACCATGTCAGCAGTAATCATATCTGGACCGCCAAGAAAGATGGTGGCGCGATCGCGGTAGCCATCCATTAATGTGCGTACATCACTGATCATCTGGTGGGTTTGGGCTGCTTTTGCGGTGCGGTAATCGAGAAATTCTTGGCTAACGCTGTCCAGCTCAATCTGTTCTTCAGCAGTGAGGCCTTTCGTGGCTTTGGTTAATCGCAGCGCGTCTCGCGCTCTCACCAAGTCGAGATACTGTTGGTCGAGCTCTAATGTTGCGAGCATCCCCGTGGTTTGGCCATCGCCGCTGAGAATCAGGTTTTTATAAATAGGGCTGTTGAGAAATTCTTGGCGGGCCAATTGACGATCGACGCCGGGTGACAACAGTGTGTTCAGGTCTTCTTGGAGGTCCGCAACACTAATTTTAGGGCTGTACAGCAGAGGCACGTCCAGCAGCGAAAGCATGCTCTCAACGCCTTTGATGGTGGCCAATTCGTCGCGCAGGGAGGCAAGCAGCTGCAGATTCTCATCGTCAAAAAGATCGCCCTGTTTGGGTGAGAAAGTGACAATTAAAAAGTTGTCGCTGCCATAGCGCTGGATGACTTCGCGAAAGAAATTGAGGTCATCGTCATGCTCAAGTGTCAGAGAATCTGCCGAGGCATCCAGTTTGAAATTGGGCAGTCCAAACGCCATACCTACGGTGAGGGCAACGACCATCAAAATTGCGCGGAGAGGACGACGAAGAACCGTTTTTTGGTATAAGTCAAACAGAGCTGAAGACATAAGAGAGTGTTCCTTGGGGCTAGCCATGCAATGCCGCGTATTATGCGATGTTGGGGACGAATATCATAGCGCGCACGGCACTATTTGCCGTGCCTTGGCGCGTTACTGCACTGATTGACGTCATCGTGGGTGAATTAAAAATAGTGAAGCGCTGCCGGATGCGATTAAACTAAGCGCTTTGTGCCGGGCCTCTTAAACCGGACCGTTCAAGTCGAACTTCTTTAAAAGTAGATTCTATGAATGCTGTAATTCTCGATTGCGATAGCCTTGGCCCCCACGATCTGAATATGCAGGCGCTTTACGATCTGCCACTCAATTGGACAGTCTACGGTGCTACCTCGCCGGAGCAGGTGGTTGAGCGCATTGCCGATGCCGATATTGTGGTCACCAACAAAGTACCGTTGACAGCGCTAACGCTTTCACGAGCGCCGAAACTGAAGTTAATAACACTCACGGCGACGGGAACCAATGTGGTTGATCTGGCTGCGGCGCAGGCCAGAGATATGGTTGTGTGCAACGCTGTTAAATACTGCACCGGGTCTGTGGTGCAACATACCTGGGCGCTGATACTGGCGTTGAGCACAAGGCTCAACTATTGTCAGCAAGCGGCGAGTGACGGTACTTGGGGGAAAAGTCCCTTTTTCTGTTTGCTGGATTACCCCGTTCAGGAATTGGCGGGCAAGGTGCTGGGGATTATTGGCGCCGGCGAGCTCGGTCGAGGTGTTGCGGCGGTTGCCGAGGCTTTCGGTATGCGAGTGATTTACGCCGCCCTGCCGGGGCGCGATTACGGCGCCGATGATCGTGTTGAATTTGAGGCTTTTTTAGCCATGGCAGATGTTGTTAGTGTGCACTGCCCGCTTACCCCTAACACCGTCGATCTGATTGATGCAGATGAGTTGACCAAAATGAAACCCACGGCGATTTTGGTGAATACTGCCCGTGGCGGCATAGTGAATGAGATGGCCTTGAAGGACGCATTGCTGGCGAACACTATCGCTGGTGCGGCGGTGGATGTCTTGACCACTGAACCGCCGCGAGAGGGCAATGTGTTACTGGATTCTGCGATCCCCAATCTTATTGTGACACCGCACTGCGCCTGGGCTGCACGTGAATCTCGCCAGCGCGTGGTCGAGCAAATGGCGGAAAATATTCGTGATTTTCTCGCCGCTAAAACGCCCGCCCGCGCACTGCCGAGGGTCTGACTCAGTCGCCGCTAAAGCTGCTGCTGAGTTTTTTTTCAATCAAGTTGTTTTTCAGTTTCGCGTATTGCGGTACGCCATTTTTGTAGGGAGGGTAATCTTCCCCAACAATTAAAGGCTGCAAATAATCGCGGGCTTCTTGGGTAATGCCAAAACCGTCTTTGGTGATAAACGAGCGCGGCATTTTTTTCTCAACATTCGCCACGTTGCTCAGGCAAACTTCACCGAGAGACCAACTGTACTTTTTGGCGCTGCCGCGCTCAATGGTCACCATAATGGCGCTTTTGCCTTCGAGCGCTTTTTCAACGGCGGCCCGACCAACAGCATAGGCCTGTTCGACGTCGGTTTTCGACGAGATGTGTCGTGCTGCGCGCTGTAAATAGTCGGCAAGGGCGTAGTGGTATTTGTACCCGAGGGAATGTTTAATCATGCTGGCCAGTGTCGGCGCGACTCCACCCAACTGCTGGTGGCCGAATGCGTCCTTGTGCAACGAGCCAGAAATTAATGCGCCGTCTGCATATTTCGCGCCCTCTGAGGCAACCACTACGCAATATCCCTTCTCTTTGACGGTAGCGGCGACTTTGGCAACAAACTCTTCGCGCACAAAAGGTATTTCTGGGAAGATGATAATATGGGGCGGGTCACCGGCATTTTCGGCAGCGAGTCCCCCTGATGCGGCAATCCAGCCCGCGTGTCGGCCCATCACTTCCAGGATAAATATTTTCGTGGAGGAGGCGCACATCGATGCAATGTCGAGGCTGGCTTCCTTGGTAGAGACGGCAACGTACTTTGCCACCGAGCCAAAACCGGGACAGCAATCGGTAAAAGGCAGATCGTTGTCGATGGTTTTCGGGATATGAATGGCTTGAATGGGGTAGCCCATTTGCTCGGAAATTTGCGACACTTTGAGGCAGGTGTCGGCCGAGTCGCCGCCGCCGTTGTAAAAGAAGTAGCCGATATTATGCGCTTTAAAGACTTCGACCAGACGCTCGTACTCTGCGCGACTATCTTTAATATCTTTCATTTTGTAGCGACAGGAGCCGAAGGCGCCCCCTGGGGTGTGCAAGAGCGACGCGATTGCCGCGGCCGATTCCTTTTCCGTGTCGATAAGATTTTCCTGCAGCGCGCCGATAATGCCGTTTTGTCCGGCATACAGTTTGCCAATTTTGTCGCTGTTTGCGCGGCAGGCTTCAATAACGCCGCAGGCCGACGCATTGATGACGGATGTTACACCGCCGGATTGCGCATAAAATGCATTTTTCTTACTCATAAAACTCTCTCTTCCTGACAGTCCATTTCCAACCGCCTATGGTAATCGTTCGGAAGAGTATCAGGAAGGAAGAACTAGCGTCCGATGGGTCTAAACACGGAAAATGTGATTTCTGCGTAGTCGCGGTTGCCCAAGGTGTGGTCTGGCTGATAAATATATTCTGCACGGGCGGCGGCGGTCATGCCGCTCCAGGAAAATTGATAGTGCAGTTCGAGTTGCTGTTCGCGTCCGGGCGGTCGCAAATCAATCGCGATTTGTTCATAGGTGACTTGGCGATCGACAGTGCGGCCTGTGGCTAAACGAAGCTCTCCTCGACCATTGTCGATGCGCAGTGGTTGAGCCCAGTAGATGCTCAGTCGGTCGTTGTCCTGCCAAAGTGATTGACCTTGGACGCCAAAAGACCACGCGCTGCTGCGAATATTGTCATCAATCGTCAGCAAGCCGCTGTATTGTTTTAGCCCATGTTCGGTGTTGCCTTGATACAGGGTGACAATGCTCTGCCAGTTTTCTGTGAGGTGCAGCTGGCCGTTGATGCCGGTGAAAAAGGTACCGCTTTCCCCCAACTGTCCCAGCGCAGGACCGATAGCGGTGCCGAGGAAGGTGTCTAGCTCGCGGACATATCCACCCTGAAACGTCATTGATAATCGGTCTGTCGGCAAACTGTATTCAAGTAATGCGCCTGTGCCGCGAGCGTCGCTGTCAGGCTGCGCTTGATCCCACTGTGCGGTTCCTTCGAAAAGGCCAAAACGCAGTTTGTTTTGGCCAATGGCAATGGCGCCACCGCTGCTCAGGCCGTTGCGGGCAAAGTTCAGCCAAGGCGCGGCAAATCGGCTGTCGTCGCTGCTTTGTTCATGCATCGCGCCGCTGTCGGCGTAGACGCCAAAGAACCAACCCGGATTGGCATTGACGCCGGCGAAGCGCTCGCTGCCGCTGCTGTCTTGCCATTGCAGAGCAACGTAGTCTGGCTGTTGTTCACGGCGTGGGTCTGTGGTCTGGTCAAAGGGCAGTACTCCGTTGTTCCACATACCATTTAATGAATTATCCCAAGATCTGCCCCGCCGTTGAGCTGTTCCGACCTGAATTCGCTTGCCATCACGCATTTGACTCTGACGGTGCAGAGGTGCTGCTGGGTGTTTGCTCGGTGCCTGAGTGACGAGCTGGTTGGCATTGGTGTAGAAGGGGAAGCCCAACTCGTCAAACACTGCCATCGAGCGGCCGCTCAGTGCAGCGTCTAGGCTGACGCCCAGTGTTCCGTTGTAGGACGTCGCGGTGCTGTCGCTGACGGCCATCATGCCACTGTTCAGGTCGACGCCAGTCGCCACGGCTGTTGCTCCGACGGGTCGCGTGGCGGCATCGAGGTCCAAAAGCCCTTGTCCATAGATCTGAGTATCGCTGTAAATCCCAGTTTTGTTGGCCGTCACTAGCAGCCGATTGGCCAGTTCATAATTACCCACTGTGGGGAACATTTGTTTGAGTAGTGCCAGCGAGCCGCTGACTATCGGGGCCGAAAATGAGGTGCCGACGTTGCCGGTGTAATACTGGCTGTTGGGCTCAGCGTCTGCAGGTGGCGGTGTGGGGGCCCAGATGACTTCGCTTTCATCGAAGGTGCCATCGCCATTGGCGTCACCGCCGCCCGGAGCTGCCAGACAAAAGTCTGCGGCTACACCGCAGTGGTTTGAGTAGTAGGCAATCTCGCCGCTGCTGTCGACGGCGACGACGGCGAGCATGTGGTCTTTGAGTTCAGGGAACAGGTAGGGTAGTCCTGGCAACAGCTCTGGTGAGGTGGCGTCGACGGGATCGCCATTGTCATCGGTGTCGTTCCACGCGTTGCCTGCTGCGACAACAAAAATTGAGCGGTCGCCGCGGGCTTTTCCCGCTTGTCTGAGGGCCTCAAGGGTCAGCCTTAAGCCGCTTTCGGTCTCGCTCTGGGTGTAGGAGGTGATAATGCCAGAGAAGCCAAAACTTAAATTGATGATCTCAGCTTCATTGGTCATGGTGTTGAAGCGGTTGGCGAAATAGTTGTCATCGCCAAAGGTTATGTCATCGATAACAATGGGTTCGGAGGGGTCGTCATCGGCGCTAAGGGGGATTTCATAGGCGTTAATACTGGCCTCAAAGGCAACACCGTGCATATCAAAGCCGCTGATGCTGGGGGTGCTGTCACGATTGGCCGCAATCACTCCAGCGACGCCCGTGCCGTGGGTAATGGCGTCATCGGTTCGCGCTGTGCCACCGCTATAATCACTGCCAGCGAAGGTGATTTTAGTGCCGGATCCTGCGGCAAACTCGAGATGGTCGTCATACACCCCTGAATCAATAACACCAACGGTGACTCCGGCTCCCGTCGCGCCGCGAGCATAGGCCATAGAGGCGTTGATCATCGTCAAGGCGCCCATGCCTTTATATTCATCGGTCTCGAAGACAGCGGCACGGTCAGCGATATTTTCAGGGTCCTGAGGTTGTGCGGCAAAGCTATTCCACGGCGGTCTACTGGTATTTTCGGTGGAAGTGACAGGGGGTGTAATGACGCCATTGCTGGCAGGCTGCGTGCCGCCACCACTGCCGCCACAACTGGCGAGAAAAAGGGCTACTAACATACCAAAGGCGACAGACAGTTTTTTCATAAATAACATCTCAGGGTGGCCAGAGCGGCCACAGTTTTTTCTAATGATTCAAGTTTTAGACTATATGCCCAGATACTTAGCAGTTTTCTACGGCCGGTGTCATAATCGGCCCTCAAAGCCTTGCTTGCGGGCGAACGTGCTAATCGCAAGGGTAACAATTTAAGGGAAAATATGCACATTCATATTTTGGGCATTTGCGGCACTTTTATGGGCAGTTTGGCGCAGCTTGCGAAACAGCTTGGCCATACTGTGTCGGGCTGTGATGCCAACGTTTATCCTCCGATGAGCACGCAGTTAGAGATGGCGGGTATCGATCTTATTGAGGGCTTCGATCCTCAGCAATTGGTGCCTGCTCCCGACCTTATTATTGTTGGCAATGCGCTGTCGCGGGGGAATCCTTGCGTTGAGTATATGCTTGATCAGGGGCTGCCCTACACGTCCGGGCCGCAGTGGCTCGGCGATGCACTGTTGCGCAATCAATATGTGTTGGCGGTATCAGGTACTCATGGCAAGACGACGACCAGCAGTATGTTGGCAAAAATCCTTGATTATGCGGGCTTAAAACCTGGCTTTTTAATTGGCGGTGTACCGGTGGATTTCGGCTTGTCGGCGCGATTGAGTGGCGAGGAGAAGGGCTATTTTGTTGTGGAGGCAGATGAGTACGACAGTGCATTTTTTGATAAACGCTCTAAGTTTGTGCACTACCACAGCAATACCGTTGTGATGAATAACCTCGAGTTTGATCATGCGGATATCTTTGATGATTTGCCCGCGATTCAAAAACAATTTCATCACATGCTGCGCACGGTGCCACGCAGCGGCTATGTTATCTATCCCGCTGGCGAGAAGAATTTACAGCAAGTGGTTGATCGCGGCTGTTGGAGTCAATTGCGCACATTTTCCGAGGGCGATGGACGCGCCCACAAGAGTGATTGGCAGTATCAGCTTTTAGAAAAAGACGGCTCACATTTTCAGGTGACCGATCCTGAGGGTCAATTGGCTAGTGTGCTGTGGCGACATAGCGGACTGCATAATGTGGCGAACGCTGTCGCGGCAATGGTTGCGGCGAGTACGGTGGGCGTCAGTTTACCTGCGGCGGCCGCTGCGCTATGTGAGTTTATTGGCGTGAAACGTCGCATGGAATTGATTTATCAAGACAGCGCGATTTCAGTCTATGACGATTTTGCGCACCACCCAACAGCGATTAAAACGACCCTCGAGGGGCTGCGCGCGAAAGTGGGCGACGAGACGATTGTGGCAATTATTGAGCCGCGCTCGGCAACTATGAAGATGGGCTTGCATCAAGCCGCGTTGAGCAGCTCGGTGGCGGCGGCTGATCAGGCGCTCTGGTATAAAAGTGCTGCCATTAACTGGGATCTTCAAGCGGTGGCGACACACTCCGCTGTACCAGCCTTGGTTTGCAGCGATATTGAAAGTCTGTTGCAGACCGTGCGACAGAGTGCTGCAGGGGCGGCAAAGCTACACGTTGTGATTATGAGCAACGGCGGTTTTGAAGGGTTTCATCAGCGCTTGGTTGCTCAATTAAAAGGGGCTGGTTAGGCCAGCGTCACTCTGTGGTTTTCTCTAACTGAAAGGCGAGCTTGTTGGTCGCGCGAATCAGTGCGTCAGTAATGCCGGGTTCCCCTGACGAGTGTCCTGCATCGGCAATGATTTCTAATTTTGCGCTTGGCCATGCATTGCTGAGCGCGAAGGCCTGATTGACCGGGCAGACCATGTCATAGCGACCATGCACAATTGTGCCGGGAATGTCCTTCAACCGGTGGGCGTTTTTAATAATTTGGTCGTGCTCTAAGAATGATTTGTTGATAAAGAAATGCGCTTCGATACGCGCCATAGCCAGCGCCATATGCGGATTGGCAAAGCGATCAACCACGGCGTGATTGGCTTGCAGCGTTGCGCATCGACCCTCCCAAATTGACCACGCTTTCGCAGCGGCCATGCGCTCAAGTTCGTTGTCACCGGTCAAGCGCTTGTAGAATGCCGCGACCATATCGCTGCGCTCAGCCTCTGGGATAACTTGGCAATATTGCTGCCAGTAGTCGGGGAAAATACGTCCGGCACCGTCTTGATAAAACCAGTGAATATCTTCGTCGCGGCAGAGAAATATACCGCGCAAAATTAATCCGAGCACCAATTCAGGATAGGTCTGCGCATACACCAGTCCTAAGGTGGACCCCCATGAACCACCAAACACAACCCAGCGATCAATTTTTAATGTGGTGCGAATTGTTTCAATGTCGGCGATGAGAGCGGCGGTATTATTGTCTTCCAACCGCGCATGGGGTGTCGATTGCCCCGCGCCGCGCTGATCGAACAAAATAATTCGGTATTTTTCAGGGTCAAAAAAGCAGCGGTCGGTGACTGTTGTTCCACCGCCGGGGCCGCCGTGTACAAAAAGCACAGGTATGCCATCAGGATTGCCCGACTGTTCCACATACAATTTATGAGGCGGCGTAACGGCGATAAACTGTTTTTTGTAGGGGCGAATGGCGGGGAAGTGTTTTTTCATGGCGCTGAAATTACCTTAATCAACGGGGCTCTGGGGGGTGTTAGAGATAGACAAATAGCCTGCCAAGCTCTAACGTGTAACCCTAGGCTACAACGAAAGGAAACGCAAATGATAGATAAGCAGCGATGCATTTGGTGCGGTGAAGACCCTTTTTACCGCCAGTACCACGACACCGAGTGGGGCGTGCCTCGCTATGATGATCAGACGATATTTGAGTTTCTGTTACTTGAAGGGGCGCAGGCGGGACTGTCGTGGATTACCGTGTTGCGCAAACGGGAGAACTACCGCAAAGCCTTTGCCAATTTTGATGTGCAGAAAGTGGCTGCCTTCACAGAGCGGGATGTCGAACGCCTAATGTTAGATGCGGGCATTGTGCGCAACCGTTTAAAAATCACCAGTGCGATTTCAAATGCGCGTTGTTTTATTCAAGTTCAGCAGGAATTTGGCAGTTTTAGCGCGTATTTTTGGGGCTTTGTCGATGGCACGCCGATTCAAAACGCTTTTCGGTCGCACACAGATATCCCCGCCTCCACAGCGCTGTCAGACACTATCAGCAAGGATATGAAAAAACGTGGGTTCAAGTTTTTTGGTACAACCATTTGCTACGCCCATATGCAGGCAACAGGCATGGTCAACGATCACGTGATAGATTGTTATCGCTATTCGCAGTGCTGAACTGTCGCGATGGTAAACGACGGCTAGCCAACCACAACCATGTCGCGGCCCATATGCTGGGCTTGATAAAGGCCGTTTTCAGCGGTTGAGATGAGGTCGTCTATGCCGGTGCATTTATCGATAGAGGCGACGCCGACGCTGAGGGATATACGCAGTTTATCGCCCTGTGCCTCCATGAGTAATTTTCCCGCTTGAGCGCGCAGCCGCTCGGCGATATTGGTGGCGGCTTCGGCGTTTGCGGTAGGCAGCAACACCATAAATTCGTTGCCGCCCCAGCGTGCGACCACGTCTTCGCCGCGCAAAGGCTCGCTAAGAAGTACGCCAATCGCGTGAAGCACATCGTCGCCGACATCGTGGCCGTAGCGGTCGTTAATAAACTTAAAATTGTCCAAGTCGGCGAGCAGTATGGAGAACGGCTGATTAATCAGCCGGTACTGCTGATATTTTTTCTCTAGCCGGCGCTCCATATCGAGTCTGTTCGGGAGTTGCGTGAGCTGATCTTGGTGGGCGATTTGATCGACTCTCAGAGAGAGATCTTTGTACCGGTGCAGGCTCCGTGAGTGGGAGTTGTCCATGGCAATGGCAAAGAGAGAGAGTACTGCGAAGGCTGACAAAAATCGTGCAATAACCACTTCACTGTAGACATCTGGCGAAATAAAGCCTGAGTTACCGAAAAACAACCAGAGGGTCGCAGCGAAGATCGAGGCTAAAATAATCATGCTGACGCGTGAGCCGAAGGTACCCACCAACACAGGGATAATGGTTAAGCACCACAAAAGCACCGAGCTGTCGGGGACTGTGCTGAGTAGATAGAAAAACGTAACGATAAGAACGGCTGCGAGCAATCCGCGCACCAGCGCTGGGCGATCAAAAATAGAGTGAATGCCAAGACCCACTAAGAGTATTCCTGCGACCCCTAAGTAGAATGTGGCGAGGGCCATCTCTCCCGACTGGTAGGAGTAGAAGGCGAAGAGTACAGAAATTATTTCTTGCGCGACCAGCGAAAACGAGAGAAATACGCTGGGTATTGATTGTTTGCTGTCCATGTCTGTCATAACGAAACCACCATCCATTGGCAGTAAATGTAGCACGTAATTGGCGGGCCGTCACAGCCCGCCAGTCTTGGGCTTACTTGGGCGCGCGCTTGCGCTCGTTTTCAGTGAGCAGTTTCTTACGCAGACGAATGCTCTGTGGTGTCACTTCTACCAACTCGTCGTCTTCGATAAATTCGAGCGCTTGCTCGAGGGTGTGCTTGATCGGCGGCACAAGAGTCAACGCTTCGTCGGTACCCGAGGCGCGCACGTTGGTAAGCTGCTTGCCTTTGATTGGGTTGACCACGAGGTCATTGGAGCGCGAGTGAATACCGACAATTTGCCCTTCGTAGACATCAACCGCATGGCCTAAGAACAAGCGACCGCGGGCTTGGATATTGAACAGTGCGTAGGCAGCTGTTCTGCCCTTGATCATGCTGATCAGTGCGCCGTTTTTGCGCGAGAAGCTCTCGCCCTCTTTCACTGGACCGTAGTGATCAAAAATGCTGGTCATAATGCCTGAGCCCGAGGTCAGGGTGAGGAACGTGCCGCGGAAACCAATCAGCCCGCGCGAAGGCATAATAAACTGTAAACGCACGCGACCTTTGCCATCTGGTTCCATATTGGTCATTTCAGCGCGACGTAGGCCGAGTTCTTCCATGACTGCGCCCTGATGGTGGTCTTCAACGTCAATAACAACTTGCTCGAAGGGCTCTTGCACTTTTCCGTCGACTATTTTCTGAACTACTTCGGGGCGTGAAACACCCATTTCGAAGCCTTCGCGACGCATTGTTTCAATCAAGACTGACAGGTGCAATTCACCACGGCCTGAGACAATAAACTTGTCGGGCGTGTCGCCCTGCTTAACGCGCAGCGCAACGTTGTGGATCAATTCTTGATCGAGACGATCTTTGATATTGCGTGTGGTGACAAATTTGCCTTCCAAGCCCGCAAATGGCGAATCGTTAACGATAAAGGTCATGCTGACTGTGGGCTCGTCAACGCTCAAGGGTGGCAGCGCTTTGACATGGTCTGGGTCACAGAGTGTGTCAGAAATACCGAGACCGTCAATGCCGTTGATACAGACGATGTCACCGGCGCCTGCCAGTGGTGTTTCAATTTGCTCAAGACCTAAATAGCCTTTTACATTGAGCACTTTGCCACGACGCTCTTCGCCGTTCGCGCGCTTTACAATCACTTGCTGGCCTGGCTTTAAACGGCCACGGGTAATGCGACCAACGCCGATAACACCGACATAGCTGTCATAGGCGAGCGCTGAAATTTGCATTTGAAATGGACCTTCGGCATCAACATTGGGCGCTGGTACTTGATCAACGATCATTTGGTAGAGCGGGGTCATGTCCTCAGCCATGTTATCGAGGTCTGTACCGGCAATTCCGTTTAGGGCAGAGGCGTAGATCACGGGGAAGTCGAGTTGTTCATCAGTGGCGCCGAGGTTGTCAAAGAGATCAAAAACCTGATCCATCACCCAGTCAGGACGCGCCCCTGGACGGTCAACTTTGTTGATAACAACAATGGGTCGCAGACCTTGCTCAAAGGCTTTAGAGGTTACGAAACGTGTTTGTGGCATCGGGCCGTCAACGGCGTCAACCAGCAGTAGAACAGAGTCAACCATCGACAGCACGCGCTCTACTTCACCACCGAAGTCGGCGTGACCTGGGGTGTCGACGATATTAATGCGATAATCATTCCACTTGATGGCAGTGTTTTTTGCCAAAATGGTAATGCCGCGCTCCTTTTCTTGATCATTAGAGTCCATCAGTCGCTCGGAGCCAACATCTTTACGATCTAAGGTGCCGGATTGGCTTAATAGTTTGTCTACCAGCGTGGTTTTTCCGTGGTCGACGTGAGCGATGATGGCGATGTTGCGTAGATTTTCAATAGACATGACAGATACCGAGTAGCGCAAAAAAGGCGCGATTATAGTGGAATTGACGGGAACTGCTAGGGATCTTTTCGCTAAGTGACAGATTCTTGCTCACTGCGGACATTGCGCTCGATAAGCATTCGTGTGATTGATGTTGCGGGAGAGGGAGGTGCGATAAGATTTCCCTGTAATAAGGGGCAGCCTGTATCGAGCACGAGGTGATGTATTTCAGGTTCTTCTATACCCGGGGCAATGCAGGTTAGACCCACGGATTTTACGAGGTCAATCAACCCTTTGACGAGGTTCCACGAGCTTTCCATGTAAACGCTTTCGGCCATAAGGCGTTGGGATATCCTGATTGTGCTGATATTAAAGTCGCGCAGTTTCTGAATGGGTAGACTTTGATAACCAACATTGTCGACGCTAAAGCCTATTCCTAAATCTTTCAGTTTGTTTATTTGCAGCTCGAGAGGCTTGTATATTTTTGGCAGTGTCTCTGTGTGCAAGCTAAACACGAGGGTTTCGGCGCCGATGTTGTGTCGATTGAGCAAGTTTTGAACATTGTTCACAAAAGACGGATGCTCAAGCTCCCGAAGACTTAACGTGAAATATATTTTCTGATCGCTGCGCCACAGCCCTTGGTCGCGCCAGAGCGTGAGATGGCGACAGCACTGGTCAAGCAGTGATAGTGAGATCTCGACAATCATCGAGCCAGATTCGAGAATTTGGATAATGTCATTGGCAGGGATAATTTGATTGTCAGGGTTTCGCCAGCGCAAAAATATTTGAAGGCCGCAAATAAGGTTGCTAGAAGTGTCAATAATGGGCTGAAAGTAGGGGAAAAACGACTCAGTATTGGCTTTGTCCCGCAGCTGCGCCAAAAGTGTGGTGTGTGCTTGCAGTTCGGAGGGTAGGCGTTGATTGTGGAAGTAGTAGTTGGATTTCCCCTCGCGCTTAATGGTGTAAAGCGCTTTATCTGCCTGCTGCAAAATTGCCCCGCCGTCGGCGCTGCCGTCATTAAACAAGACAATGCCAATGCTGCAGCTGATGCGAAATTTCTCCTCTTTTATCAGAAAAGGCTCACGGGCGGCATCAATAATTTTTTCAGCGACCTGCGCGACCGGCAGGCGGGAGGACTCCTCTTCTCGGTCCAAGTTTTCCAACAGCACGACAAATTCATCGCCGCCCAGCCGCGCCACTGTTTCCTCGGTGCGGATAACTTTGCGCAGACGCTGTGCAAAAAGTGTCAGGGCAATGTCGCCATAGTGGTGTCCGCGGGTGTCATTGATTTCTTTAAAGTGGTCGAGGTCGATAAACAGGAGTGAACAGTAGTGCTTGTTGCGCTGGGCCAAGGCAATGACACGATTGAGCTCTTCCATCAGACGGTGCCGATTGGGCAAGCCGGTCAAAGGGTCGAAATACGCCTGCTGTTTGATGCGCGTTTCCAAATTGACGCGATCGGTAACGTCTTCTACAAATGACGCGGCGCCCACCACGTTCATGGCCTCATCAAAGAGCGGTGTATCGTTCCATTCGCAGATAATTACGGTGCCGTCTCGAGTGATGTTCTCTGCCGTGCCTGAAAAGTCTTTACCAAACAAAAACAGATCATTTTCAACTTGCTGCATCAAAAATGGCTTCTTGTTATCAAATAAAAAATCAGTAGTTCGGCCAAGGACTTCCTTTCTGGAATAGCCAAAGATGGTGGTTGCAGCGGGGTTCCAGGTAATGATTTCGCGCTGTTGGTTCCACTCGATAAAACCGAGAGGCGTCTGTTCGATTAGGCTGGCTATCTTTTGGCTGGTTTGAACGGTTTTCCGCGCCTGCTCCTTGGACTTGAGCATGGCGGCAGTTATTTCGCGGGCTCGCGCGTGGCTGGCCATGGCGCAAACAGTTAACAAGCTGTAGACAACGACAATGAGGGCAAGAAATGCAGGTTGCTCGGGATATTTAATGTATAGCGTTGCCAGCAGAGGTACATAAATTAGGCTGAGAACCACTTGCTGGAAAAAACGGCGGTAGTGGAAGAGTAGTAACCACGGAAAGCTTAGGGTAATCAGGATGATCATGACTAAGGCAGTTGCTTCGAGTTGACCCGCATGAATAAAAAGCGGTGATGCGGCCCCCCAAAGTGCCGCGCAAATAAGGGCGGAAATATAAACTGCGACCAGTGTTTGTGCGGGCGAGAGACTCCCCGCGCGTTTTGCATTGGCCAGCCACAGCCAAAAGCCCAAGCCAGTGCAAGAAACAGAACTCAGCCAAAGCCATTGGAGGAGTGATGCTGTGGTCTGAGTGCCCACTATAAATAGAACAATGCTAGTGGCGACGTACACTGCCAGTCCAAGCGCTACATTTCGCAGTGTAAGGCCCTCTAATTCAATCTGAATTAACTGACTGAGCGAGGTTATGTTGGGTTGGGGAATGTTGTAGCTGGCTTCCCTAGACTCCCCGAGCAGATTGTTATTGCTCATCATCGGCTGCATCCTGCGGCTGATTTCAATTTAAATGTTGGCTAAATACTGAATATAGCCGGTTATACCCATAATTGGGGGCTAATTAGCGTAAATAGTGTGAGCGCCATCACAGTTTTTCTTATGACGTAAAGTTTAGGCGGGATTTGATGGTGGCGCGAATATTGCGATATTGCAAAATCCTTTTTTGCACATTGCATCTGCTTGTAGGCGGCTCATAATGCCCTGCTCGCAGTAGAGCAGATAGGATTGATGCTTGTTTAAGGTGTCGATTTGTTCTGTGAGTTTAAAAAAAGGGACGACAATCACGCGATGTGTTGGCCAATGCAGCGGTTTTTTTTCCACTTCGTCGGGGTGACGCACGTCGATGATGATATCGCCGGGCGCGGGCCATTCCACTGTGTCAATTGACGTCATTATTTCTACTCGATGGCGGTTTCGCAGGGGCCTGTATGCGAGAGCCGCTGGCTAAAAAGGTCTGTCGACCAATCTCTATTGTCCATTGCAGCGTTTAGAATAGCATCTGGCATTAATAGTCGCAGTAACGCGTGACAGTGTTTCGATAGAACGGCATGATACCCGCGCAATGAGAGGGATCTATCAATGCGGCTTGTGCTTTAGCACCATAAAGGTGCACCACTGAATTAAATGCACTGTTATGGTGCTTGTAGGTGATCTTATCGGTTGAGCTCAGGGGAGTGTTTAGCATCAAAAGCCCTGCTGTGCGCAGAAATAAGGGACGTCAAGCGTCCATCGCTTATTTCTGACTCGTTGGCATGACAATTGCAAATAACGTTTTCGAAATGCCTCTTTCTATCAGGTGTCTTGCACGAGTCCCAGTGACAGCGTGCAGCGCGGGGTAAAAGCCGGTAAAGCTGTATCAAACCATGAAATATCGAATTCCGAATTGGAGGAAAACATGTCTGAGAAGACTTTAAATCTTATTAAAGAAAGCGGCGCTCGCTGGGTTGACCTGCGATTCACTGACACCAAGGGTAAAGAACACCACCTGACACTGCCTTTGGGTGAAGTCGGCGAAGACTTTTTCCTCGAAGGCAAAATGTTCGATGGTTCTTCCATCGGTGGCTGGAAAGGTATTAACGAATCAGACATGATTCTTATGCCAGACGACAGCACCGCTGTACTCGATCCGTTTACCGACGAGCCAACTGTTATTTTGCGTTGCGGTGTCGTTGATCCAACCACCATGCAAGGCTACGAGCGCGACCCGCGATCTATTGCTGACCGCGCTGAAAAGTACCTCGTATCAACTGGCTTGGGCGATACAGCGTTCTTCGGTCCAGAGCCTGAATTCTTTGTCTTTGACGACATCAAGTGGGGCGCTGATATCAGCGGTGCTTTCTACAAAATCAATTCTGAAGAAGCGTCTTGGTCCTCTGGTAAAGATTTTCCAGAAGGCAATATGGGCCACCGTCCCGGCGTGAAGGGCGGCTATTTCCCCGTACCGCCGGTTGACAGCCTGCACGATCTTCGCGCTGCTATGTGTAACGCGATGGAGCAGATGGGTCTTGAGATTGAAGTTCATCACCACGAAGTGGCAACCGCTGGCCAGTGTGAAATTGGCGTTCGTTTTGACACGCTGGTGAAAAAAGCGGACCAAGTCCAGATTTTAAAGTACTGCGTTCACAACGTTGCCCACGCCTATGGCAAGACAGCGACCTTTATGCCTAAGCCATTAGTGGGCGATAACGGTTCAGGTATGCACTGCCACATGTCTTACTCGAAAGATGGCGTAAACCAGTTTGCCGGTGACGGCTATTCTGGTCTGAGCGAAACGGCTCTGTTCTACATTGGCGGTATTATTAAGCACGCGAAAGCGCTGAACGCCTTTGCAAACCCGTCGACCAACTCATACAAGCGTCTAATTCCAGGCTTCGAAGCACCGGTAATGCTGGCTTATTCAGCGCGCAACCGCTCTGCGTCAATCCGCATTCCGTATGTTGCCAGCCCACGCGGCAAGCGCATTGAAGTTCGCTTTGGCGACCCAGTTGCCAACCCATACTTAATGTTTGCGGCCTTCTTGATGGCGGGCTTAGACGGTGTTAAGAACAAGATTCACCCAGGCGATGCAGCGGACAAAGATCTTTATCATTTGCCGCCAGAAGAAGCCGCCGCCATTCCTCAGGTATGTGGCAGCCTTCGTGAAGCACTGAACGCGCTTGACGCTGACCGCGATTTCTTAACTGAAGGCGGTGTTTTCTCTAACGATATGATCGATGCCTATATCGCACTGAAGATGGAAGACGTCTACCGTGTTGAGCACACCACTCACCCAGTTGAGTTTGATATGTACTACAGCTGCTAATCGCTGTAGCGGCGCGGTGAAACGCGTCAAAAAACCCTAGAAAAGCCCGTCATTGCGAAATGGCGGGCTTTTTCTTTGTCCCCAATAGGTCTAATCTTTAGCTGGCGTGAGACTTTTATTGCGCATCGACTCAAAGGAATTGAGAGGCTCAACACCATGAAAAATTGGTTGCTAGCGAAAAAAAGGTTTGATGGTTGCCTGTTCAGCCTTGCGCTGCTTTGCACATCGACGCTTGTGGCAGCGCCGGTGTACAAAACCACTGACGAACAGGGGCGCGTGACTTACAGCGATACGCCATCCTCTGATCAGCCTGCCACCGAGGCACAGTTGCGCCCGATTAACCAAATCAACACAGCAGTGTCGCCCGTAAAAGACGGCGCGGTGACTGAAAGCGTGGCATTATCCGGTTATTCGTCGATTGCGATTGTTGCGCCTGAAGCCGATACAATTATTTCCCACGAACAGGGCAATATTATTGTCCAACTCGCCCTGACGCCCGAGCTGCAGCGCGGCCATGTTGTTCAATTCTATCTCGACGGTAAACCTTACCGAAGACCCGTGGCCGCGACCTCTTACGCGGTAACTAAACCCGAGCGCGGCACGCACACTGTGTCGGCCAGTGTGGTTGCGGCAGATGGCGCGGTGATCGCGTCCAGCGCCGCCGTCACTGTGCATGTTCAGCGTCATTTCAAGCGCAAAAAGTAGTCACTTCTAGCTCATTGCACCAAAACGGTGCACGAATTGTTCGCTCGTCGTATAATCCCCGCAAAGGGCGAAATATCTCCCCAATTTTCGGGCTTTCCAGACCAGTCTCACGACACAGTTTTGGCCTGCTTATTGCAGGCTTAAACAGCGAGGCCTCTGAGATTTTTCCGGCCCACACAACAAACGCCATTAAATTGGCCAGCTACGGCACTTATGACATCAGATCAACTGCACAGACTTCTTCTCGACAATCTCAATACAGCCGTATTGCTGATCGATAGAGCGCTGTTGATTGATTATATTAATCCGGCAGCAGAGGCCCTTTTGCAGGCGGGAAGTGTCCGTCTGCGCGGCACGCCCGTGAGCAATCTGTTTGTCGATGATGCCACTGCGCGGCAGACGCTGCGTGAATGTTTGGAGTTTGGGAACGCGCATACCCTGCGTCAAGAGTACTTGAGCGGTTTAATCGCCGAATCCTCGCAGGTGGACTACACCATCACCCCGCTGAGTATTGATTCAGGCGAGTGGATTTTGATGGAGATGCAGCCGGTTGATCGCATCCTCAAGATTAACCGCGAGGAAGCGTTACTGTCGGTTCACGACACCTCGCGCAGCCTTATTCGCGGCTTGGCCCATGAAATTAAAAATCCACTGGGCGGTATTCGAGGCGCTGCTCAGCTGTTGGCGCGGGAGATCACAGACCGCGGCTTAGGGGGCGAGACGGCAGAGTTGTGCCAGATTATCACGACTGAAACAGACCGTTTACGCAACCTTGTCGACCGATTGCTGGGCCCCAGCCAACTGCCCACTTATGAAGAGCTAAATATTCACGAAGTGGTTGAGCATGTTGCGGCGCTTATCGATGTTGAAGTGCAAGGAGCGTTAACCCTTGTGCGCGACTACGACCCAAGCATTCCCAATTTGTTGGGTGATCGCGCTCAGCTGATTCAAGCCCTTTTAAATGTCGCCCGCAACGCCATGCAGGCCATGCTTGAGGGCGATAGAAGTGAGTGCACACTTACATTTAAAACTCGAATACAGCGCAGTTTTACTATTGGTGGTGAGCACCATCGTGTGATCTGTCGAGTGGATATTATTGATACTGGCCCCGGTATTTTAGACGACATCAAAGAGCGTATTTTCTTCCCCATGATCAGTGGTCGCAGCGAGGGAACGGGGCTTGGCCTGACCATCGCCCAATCTGCGGTCAATGTCCATCATGGCATTATTGAATGTGAGTCGGAGCCGGGCAACACATGCTTCTCGATCTACTTACCCCTAAAGGTTTAGCATGAAAACCACCTCAGAAATTTGGATAGCGGAAGATGACCGATCGCTGCGCTGGGTGATGGAGAAAGCCCTCACCCGGGCGGATCTGGACGTGCGAAGTTTTGAAACCGGCGATGACCTCTTGGCTGCGCTGCGAACCTCGCAGCCTGAAATTATTATTTCCGACATTCGCATGCCGGGCATTGATGGCCTCGATTTACTGCGACAAATTCACGCAACAAAACCGGCCATACCGGTAATCATAACGACTGCGCACTCAGACCTCGACAGCGCGGTTGCTGCTTATCAAGGTGGCGCATTTGAATATTTACCCAAGCCCTTCGACCTCGACGAGCTGGTGGAAGTGGCGCGGCGTGGTGTGAGCTTCGCCCGTGAACAAAAACCTGAAATGGCTGCGCAAGAGCCGGAGCCAGTCCAAGAAATTATTGGTGAAGCACCTGCCATGCAAGAAGTGTTTCGCGCCATTGGCCGCCTCTCCAACTCCAACATTACTGTTTTAATCAACGGAGAGTCAGGCACCGGCAAGGAACTGGTGGCGCACGCGTTGCACAAACACAGCCCGCGCCGGAATGCGAAATTTATCGCCCTGAATATGGCAGCCATACCTCACGACCTCATCGAATCAGAGCTGTTTGGCCACGAAAAGGGCGCCTTTACTGGCGCATCACAGCGCCGCGAGGGCCGCTTCGAGCAAGCCAATGGCGGCACACTTTTCCTCGATGAAATTGGCGATATGCCTGCCGAAGCGCAGACGCGCTTGCTGCGGGTGTTGGCCGACGGCGAGTTCTACCGCGTGGGCGGCCACACGTCGGTGAAAGTTGATGTCCGAATTATTGCTGCAACCCACCAAAACCTCGAAGAATTGGTGAAAAGTGGTCGCTTCCGCGAAGATCTCTATCACCGCCTCAATGTAATACGCGTGCACCTTCCTAAACTGGCGGACAGGCGCGAAGATATTCCGCAGCTTATGAAACACTTCTTTCAGCGCGCAGCGAAAGAGTTGGATATGGAACCCAAAGTTCTGTCCGGTGAGGCTGAAGATTTTTTCTACGGCTTGCCATGGCCCGGCAATGTTAGGCAGCTGGAAAATATTTGCCGCTGGCTAACGGTGATGGCGGCAGGGCGAGAAGTGTTGTTGAGTGATTTACCACCAGAATTAAAGCAGGGAGAAGCGAGCGCTAACTCTCGCGCTAACAGCGACTGGCAAAGTCAGTTGCGGCGATGGAGCGAAAAAGAGTTGAAGTCGGGGCGGCGCGAAATACTGTTACAGGCCGTACCGGACTTCGAGCGTGCGATGATTGAAACAGCGTTGGCCCACACGGGTGGGCGCAAGAAGGATGCTGCAGAACTGCTGGGATGGGGTCGAAACACCCTGACGCGCAAGCTCCAAGAGTACAATATTGAAGGTCAAGAACCGTAATCGACTGCTGCGTTATTCGGACACAAAAAACCCGCTGTGAGAGCGGGTTTTTTGATTCGGCAGATTTCGCTGTCGAATTAGTGGGTGCTGTCGGCGGCACTCTGATCTTGTTGCGCTTTTGCTTCCGCTTGCGCGGCCGCTTGTTGCACGGCATTGGCAAACAGCGCGTCGAAGTTGATCGGCGGTATCATTAGCGGCGGGAACGACGCCTTCACTAAGATGCTGTCAATGGTTTCGCGGGCGTAAGGCAACAGCATGGTTGGGCACGTTGAATTCAACACTTGAGCAAGTTGCGCGCCTTCCATACCTTCAATGGCAAATAGGCCTGCCTGCTCCACTTCGATAAGATAAATGGTCTCGTCTTCGCCGGTAACTGTAATGGTTAGACGCAGCGCGACTTCAAATAAGCCCTCAGAGACTTTTTGAGTTTTTGTGGTTAAGTCTTGATTGACCTTTGGTTTCCACTGCTTTTGGAACACTTCTAGTCCCTGCGGTGTTTCGAAAGAAAGGCCTTTCAGGTAAATGCGTTGAATAGCAAACTTTGGGCCTGCTGCCTGTTCTTGTGTCGCTGCTTCTGGAGCAGTAGTGGTTTCATCTGTCATGGTAGACCCTTCGGTTTGATAATTATTGATTGTGTCAATTCTATATGGAGACGGTTTCACCTAATTCAAGGGCAGTTTGCGCGGCCGCTTCCAGGCCACCACTGCGCTCGAGATCTTGCAGTTCGGTGTAGCCACCAATGTGCTGGTTACCGAACCAAATTTGCGGCACAGTGTTGCGGCCGCTTTTCTGCATCATTCTCGCTTTGAGATCAGCATCGTGATCGACAGAAATATCTTGAAAATCAATGCTTTTGGCCTTTAAAAGTCTACGCGCAGCGATGCAGAACGGGCAGAAGCGCGTGCCAAATAGTACAACATGAGACATGGGATTTCCTGTTAGTTACTCAGAGCTGATTTAAAAAAAAGTTGGTTAATGACCTTTGACGAGGGGCAGGCTAGCATTTTGCCACTCACTGACACCGCCACTGAGTCGGCGCACATTAAAGCCTTCCTTGTTTAACGCTCGTCCCGCGCCACCTGAATGCTGGCCGAACTTATCCACCACAACAATTATTTTGTTGCGATGTTTTTCCAGCTCGGCCATGCGGCTGACAAGCTTCGTATGTGGAATATTTTTTGCGCCATGGATATGGCCGCTTTCAAACTCCGCTGTCGCCCTCACATCAATAACAATGGCTTCTTCACTGTTCATCATGCGAACCAATTCGGCGGTACCGAGAGACTTGCCGGCTTTGTTCTGTTCGGTAAAGAAGAAAAGGCCAATTAGGCCCATCAATAAAGAGATCAGAACCCACTGTTCACTAACAAAAACAAAAATGTCCACGTCGTATTTCCCGTTGCTAATATCGGCTGCGCTAATGGCGGTAATGCCCTACCGTTAACTGGCGATCAATGCACGTGCAGTAGCATCTTCGCCCTTCTGAGGCGCGCCAGTATACACATGAATCGAAGGCTGAGCTAACCCCTAAAGCGGGCTGTTTTAGATCTACTGCCAACGCTGCCAAATTGGTTTGCAGTTGTCCGGTAGTGGGGCAACTTTACCGAGGGCAGCCCAGTTTTGGTTGGGGCTGTGAAAGTCTGATCCAGCGGAGGCTTCAAGCCCTGTGTCGCGGCAGAGTCTCGCCAGTTCTCGGGTGACAGAGGGTATCTGTGCACCGCTAATCACCTCCAAACCTTCGCCGCCAGCCTCTTGAAAGTCTGCAAGAAGCTCAATCAACTTCGTTCGTGTGAGTTTGTATTTTGTGGGGTGCGCAAGTACTGCTGCGCCACCAGCGTCGCGAATCCAGCCTATCACTGTCTGTGGGTCAGCCCACTGGTCTTTGATATCCCCCGCTTTGCCACTGCCTAAGTAGCGCTTGAACGCTTGGTCAATGCTGCTCACGGCACCAATATTCACCAAATGCTGTGCGAAGTGTGGCCGCCCAATTTCGCCGCCGGTGGCACAGTCCCGCGCCCCTTCAAGGCAGTCGGAAAAGCCAAGTTTGGCTAACTTTTCGGCAATAATCTCAGCGCGCTGACGTCTTGCGGCGGAGTGTTGGGTAACTGCCTCAATCATCGAAGCGCTTTCACTGTCGACGTTGAGCCCCACAATATGAATGCCGCGCTTGTTCCATTGGCTGGACAGTTCTATGCCCGTGATAATGCGCAGGTTGTGGTTTTGGGTGTCAATTTGGCGGTAGGCGTCGAGTGTGTCGTGATCGGTGATGGACAGCATATCGACAGCGCGCTCTTCGGCGAGGCTGAGCAATTCCATGACCGTTAATGTGCCGTCTGACTCTGTCGTGTGACAGTGAAAATCAATGTTCATTATTGTGACTTGAATGAAGTGAGCCCTATTGTAACAGGCAATGTCGCCTATATACTGCTGCAATGATAGAGCCGATCTCAGAACAACAAAAAAAACATGTGATCATTGCCACTGCCGACCGTATAAGCCTTTCAGGGCGGCTCTTTGGGCGTGATTTCGAGCAGATCGATGTGGATTTTGATCTCAAGGGACGCTGCGCTGGAATGTATCAAGTGCGCGGGCGCCTGCGCCGCATTCGCTTCAACCCATGGTTATTTGCCAAATATTTTGATGAGAGTGTGAGCGATACCGTCACCCATGAGGTGGCCCACTACATTGTTGACTGTCTTTATGGCATTCGCCGAGTGAAGCCTCATGGGGTCGAATGGCAGTCTGTGATGGTGCGCTTGGGCGCGGTGCCGAAGGCTACGGGTAACTACGACTTAAGCGGCATCCCCGTCCGCCAGTATGAACGGGTTCGCTATAGTTGTGCTTGTCGCAGTCACGAGCTCACGCTGCTGCGACACAATAAAATTATTCAGCAGGGTGCTCGCTATCGCTGTCAGTACTGCCACCATTTTATCGTGCATAAAGAGGCCGCCGGGTGACGGAGTGGTTTGTGTATATGATCGAGGCGACGGATTGCTCCCTCTATACCGGTATTACCACCGATGTTGAACGACGTTTCAGCCAGCACCAGAGTGGTCGCGCCGGCGCGAAATACTTTCGTGGGCGGAATCCAGAGAGCGTTGTCTATATCGAGGGTGGCCACAATCGCAGTACGGCTAGTGTTCGCGAGGCGCAGATCAAAAAGCTGTCGCGAGAGCGCAAACTTGCGCTTGTCGCAGGTGTCAAAGTCTAGTTATCTCGTTGTATATACATTATATTAAAAACGGGTTACCCTCTTCTGGAGTTATCTCTGAGAAAGAACAGAAATATAAGTATGAGAGACTGAAGGTGTCTAAAATATAAGTGTATATACAGGTATAGTTAATATACATATATGAGGTAGCTATGCAGCATATCACCTACGCATTGCCCAGATATGCCCAAATCAAGGCATACATTAAGCGCGAGATTGACACTGGTCAGTGGAAGGTGGGCCAGCAAATCCCCTCGGAACACCAGTTGGCGGAGGACTTTCAGGTCAGCCGAATGACCGCCCGCCGCGCTGTTCAGGAACTTGCGGATGAGGGCCTACTTGAGCGCTCGGTTGGGCTGGGCACCTTTGTCGCCCCGCCACCTGAGGTCAGTTTTGCGCTGCAGATGCCATCGATGGAGACGCAGTTCAGCTACAGCGATCCTGATTACAGCAACCGTGTAATTAGCTTGCGGACAGTTGTTGCAAACGCGGGCATGGCCTCAATACTTGGCGTTGCAGAGGGCGACGCGGTTTATCAATCGGTTGTTGTTCATCTTCGCAGGGGCGTCCCGCTGCAATGGGAGGAATGTTTGGTCAAGTCGCAGGTCGCGCCAGCGTATATCAAACAGCGTTTTGCCAAAGTCACACCGCAGGCGTATTTGCGCTGGGTATGCCCGGCGACAAAGGTAGATCATCAGGTGCAGGCGGTGACCTGTGAGCCAGCTATTGCAGACGCACTGTCGCTGGCTGTGGGCAGTCCCTGCTTAAAGATCACGCGTCGCTGCTGGAGCGGCAACACTATCGTGAGTGTGGCGCGCTTTATTGCACCTGGAGCTAGTGCCTTTTTGGGCACGGACCTTGGAGGTTAAAAAACTTGGATGAAATACAGAGGGAAAGTAACGCAGTGACAAGAATCGCCTTGTTTGTAGACGTACAAAATATTTATTACACCGTGCGCGAACAGTTTTCCTGCCACTTTAACTACCGAGAACTCTGGCGCCAGCTGAGCGATGAGGGTGAGATTGTTGTCGCCAATGCCTATGCCATCGAGCGCAATGATGCGGGTCAGCGCGGCTTTCAGCAGGTGCTGCGAGACATAGGTTTGACGGTTAAGTTAAAACCCTTTATTCAGCGCAGCGACGGGTCCGCCAAGGGCGATTGGGATGTGGGTATCGCGATTGATGTGATGGATTGTGCCGCCAATCCGGATAATCGAGTTGATAAAATTGTGCTTCTGTCAGGGGATGGCGACTTCGATCTGTTAATCGATCGGGTTAAGACGGGTTACGGTATTGATACCGCTGTTTATGGTGTCGCAGCGCTGACGGCGACATCTTTAATCAATGCCACCGCCAACTTCCACCCTATTCAGGGATCGCTGCTACTCAAATCGTAAGCATACTTTAAGTAATAATACCGCCTCTCGCCCCGCCCCGCGGTCCCGGTTGCCCGCCACCTTGGCCAGGGATAACAATCTGTGACGCCTGTTCGCGACGCATACGCTCCAACTCTTTGCTTGTTTCCTCTACCGCCAGCTGTGCCTTACCAGCGAAATCACTGGCCGCCTCGCCAAGGGTCGCGCCGTCTAGTTGAAAGTTAAGTGGAATCGCGCCCATTTGCGTCATCACCTGAGCCGAACCAAAAAATGCAATGGGCCGTGATGGGTCATCGCTGCCATCCGCAGTGACCGGTGTGAGCTTGCGAATAGTGCCCAGCTGCTGGTCGGTGAAAATCTCTTCGCGGAAGAGGCTGTTGGGGTCCATTTGTGGTGTTGTTTGCTCAGTCATAGTGTTCTCATTCTGTTCGTATTAAAAAAGCTTACGGTAACAGACCCGCGCAATCAGTAAAAGTCACTGTCTCTCTCGAGGCAGGCGCGCTGAGATCAGTACCGTTCCGACGAGAAACAGTGAGGACCCCAGCAAACAGGCTGTGAGGCCGTACACTTGGTAAATCAGCCCAGATAACAGTGTCGCGACCAAGCGCCCACCGGCATTGGCCATATAATAAAAACCGATATCCAAGCTGGCACCCTCCGCGCGGGCGTAGGCGACAATAAGGTAAGAGTGCACGGATGAGTTGACCGCAAACACCACACCAAAGATAAAAAGCCCCGCAACGATCGTCTGAGTGGCATCCAGCCCCAGATAAAGGGCAATCACTATGAGAGCGGGCAACAGACAGAGCACCCCAGAGCCAACAAAGGCCGCCTTACCCGATGGATTGGCACTGCCGGCTTGACCGGCAAGTTGATGCACCCAGCCAGTAATCTTGGGCGTGAGGGTTTGGATAGCGCCGTAAACCATAACCCACGTGGCGAGTAATGTGCCCACTTGAAGGTATGTCCAGCCGAGCTCTTCTTGCAGAAAGACCGGCAGTGCAACAACAAACCAGATATCCCGCGAGGCAAACAGGCAGAAGCGCGCGGCACTCAGTCGATTGACAGCATCGCTGCTGGAGAAAAGCTGTTTGAGAGGATTTCCCCATTTGATAGCCGCAGGACTCTTTTGCAGAAAAACGAGGTTGAGTAACAGAACCAAAGCCAGCATAGAGGCCATCGCCATGACTGCCGTTTGGAAGCTTGTTGCCGCCAGCAACCAGCCGCCGAGGAAAAACCCCAATCCTTTAAGTGCGTTTTTAGAGCCGGTTAGTAGGGCAATCCAGCGATAGAGACGGTTTTGGTCCGCGTCAGGGACGAGCGCCTTGATACTGGTTTTGGCGCTCATTTTGTTAAGATCTTTTGCAATTCCCGACAGCGCCTGACTCAGCATCACGTAGGACACGGTAAGCAGCGAAGAATCGATGGCAAGCATGGCCAGAGCAGCAACCTGCAGGCCCAATCCCACTTGCAGTGTGATATTCAAGCCGATGGCAGCCGCCAGCCAGCCGCCGATCAAATTGGTGACAACGCCAAAAAATTCGTAGAGTAAAAAAAGCCCCGCAATCTCAAGCGGGCTGAAGCCGAGGCTGTGAAAGAACAGCACCACCAACATTCGCAGCGCGCCATCGGTGAGCGTAAAAGCCCAGTAGCTCAGGGTAATCAAGCTGTATTGCTGAATGGGCGATGCCCGCAGGGTCGTCATAATATGGTAGGTCGCTTATCGATTACTTAAAGACCGGCAGCGACTTTTGCTGCCAGTTCCATCAATCGGTTGACGTAGCCGATTTCGTTGTCGTACCAGATAAGCACCTTCACCTGTGTGTTGTTGATCACCATGGTTGAGAGCCCATCAACAACCCCTGAGCGTTTGTCGTTGGTGTAATCCACAGAGACCAAGGGTATATCCGAGTACCCAAGAATACCCTGAAGGCGTCCCTCGGAGGCCAGTTTTAAGGCCTGATTAACGCGTTCAGCCGTGACCTCCTGTTCCAATTCAAAGACGCAGTCGGTCAGTGAGGCATTGGCCAGCGGCACACGCACGGCTAAGCCATTAATGCGGCCTTTCAGCTCGGGAAAAATTTCTGTAATAGCGGTAGCCGAGCCGGTGCTGGTTGGAATTAACGACAAGCCGCTGGCGCGGGCGCGGCGAAGGTCGCTGTGGTATTCGTCGAGAATGCTTTGAGTGTTGGTTATATCGTGAATAGTGGTGATCGAGCCGTGCTTGATGCCAAAGGATTGTTGCAACACGTCGACCACCGGCGCCAAACAATTTGTTGTACACGAGGCCGCTGTGACTATGTCCTGCCCTGAATAGAGATGGTCATTGACCCCCATTACCACATTTAACGTGCCGTCTTTTATGGGTGCAGAGACCACTACTTTCTTAACGCCTTGAGCAAAGAACGGCGCCAGTAGTTGCTGCGATTTAAATTTACCCGTGCACTCGATTACCACGTCTACGTCGGACCAATCGCCACCTTCAATAGTCTGACTCTGGGTATAGCGAATGGATTTATCGTTGATCTGCAGTGTCTGTCGCGTCTTCTCAGCCGCGGCGGTGACTGTCTCCTCCCATGTGCCATGCACCGAATCATACTTGAGAAGGTGCGCCGCGCTTTTCGCGTCACCGGCCATCTCGTTGATATGGACAATATCAAAGTGCGGCCAGTGCCACGCGGCTCTTTGCGCCAGTCGACCAATGCGGCCGAACCCGTTTATTCCAATTCTGATGGTCATAGCAATTACTGGTCTCTCATGGTGAGTGCAGGATAGAAAATAGTGATGACAGTTTGATGTCTTGCCGCACAGTATTTTGCATTACCTGAGTATTTGAGAACAGCCCAACAGTAAAACTGCGAACGGTTCGTGAGAATCAGATGTGTAAAACGCTTTTAATGAACTTCCTGAACGCAACAAGTGTCACGTCAGCGCTCATCAAAGGTGCTCACGCGAAAGACATTCAAATACTGTGAAAGAGTTATAGAGAGGATACTCCCATGAAAACATTAAGCCTTCTCAGCCTAGTTCTCATCGCCTGTGGAGCATTATCTGGTGCTTCGATTGGTATATTTGCTTACGGCGCAGATGTTTGGACCAGCATCGGTATGGGCTATGGTCTGGGCGCTTGCGTCGCCGTCAGTGAAGTGTCGCCAATTTTTGATTGATCGATTTTCACCCTGGTCGTCTTTCACCCTAGTCGCTGTTAAGGCAGCGTCGAATTATGTGCGACCAAGTTTTTAACACTGTTTTATCGTACTTCTCCTCCCATTTCAGGCCACCGTTTGGTGGCCTTTTTTTTGGGTGGCAAAAATCAGTGGTGATGACCGCCAGCGCCATGGATGTGGCCGTGGGCTAACTCTTCTTCGGACGCTTCGCGAACATCTTCAATGGTGACATCAAAGTTGAGACCCTTGCCCGCCAGTGGATGGTTGCCATCAACGGTAACCGTCTCGTCGGTGACTGCAATCACGGTGACAGGAACAGAACCGCCTTGACCTGTTTGCGCTTCAAACTGCATGCCGATCTCAATGGTATCGATACCTTGGAACGAACTGCGCGGTACATCTTGAATGAGATCCGTTTGCACGGGGCCGTATCCCTCTTCAGCACTCACGGCAACCGACAACTTGTCACCGGCTGTTTTTCCTTCAAGTGCTTTCTCCAAGCCCGGAATAATATTTCCAGCACCGTGAAGATAGGCCAAAGGCTCTTGACCGGCAGAGCTGTCTAACTGCTGCCCCTGGTCATCAGTTAATGTGTAGTGGAATCGGACAGCACTGTTTTCTGAAATGATCATTGTTGGTTCCTAGTTGCTTTAAAAAAGGCACATTATGCGCGAACAGAGATAAAATATCGACTGCAGTGCTTGCCGGCGCTCAAAACTGAGTTGTAAAAGGGAGAGATCGGGATACACTCCTGTCATATTTCTGTCACGTATCCGTCATTTAATGAGAGAGCGAAAATTATAAATCAGGTAGAAACAATGCCCAAACACACTATCTTAATTGTCGATGACGAATCGGCTATTAGAGATATGCTCTGTCTCGCTCTCGAAGCCGCTGATTTCAACGTGCTTCAAGCCGAAAACGCGCAGCAGGCGCACGTGTTAATTGTTGATCGCTCTCCTGATCTTGTTTTGCTCGATTGGATGATGCCCGGCACAACAGGCTTAGAACTGCTGCGCCGCCTAAAGCGCGACGAGGTGACAGAAAAAGTACCGGTTATCATGCTCACTGCAAAGGCTGAAGAGAACAGCAAGATTTCAGGTCTTGATGCGGGCGCGGATGATTATATTGCCAAACCCTTTTCGCCGCGGGAGCTGATCTCTCGGGTGAAAGCGGTGCTTCGACGAATTGGTAGGGAGGAATTGCAGGAGCCCATCGCGGTTGGCGACTTGCTCTTCGATCCGATAGGTCACCGCGTGAGTATCGCCAACCAGCCGATTAATCTGGGCCCCACGGAATATCGTTTGCTGCAATTTTTTCTTACCCATCAAGAGCGTGTCTACACACGAAGCCAAATTTTAGACTATGTATGGGGCGGCAATGTCTATCTCGACGATCGCACGGTAGACGTGCATATCCGCCGTTTGCGCAAAGCAATTTCGGTTGCAGGGCATGAAAACTACGTGCAGACTGTGCGCGGATCGGGTTACCGCTTTTCGACAAAACTGTAAGCTAGACAGCAGAAGGACAAAATACATTGCGACCGGGAATGCATACAGAGATATGGCGCGCGGTCTTTGTCGGCCTCTTTTGCGCGCTATTTGGTTTCAGTCTCGGTTATCCGTTTGAGGTAATCCTCATTGGTCTAATTGTCTACATGGCATGGACCTTCCGCACCATCGAAAAGCTGTTTCATTGGATCGATAAAGGCATGGGCGGGATACCGCCCGACGCTGATGGCGTTTGGGGCGAAATTACCGACACGCTTAACCGCCAGCGCCGCCGTCACCGGCGCGGGCAAGAAAAAATGCGCCGCACCATTAATCGTATCACCCGACTGACAGAGGCTCTCGATGAGGGCATTCTGGTTTTGCGCAGCGATTTAATGCTGGATTGGTGGAACAGTTCGGCAACAAAATTACTTGGTTTGCGCCCCGCTGACCGCTTGACTGCGGTAACCAATCTTATTCGTGACCCCGTCTTTGTCAGCTATATCACGCAGAAGGAGTTCGTCGGCTCAATCAAGCTCTCCTCGAGCGATCAAGTTGGCGCTACATTGCAGCTGTCAGCCTCGTATTTTGGCGACGATGAAATTGTCTTGGTTATCACCGACATTACCCGTCTCAGTAATCTTGAACAATTGCGTAAAGAATTTGTCGGCAACGTATCTCATGAGTTGCGCACGCCGCTGACCGTCATGCGAGGCTACTTAGAAACGCTAGAGGATGTGGCGGCAAAAGACCCGCTGCTGGCGAAAGCGTTTGCCCAGATGTCCAACCAAGTGAGTCGGATGCAAGGTTTATCCGACGATTTGATTATGATCTCGCGGTTGGAGTCAGATGACCATCGACCCATTCTTGAAAGAATCAATCTTAAGCCGATGCTTGAGGAAATTGTGGCCGAGGCCAAAGTGCTGGGTGATGGTACGCACACCATTAGTCTTGTATGCCATCAAGATCCTGTGATCGAGGCGGATGTTAAGGATATTCGCAGCGTCTTCGACAACATTATTTTTAATGCCGTGCGTCACAACCCCCGCGGGGCCAATATTATTGTCAGGGCCACGTCCTACACCGGCTTTATTAATATTTCAGTGAAAGACGATGGCATTGGTATTGATCCCAATGAAATTCCGCGCCTGACCGAGCGTTTCTACCGCGGCGATAGCAGCCGCAACTCAGAGACCGGCGGATCCGGTCTTGGTTTGGCGATCGTCAAGCATGCACTGGCCCGGAACCACGGCCAACTTATCATCAACAGCCGATTAGGGCAGGGTGCTGAATTCGTCTGTCGATTGCCGCTGCAAAACCAAGAATCGCCAGCGGAGTATTCGCTCTAGATCGCCCGAGTTATCGCTCGAACTTAGCTCGCGCAGCGAAACTGATAGTGCAAGAAGTAGTCTCCCTCAGTATTGGCGTCCGGCTCCGACCACTCGCCCTCAATGCGCCACCCCTTTGCACAATAGTGTGCCATTTCGACATACAGGCGTTGAATGGCGATGGTTACAGACTGTTCAAATTTGGCATCTGAACGCAAAGAGTAGCTTTGCCGCGCGACGAAGCTTTTATTGGCGCTGTGGTTTAACGAACCTGCCGCAACAATTGGCCGTTCAGCCATTCCGGACACTGGATCAACCGTGCCATCACCATAGAGTTTCGTGGCGGGAGTCTGGGCTGCTGACTGTTTTTGATCCTTATTGCTGGCTGGCTTAGCATTTTTTTCGCAGGCTAAAATTTTTGCCATGAAATCTGGCGAGTCTGCGTCGTCCGTATCGAAATCGCAGTCCCCAAAAGCGGCCGCCGATAATAGCCACAGTAAAGCTGCGGCCCAAAAATGTGGGAAGGTAACCGTTCGCGATTTTGTCATCATTGGTTCTGCTCATTTTAGTGAATTGGCGTCAAGTCTTAAGGGCTATTTTAGCCACGTCGATTAGTCCTGTCTGCACTGAAGTGGCATTTACTTTTCATGACGAAACCCATCTCTCGAGTGCATTGAAAAACCTTCCCAAAGCGCACTGTAGGTGCGCTACACTTCGCAAGACTGTTTGCCGCGAGAGCACTGAACAGACCAAAAATAGAGACTATGCTGCGCCTGCGCGCGTTGTGGTCTTGCGCTGAGCGAGGAAAGGGTTAGTGTTTGGTATTACCGATTTAGGACTATTTATTGTTTCGGGCTTGGCGTTGAATATGCTGCCTGGGCCAGACTCATTATTTATTATTCGCCACAGTGCCGCACAGGGTTTCCGTGCGGGATCTGTCGCTTGCTTCGGTGTTGGCGCCGGTATTTGCTTTCATGTGATTGCGGCGGCATTTGGCTTGTCCGCTATTCTTGCCACATCGGCCGCAGCGTTTACCGCAGTGAAAATTGTCGGTTGCGTCTATTTACTCTATCTCGGCGCGATGCTTTTGATCAGCAGAGAAAGTGACGATCCTGAGCGACCACTGACAACCCCCGCTGTGCCGCTACTCACTATTTTCTATCAGGGATTTTTGACCAATATTTTAAATCCGAAGGTGGCGTTATTTTTTCTGGCTTTTGTGCCGCAGTTTATTGCCGCGGATGCGCCAAACAAGCCCTTCGCTTTTTTGCTTTTGGGGTTGATCTTTAATATTAATGGCATGCTGTGGTGCCATTTTTTAGCCTGGTCATCCTCGTCCGTGGGTGGCCAATTAAAACAGAATAAAAAGTTGGTGAACTATTTGTCCAAGGCTACCGGATGTTTATTTTTGTACTTTGGCGTGCGATTGGCGCTGAGTCGGCAGGTTTAACAAGACGGCTGTCAATGCGTCCATTGACGGTGAAAGAAACAACAACAGAGAAGTGAGCGCATATGTTCGAATGGATTGTCAGCCCTGAAGCTTGGATTGCTTTAATAACCTTGATTGGGCTGGAGGTTGTCTTAGGTGTCGATAATATAATTTTTATCTCGATTTTAGTGGCAAAACTGCCTGAGCATGAACGCCACAAAGCGCGCCAGATTGGTTTAATTTTAGCCATGCTGTCGAGGCTAGTGCTGCTATTTTGCATCGTTTGGGTGATGGGGTTGATCGAGCCATGGTTTTATCTTTTTGGCAATGAGTTCTCGGGGCGAGATGTTATTTTGATTCTTGGGGGGCTGTTTCTTTTCGGCAAGTCTACTCTGGAGATTCATGACAGCTTGCAGGTCGCGCAGCATGGCCAGCAATCTATTGTCGCCAGTTCATTTTTAATGGTGCTGGGACAGATCACGGTGTTGGATATTGTCTTCTCTCTGGATTCTGTCATCACTGCTGTGGGGCTGGTGCAGCATCTCTCGATTATGGTGATAGCGGTGGTTGCATCCGTGTTGGTGATGCTGTTTTCTGCGAAATCCATCGGTGAGTTTGTTGATCAAAATCCCACTATAAAAATGTTGGCACTTTCTTTCTTGATTCTGATAGGCGTCACGTTGATTGCCGAAGGCTTCGATAATCATATTCCAAAGGGTTATATTTATTTTGCCATGGCATTTTCAGTGGCGGTCGAAATGCTCAATATTAAAATTCGACGAGGCGGCCAAAAAGAAAGCATTGTTTTAAGCAAGCGCATTGAGTAGCGCAGCTAGGCAAGTGTCTTGAGTGTCCGATTTTGGCGTAAAAAAGGCGAATCTTCTTCAGATTCGCCTTTTTCGTTTTTACCGCATTGGTCAAGGGAGCTTGACCGGCAGTGATCTGTGCTTAGAACTTGTGTTCCATACCGACACCAAATGAAGTGTCGTCAACATCGGCTGAGCCAACAGAAGAGTCTGTATTGTCAGTGTAGAATACGAATGCTTTAGTGTTTTTTGCCAGCTTGTAATCCGCGCCGATCGACAGAGTTTCTTCTTCGTCGCCATCAACGTCGTCTTCGATTGCACCGTACTGCACTTTCAGTGTGGTCTTGTCGATTTTGTAGGCGGCACTCAAGAAATAGCCGGACTCATCAAAGTTGCCGAGATTGGCTTCGTTTTGCTGATACATCATCCCTAGCTGTAACGCATCCATCTGATACTGAACAACAAAGCGCATGAGATCTTGCTTATCGACATCCTGATCGCCTGCAATCGCAACATACAGATTATCTTTGGTGTAGCTAACGGAGTAAGACATACCGTCAGTCAGACCATTGTCCGCCTGACCATCTTGGTCGACATCGCTGCCTTCCGCTGGAACCATCGCAACAGTGGCTGAAAAGCCATTCATGTCAGGCGTGGTGTAGGCGACGATATTAGAGACACGATTTTCGCCTTCAAAGGTGTTCTTGATGTCACCTTCAAGGTCGTTAAACAGGTCGATTTTGTCCTGTATAAGCTTTGTGGGGGTGTCATGGTGGCCGGCCCAAAGTGTGCCGAAGTTACCTGCGATACCGCCCATAATATTGCGCTGGGTAAACGTCTGGCCATTTTTAACATCGCCATCATCTACTGCGATTTCAAATTCAGCTTTGTAGATAGCGTATAGGCCGTCAGCGATTTGAGTTTTGCCGTTAACACCAATGCGCGATGCATTGCTGTTGAGTTTCCATGTGTCGGTAGAACCGTTGTCGGCGTTGACAACAGAAACATTAATTTTGCCGTAAATAGTCCCGTCAATTGGGCCCTCTGCATAACCGTAGGAGGCGCAGGTTAAGCCTGAGGCGATGGCGACTGAAAGAAGCGCTTTTTTCATTGTAAATCCCCGAAAATGTAAGTCAGTGGAGTGTTAATCCGTTAATGCTCAGACTGCCACATTGCAGCCCTGCCGCAAATATATGAAAAGAGTGTGACAAAAATATGACAGCGACTGAGTATGAAAAAAGTGTTGATATTTCTTTTCTGAAGGCGTGTTTGTCATATTTTTGTCATACAAAGTAAATATTCTGGGTGCGTTACTTAACGTATTTTAATCAAAAGCATGAGAAGTGCTTTTTATGGAGGTTACCATGACCAAGCGTAATATAGTTCCAGCCCTTCTATTAGGATTGACTTCGCTCGCAGCGACTTCCGTTGTCAGTGCGCGTGAGAGCATCGAGGTAGTGGGTTCTTCAACGGTTTATCCTTTTTCAACAGTGGTTGCGGAGCGCTATGGTAGAGCGAGCGGCAAGCCAACACCGAAAATTGAGGCAACAGGATCAGGTGGCGGCATGAAGCTGTTTTGTTCGGGTGTTGGTAGCAATTATCCCGATATCACAAATTCTTCTCGTCGCATGAAAGCATCCGAATTCAGCCTGTGCCAGAGCAATGGCGTCAAAGATGTGATCGAAGTGCAGATTGGTTTTGACGGTATCGTTATCGCTAACTCTGTTGCGGTTGATCCGCTGCCATTGAGCCGCAAAGATATCTTTTTGGCACTGGCCGCTAAGGTTCCAGGCGCAAAAGCCGGTGAGTTGATTGACAACCCCTATACAAGCTGGCGCGATGTTAATGCTGCGCTGCCCAATGTGGCCATTGAAGTGCTCGGCCCACCGCCAACATCAGGTACACGCGATGCGTTTTCTGAATTGGCGATGGAAGGCGGCTGCAAGCAGTTTGCTTGGATTGCCGCGCTGAGCAAGACCAATGAATCTGCTTTTAAAGAAATTTGTCACACAGTTCGCGAAGACGGCCGTTACATTGAAGCTGGCGAAAACGACAACTTAATTGTGCAGAAACTCGAAGCTAATAAGGCCGCTGTGGGTGTGTTTGGATTCAGCTTCCTTGATCAAAATGCTGACAAGGTGCAGGGATCTCCCATTGAATCTGTTGAGCCATCCTTTGAGTCGATTGCGGATAAAACCTACCCAATTTCACGCCCACTATACTTTTATGTTAAGAAAGCGCATATCGGTGTTATACCGGGGGTTGAAGGTTTCCTGAGAGAATTCACCAGCGAAAAAGCATGGGGTGAAGAGGGTTACTTGGCTGAAAAAGGCATGATCCCACTGCCCGCAGATGTTCGCGCACAGGCGGCAAAAGATACTAAAGCATTAGTAGTAATGACTGGCGACGGGTTAAAATAACCGTCACTGTTTGCAGTAGTGCAACGGCCCGGTTTAACGACTGGGCTGTTTTTTTATTTCAGGGGACGTCGCCAGTATTATGGATGTGACAAATATTCTTATTTTGGTATTCGGGTTGGGTGTTTTTGCCTTTTACTTGGGCCGTGCTCGCTCTCTTGCTATTGCTAAACCCTTAGGGGGCATTCGTTATTTACACTCCCTTCCCTCCTATTATGGGTTTCATTCGGCACTCTGGTGCGCGCTTCCCGCGCTCTTATTGCTGGCACTCTGGGTGGTCTTTGACGATCCTTTGATTAACAGTATTGTCGCCGATTCTGTAACCGGTAGTCAGGCTGCTGGCGACACGGCTTCGTACAATCTACTGATGAATAAAATTAGTAATGTTTCCGCCGGTATTCTGCCGCGCGATGGCCGAGACCCCGAGATTCTGGCTGCTGCCGATCTGATGACGCGATTGCAAACCCTATCGCGCTGGGCGCTAACAGCGCTGATTCTAACTCTGTCTATTACAGGTTTGGCATGGGGTTGGTCGCGCACGTCGCAGGTTTTTAGAGCGCGTCAAGTTGTCGAAAATGTGGTCGAGAAACTGCTTCTTGGCTGCGCCTGTGTTGCTATCTTGACCACCTTGGGCATTGTTTTGTCGGTGCTTTTTGAGTCGATTCAGTTTTTTCGATCCGTGCCTATTTTTGATTTCGTCTTTGGTCTTGAGTGGAGCCCGCAGACGGCTATTCGCGAGGATCAGGTAGGCTCGTCAGGTAGTTTTGGCGCTGTGCCACTGTTTGTCGGTACTCTTCTTGTGTCAGCTGTTGCGATGTTTGTCGCCGTCCCAGTTGGCCTCATGTCTGCCATTTACCTCGCCGAATATGCGTCAAAAGCAACACGCAGCTACGCCAAACCTGCATTGGAAATTTTGGCGGGTATTCCGACAGTTGTGTACGGATTTTTCGCTGCGTTAACGGTTGCGCCTTTCCTGAGAGATTTGGGTGAGAGCTTTGGTCTGTCTGTTTCGTCAGAAAGTGCGCTGGCAGCTGGTGGCGTGATGGGTGTGATGATTATTCCGTTTATTTCTTCGCTCGCTGACGACGTGATTACCGCGGTGCCGCAATCAATGCGCGATGGCTCCTTGGCGATGGGTGCGACTAAGTCAGAGACTGTGCGCAAAGTGATTATCCCCGCTGCACTGCCCGGTATCGTCAGTGGCATTATGTTGGCAATTTCACGCGCCATTGGTGAGACGATGATCGTTGTTATGGCGGCGGGCATGGCGGCGAACTTGACGGCAAACCCGATGGAGTCGGTGACTACTGTGACAGTTCAAATCGTAACACTGCTGACCGGTGATCAAGAGTTTGATAGCCCGAAAACGCTGGCGGCATTTGCCTTGGGGTTGATGCTTTTTACCGTGACCCTCCTCCTCAATATTTTTGCTCTTCAGATTGTTAAGAAGTATCGAGAACAGTATGAATAATAGTATGACCAACTTAGAAAAGATCCGGAAATCTCTGAGTCGTCGCAATCGCGCTGAGGGTCTATTTCGCTGGGCTGGGCGCGTAGCCATTTTTCTTGGTTTGATGGCGGTTGTTGTTCTGTTTGTCGATATTATTGGCAAGGGTCACGGTGCTTTCCGCATTGCGTATATAGAGTTGGATATTGATTACGATCCAGAAAAAATTGGTATTGAGAATCTGTCTGATCCGCAGCAGCTCGCCGGCGCTGACTGGCAGGCGCTGCCGAAAGCTGCGCTGAACAAACAGTTTCCGGGAGTAACCAGCCGTGGTGATAAGCGGAGTCTCTATGGGCTGATAAGCAACGGCGCGGGTTACGATTTAAAAGATCGCCTGATGGCTAACCCACTTTTGCTGGGTGACCAAGAACGCGTCTGGATTCTCACCGACGACGATATTGATACCTATTATAAATCTTGGCTGGCCGGTGAACCCTATGCCGCGCGGCTCACTGATAAGCAGGTCGAGTGGATCGCCGAGCTGCATGAGCAAGGTAAAATTCGCCTGCAGTTTAATGCAAACTTTTTTACCCGAGGCGACTCGCGTGAGCCTGAGCAGGCAGGTATTCGCGGTGCGCTAATGGGCTCTCTGTTTACCTTGGCCTTGACACTGATTCTGTCATTTCCGGTTGGTGTTGCGGCGGCAATTTACCTTGAAGAGTTTGCCCCCAAAAATGGCTGGACCGATTTTATTGAAGTGAATATTAACAACCTTGCTGCGGTGCCCTCGATTATTTTCGGTCTTCTTGGGCTGGCCATCTTTATCAACTTTTTCCATGTGCCGCGCTCTGTGCCCATCGTCGGCGGGTTAGTTTTAACCCTTATGACGCTGCCGACCATTATTATTAGCAGCCGAGCAGCGATTAAGTCGGTGCCGCCCTCGATTCGTGAAGCGGCATTGGGCATGGGTGCTTCCAAGTATCAGATGGTACTGCACCATGTGTTGCCGCTGGCGATGCCGGGTATGTTGACCGGTGCGATTATTGGTATGGCTCAGGCACTGGGTGAGTCGGCGCCGCTTTTAATGATCGGCATGGTTGCCTTTATTGTCGATATTCCCGGCGGCTTCAGTGATCCAGCAACGGTTTTACCGGTGCAAATATTTCTCTGGGCAGACAGTCCGGAGCGCGCTTTTATTGAAAAAACATCAGCAGCGATTATGGTTCTGTTGAGCTTCTTAATAGTGATGAACGCCTCAGCTGTTTGGCTGCGAAAGCGTTTGGAACGCCGCTGGTAGAAAGGAAATTTTTATGAACGTACAGAGAGAAACTACAGCCAAGCCAGCCGTTATGGATACGCTTGAGATTTCAGAACATCAGGCAACAGTGGGCAATTGTTTTTCAGACAATGCAAAAATGACCATGCGCAACGTCAACGTGTTTTATGGTGAAAAACAAGCCATTTTTGACGTCAACGTGGATATTGCCAAGAACGAAGTGATTGCTATGATCGGCCCATCAGGCTGTGGCAAATCGACCTTTCTTCGCTCGTTGAATCGCATGAATGACACCGTTGAAGGCTGTCGCGTAGAAGGTGATGTGCGCATGGATGGCGAAGACTTGTATGCGCCGAAGCTCGATGTGGTTGAGCTGCGCGCCCGCGTGGGCATGGTTTTTCAAAAGCCAAATCCATTTCCCAAATCGATCTATGACAATGTAGCCTACGGCCCGAAAATTCACGGCCTTGCCGACACTCGAGTTGATCTCGATGAAATTGTTGAAAACAGTTTGCGCAAAGCGAGCCTTTGGGAAGAGGTGAAGGAGCGTTTGCATCAATCGGGCACTGGACTGTCGGGTGGTCAGCAGCAGAGACTCTGCATTGCCAGAGCGATTGCCGTCAGCCCAGAAGTTATTTTAATGGATGAACCCTGTTCGGCCCTTGATCCCATTGCCACTGCAAAGATTGAAGAGTTGATTGAGGAGTTGAGTGAAAACTTCACCATTGCCATCGTGACTCACTCGATGCAGCAAGCGGCGCGGGTTTCTCATCGCACGGCGTATTTTCATCTTGGTCGTCTGATTGAAGTGAATCCGACCGAACAAGTTTTTACCATGCCAGAGCATGATCTGACAGAAGCTTATATAACAGGTCGCTTTGGTTAATAGAATAGGGGTATCGTTGTTTAACTGGCTTGAGCTAAAGGAGCTGAGCGGAGAATAATATGGATAAAAAGAAGTTTGAAAATCACTACATGAAGCAGTTCGATGAAGAACTAGAAGAAATTCGCACGCGCTTAATGGAGATGGGTGGCAAGGTCGAACAGCAGCTACAAAATGCAATTCGAGCTGTTGCTGAGGCTGACAGCAAGTTGGCCGAGGATGTTATACGAGAAGAGCAGCGTGTCGATGACATGGAGTTGGATATTGACGAGGCCTGCATTTTAATTATTGCCCGTCGCCAGCCAGCCGCCAGCGATTTGCGCTTGGTGATGATGGTGACTAAGGCGGTCAATGACTTAGAGCGTATTGGTGACGAAGCGAAAAAAATTGCCAATCATGCTGTTATTCTTGCCAGCGAGACTGGGACATCAGAGGGTTACACCGAAGTGCGTCATTTGGGGCAGTCTGTTCTGAAAATGCTCGGTCATGCCCTCGATGCGTTTGCTCGGTTTGACGTCGCTGCCGCGATGATGACTCTCGAAGAAGATAAGCAGATTGACCTTGATTACAAAACAGCTCTGCGCGAATTAGTGACCTACATGATGGAAGATCCGCGAAGCATCAGCCGTGTGATTAATATACTCTGGGTGATTCGTTCGCTTGAGCGGATTGGCGATCACGCTAAAAATCTTTGCGAACAGATTGTCTTTGTTGTTCAAGGTAAAGATATTCGTCACCGCTAGATTTTCTTGTCTTTAAAAATACGCTACCTAGAGCATGTTGTTGCTCTAGGTAGCGGTACTTTTCAGTTGCCGTATCCCACCTGATTCAAACCGCGCTGTTCTATTTCACCTCACCTCACGTCTTTTTGTCGCAGTCAGAAAGCGTTTTGACGCAGAATCCTTCCATCGCCATCTAATTGCTGCCACTTTGGCCTGCGCACCTAGTACTGAGTAGTATTACGTCTAAAAAATACGTCATTAGGTCAACAATAATAGTGTGAGGGGTAAGTTGTGAGCATCGGAAAAATAATATCTTTGTCTTGGGTGCTATTAGCACTTGGATTACAAGCTTGTGGTGGCGGCGGTGGCGGAACAACGCCCGACGTTCCAGTTACACCTCCGGTCGACACGACGAAACCGGTTATTACACTCAATGGTTCAGCGACAGTAAACCATGAGCAAGGTACCACCTACAGTGATGCTGGAGCCACGGCCACCGATGCTGTTGACGGTTCAGTGACAGTGACGACATCAGGCACGGTGGGAACTGCGGCGGGCACATACACCCTCGAATACAGCGCAACAGACAAAGCGGGCAATAAAGCGACCGCTACGCGCACGGTAATTGTTGCCGATACGACCAGCCCGGTCGTTACCCTTGTTGGTGAGGCTGCGATTTCCCTGGTTGAGGGTACTACTTACACTGAAGCAGGCACGGTGGCGACTGATACCGTCGATACCGATGTAACTGTCACGGTGAGTGGCTCAGTGGGAGCAACGGCAGGCACCTATGTGCTGACCTACACCGCTACCGATGATGCTGGCAACACTGCAACGGTTACCAGAACAGTGACCGTGACAGAGGCCACCAATCCGGTAACAGAGACTGATACTTTTATTCTGTTAGACGGTGTTGTTGATGATATTTGGGGCGGCAGTGCTGCGCTGTCGTTTTTTGACGAGAAAAATGGTTATGCCGACTGTACTGACGAAGCGAATGGTACAGAAACCTGTGGCAGCGTCGATTGGGAAATTGTCTCCGATGCAGTTCATGGCGATGTCTTGCAGGTCAGTTACAACGCATCGGCGGGTCACGCTGGTCTGGTTGTTGGACCCTCGGGCGCGGTCGATTTAAGTGGCTACGCAACGGGCACTTTATCTTTCGACATCAAAATTATTAATGCTGGAGCAGCCCTGTCAGACGGTATGTATCTGAAAGTTGAGAGTGGCTCGGCAAACTCTGGAGAACTAAAGGTTCCTGGAATTACTGCCAGTAGTGAATGGCAGTCTATTGATTTCCCAGTGAGTTCGTTAACCGCAAATGGTCAGATTACGTTGTCCAGTATTACTGCGCCGATGGTGTTTTTCCCCGCTTACCAGACGGGTGCCAATCTAGTCTATCTGATCGACAATGTTCGCTTTACCGGTCTTAGTGACGGCGGCACGCCCCCCACTGGTGGCACTGGCGGAACTGATCCCAATAATCCGGCTACCTATGAAATTATTTCCTACGGTGCAGGCAGTATCGCCGATGTTATTAACCCAGCCAGTTATCGTTGTGCGGTTGATTATGGCAACTGGATTTACAACGCAGGTGTTGTTCTGCCCGCGATTGCGGCCTGTAATGCGTCCACTCGAATTCCAACTGGAACACCGACGCCGCTTCATCCGCAGCTGACAGGCGCAGCACTTGATCGTCCAGTGCCGACCCACAAGTGGTGGGGTTCAATTCCATTCGTGGGTGAAATGACCGTTGGCGATGCTAACGACGCTGCGTACATTACGCCGGACCCTATTCGTGCGCGCATTAGCAATAAGGGCGCCCGTATTAGCAGTATTCCAAGCGGTTACAAGGTGATCGGCAACTTCCCGCGCTTTGACGGCCCAGAGCCTTTCTCTGAGGTGTTTGATGGTATTGCGGTTGCCAACTCTGCGCATCCCGAACTCAATGCCTATCTGAAAGACAACAGCGACGGTTCTGTGACCGTGCAGTGGAAAGATGGCACTGTTGCTGTGATGGACGCCACCTTTGTTCACGGGTCTCCCTATGTCTACTTTAAAGCCTACGACGGTGACCTGATTTTGCGTACTCAGGGAGCTGATAGCGGTGGCGCCAAAGGAACGTTTTTCAACCAAAACAACAATCTCGGTATTTGGACAGATATTTCCGGTGTGCGTAATAACTTCCTCGTGACCGGTGAAGGCACAACGACCTTTAGCAATATCACGACCAATCAAATTACCGTAAGCAACGCCACCAAAGAGATGACGCTAACCTACCTGCCTGTGGCCAGTGGACTGCCCGCGGACAGCCTAACGAGCTTCTTTGCGGCGACTGCGCGTAATGTTGTAGCGGCAGTAAACATAAACTATGCGGTGGATCAGAGCACTAACACAGTGACCGTGAGCCACAACTATGTTGACGACCAAGGTGCAGCGATTGAAACCGTGGCAGGTATGCATCCGCTGCATTGGAAAAACTCTGCGCAGCTAACTACCGACTATAAAATTCGCAGTGCGCGTGGTGTCGTAAAGTTTGCCAAGACCAGCCAGTTCAGTTATGACCTGCCTTTTGTTGGCGTACTTCCAACCCTACCTTCGATTACCGGCACCTATGATGCTGCGACCTTACAGGCCCTGGTAACAGACTTCGTCGATGGCGGCGCGTCATCTTGGATTAACAGCCAGGATACCTACTGGTCTGGAAAGGCCTACGGCAAAGTCGCGGAAGTGGCAGCCATTGCTGATTCAATCGGCATGCAAGCTGAAGCAACCGTACTTATCAACTGGTTAAAAGCGGAGCTGTCAGATTGGTTCACTGCTGAGACTAACGGCAACTTCGATATCTTTAAGTACTTCGCCTACGACAGTGAGTGGACAACGTTGCTCGGGCTGGAAGAGGCTTACGGCTCTCACCAGCGTTTGGCCGACCATCACTTCCACTACGGTTACTTCGTCCGTGCAGCGGCTGAAATCTGTCGTGTTGACCGCAGCTGGTGTGATGACGATCAGTATGGCCCGATGATTGAGTTGTTGATTCGTGATTACGCGGGTGGCCGCGACGATGACATGTTCCCCTATCTGCGCAACTTTGACCCTGCCAACGGCTTTTCGTGGGCGGATGGCAAAGGCGACTCACTGCAAGGTAACAACAATGAGTCAACCTCTGAAGCAGCCAATTCCTACGGTGCTATCGTGCTCTACGGCATGATCACTGGAAACGACGAGTTGATGGAAAGAGGCATGTACCTGCATGCGTCAACTGCCGCGGCATACTGGGAATACTGGAACAACATTGACGGCTACAACAACAAGGGCGGTGATTACAACAACTTCCCAGCCGGGTATAGCAAAATTACCACCTCTATTATCTGGGGCAGTGGTGCGGACTTTTCGACATGGTTTAGCCCGAAGACCGCCCATATCTTAGGTATTCAGGGATTGCCAGCCAATCCACTGATTTTGCACGTCGGTCTGCACGCTGACTATATGGTGGACTATGTTGCCTTAGGTCTCAGTGAGTCATCGAACGGCAAGCCTTCTGGTCTTGGCGCAGACCAATGGACTGACCTGTGGTGGAACCTGTGGGCGCTGACGGATGCGGATGCCGCTATCGCTGATTACAATACAGTCAGTTCTTACTCGCCAGAAGCGGGCGAATCAAAGGCACACACCTATCACTGGATACACACGTTCAGTTCTCTTGGACACTTGGCGACAGGTACAGGTGGTCTCACCGCCGACTATCCGGGTGCATTAGCCTTTGATAAGGCAGGGGTAAGAACATACGTTGTCTACAACCTCAGCACCCAAGCGAAAGTGGTCACCTTTAGTGACGGCCGCGTTGTTAACGCAGCTGCGAATGGATTTACCGTAGAAAAGTAGTGATGATGACGTAAGGGCTGCAAAGCCCTTACGTCTCGTTACGCGGTTACTTTTTAATGCTAGGCCGAGCACTCATTGCATCAAACCAACGCTGTAAATGAGTGCAATCCTCAGGAATCTTCTTTTTCACCCACGTTGCAAACTCGATTGACATAAAAACAGTGATATCGACGACAGAAAAATAGTCGCCGAGCACAAATTGATTGTCGGCGAAGTGTGCGTTCATATCCTTCATAAAATTATCGATACGCAGGCGGCCGCGTTCAGCCAAAGCCGGTATCTGCTCGTAGCTGTGTGGCCCCGCTATTGCTCGTCCGACAAAGTTTGGGCTGCTGTTGCGGAAAGCGTCAGTGACAGCCCCAATGCCTTCCATCTGCACGCGATGATTCCATGATTCGACCTTGGCGCGCTCTTCTGGTGTACGCCCGTAGAGCGGCGGCTCTGGATAAACGTCGTCGATATAGCGGCAGATAGCGTTAACCTGATTGATGTGGGTGCCATCGTCGAGTTGCAGCAGTGGCAGATCTTGTAGAGGGTTGATTGCTGTAAACGCAGGGGTTTTGTGCTCGCCCGCGCGAATATTGACCTCTATTGTCTCGATCTCGACGCCTTTTTCAGCGATAAAAATAGTGACTCTTTTTGGGTTTGGTGCCATGGCAAAATTATAAAGTTTCACAGTAGTAACACTCTTATAGTGGAAGGGGTGTTTTAGCGGAGGCCCAGCAATGCCACGCGCGCTTCAATCGCGGCGAGGACAGACGCATCATCTAAGCCTATAGAGGCGAGTTGCTGCTCATGTTTCCCATGATCAACATAGTGATCTGGCAAACCCAAATGCAGCACAGACATAACAATACCCTGTGACGCGAGAAATTCACTCACCGCTGAACCTGCACCGCCGGCAATACTGTTTTCCTCAAGGGTAACCAGCAACGAGTGGCGGCTGGCGAGTTCACGAATCATGGTTTCATCAATCGGTTTCACAAAGCGCATGTCGGCAACGGTGGCATTGAGCTGCCCGCCAACCCGGAGCCCTGTCGGAAGCAGCGTACCAAAGTTGAGAATTGCCACGCCTGCACCATCGCGTCTAATCACACCTTTGCCAATCGGCAGTGCGGTCATGGCTTTTTCAATGGTCGCGCCGGGGCCAGTTCCGCGAGGATAGCGAACGGCAGCGGGGCCAGTGTGCATATAGCCGGTATACAACAGCTGCCGTGTCTCGTTTTCGTCGGACGGCGCCATAATCATCATATTGGGAATGCAGCGCAGATAACTGATGTCGTAAGCGCCCGCATGGGTGGCACCGTCTTCGCCCACCAGACCTGCTCGGTCCAAGGCAAACAGCACATCTAAATTCTGCAGTGCCACATCGTGAATAAGCTGATCATAAGCGCGCTGTAAAAACGTGGAGTAGATAGCGACAACCGGCTTCGAGCCCTCGCAGGCCATACCGGCAGCCAGCGTCACCGCATGCTGTTCGGCAATTGCGACATCTTCAAAACGGTCAGGAAAGCGCTCAGCGAACTCGTTCATCCCCGAGCCGTCGCACATTGCCGGCGTAATGCCGATTAAGCGATTATCTTGCTCCGCCATGTCGCACAGCCAGTCGCCGAAGACCTTTTGATACTTCGGCTTGGCAGGTGCACTAGGGGCGGGTTGTTTGATAATTGCAGATTTAGGTTCGATTTTATTGAGTGCGTGGTAGCCTACAGGATCGTTTTCAGCCGGCGCAAAACCTTTGCCTTTGTGGGTAATAATATGCAGTAAAACAGCGCCTTTAATCTCACTCAGATTACGCAATGTCTCAACCAAAAGAGGCAAGTCATGGCCATCAATTGGCCCAACATAGTAAAAACCCAGCTCTTCAAAAATCGTGGCTGGGGACACCATGCTCTTCATGTACTCCTCAGTGCGCCGGACAAAATGCGTAGCCTGCGGCAACTGGCTTAATACTTTTTTGCCTTTCTCGCGCAGCTGATTGTAAAACTTACTGGCCCAGAGTTTAGAAAAGTAAGTCGATAGTCCACCCACGTTTCGTGAAATCGACATCTGGTTATCATTGAGCACCACCAGCAAGTTTTTATCCACATGGGCGGCGTGGTTAATGGCTTCAAAGGCCATGCCGGCGGTCATGGCGCCGTCGCCCATTACGGCAACGGTCTTTCGCTCGCGGCCCAGTTGAGCTGACCCCATGGCCATGCCCAGTGCGGCGCTGATGGACGTGCTCGAGTGGCCCACGCCAAATGTGTCATATTCGCTTTCTGAGCGCTTGGGGAAACCAGACAATCCGTCTTTCTGGCGCATAGTGAGCATTCGCTCACGGCGGCCTGTCAGAATTTTATGGGGGTAAGTTTGGTGGCCCACATCCCAAATAATGCGATCGTCGGGGGTGTTGAAAACGTAGTGCAGCGCAACGGTTAATTCTGTCACGCCTAAGCCAGCGCCAAAATGGCCACCGGTTTGACCCACGGAATAGAGTAAAAATGCGCGAAGTTCGTCCGCCACCAACAACAGCTCTTTCGGCTCTAAAAGACGCAAATCCGCCGGCGCAGCAATGCTGTCTAAGAGCGGCGTTTTCGGTCTTGTTAGTGGAATGTCGGTGAATGTTTTCGGCATGCGCTCAGTTCACGGTATTTATATACATTGTGGCGGCGATATTACACCAATTAACCACAGCATTCTTGTTCGTTTCGGCAATTTGCGGCTAGTAATTGCGCTTGACGATAAAATCCGCAATCGCCCGCAACGGGTCTGCGCGCTCAGCAAAGAGGTCCAGTGCCGCCATACTCGTTTGGTAGAGTTTATCGGCCTCACGCCGAGCCTGCTCAAGGCCGAGAATCGACGTGTAGGTTGATTTTTGATTGGCGGCGTCGGAACCCTGCTGTTTGCCCAACAGTTCTGTCGAGCTTTCGACGTCGAGAATATCGTCTTGAATTTGAAACGCCAAACCAATAGATCTAGCAAACGTTTTCAGGGCAGCTAACTGGCCATCCGTCGCTGCACGGGTGGCAATTGCCCCCATCAAAACACTGGCTTCGATCAACGCGCCAGTTTTGTGGGCGTGCATAGTTTTCAGCTGCTCAAGCCCCACTAACTTACCGGTTGCCGCCAAATCAATCGCCTGGCCCGCCACCATGCCCTGACATCCTCCAAGCAGGGAAAGTATCGAGATAAGCGATAAAACGGTCTCTGCGGGAAGGTTATCGAGCTCGGTGAGTTGCTGAAAAGCCAGAGATTGCAGACCATCGCCGGCGAGAATCGCCGTCGCTTCATCAAATTGGATATGACAGGTGGGCATGCCGCGGCGCAGATCGTCATCGTCCATCGCCGGTAAATCATCATGTATCAAAGAATAGGCATGCACCATCTCAATCGCCGCAGCGACCTTGGCTGTATTGCCGTCACTGCCGCCCACAGCGTCTGCAGCGGCGAAGCACAGCGCTGGACGCAAGCGTTTTCCACCATTCAGTGCTGAGTAGCGCATTGCGGCAAAAAGACGCTCGGCGGGGCCAGTGGCGGCCGGCAGAATAGCCTCGAGTTGGGCGTTAACCCTGCTGCTGTAATCCTGAATAATGCGTTCGAATGATTGTGACATAGAGGCGCTAGTCGTCGCTGCCAACAAAGGGTTGGCTCACCAGCTCGTCACCTTGGCGCATAAGTATTTCTACTTTTTGTTCAGCCGCTTTCAGTGCCTGCTGGCACTCGCGAGCAACTTTTATCCCAGTTTCAAAGGATTTTAGGGAATCCTCTAGGCTCAATTCGCCACTTTCCAAGGACTCAACCAGTGCTTCTAGGCTGGCCAACTGCTGTTCAAAATCGACAGATTTTTTTTCATTTTTCACGGTTTGTTGCCCTTGTAAAGAGAGAGAAACACAAGGTCACCACCCTAACTAACTCGCGCATTGCGGTCAATTGGCAAACGCCATATAAATAGCGACATAGCCACTTTCCGCGCAAGTCGCAGTAGCTGTATAGTGGTATCTCAAAGGACGAGGTATTACTGGCCACTAAGCATTCAGAGGGCGGGCTGTGCAATGAAAATACTCAGACTCAACTTAGCCGGGCAACCCATCAACTGGTTAGATTGGGAAGCGGCAGTGTGTATGTACGCCCGCGATCTTGTGGTTTGGAGTATGGGCGACGTGGTGCGCAATGTGCGCGGCGGTATCTCGCGGTTGTCGGGGCAGCGCTCGATTGTTGAACTGCCGAGTATTATTGCCTGTGGTGGTGAGCAGATGGCGCGGCCGCGCAAGAGTTACCCGCTAACGAATCCAACCCTATTTGCCCGCGACGCCCATCTGTGTATGTACTGCGCACGGCAATTTACACCGATTCAGCTTACCCGAGATCACATTTTGCCGACCTCCCGTGGCGGCACGGACCGCTGGGAAAACGTGGTATGCGCCTGCCGCCGCTGCAATCAATTTAAAGCCAACCGCACCCCTGAAGAAGCGAATATGGAGCTGATCGCATTACCCTATAAACCCAACAACGCAGAGTATTTAGCGCTCACCAATAGCAGCCGAATACTCGGCGATCAGATGGCCTTTTTGCGCAGCCAGTTCTCTGCCAACAGCCGGTTCCTCTAATAGGCCGCTAAGTTTGCGGCCTAGAAAAACCCCTGCGCAAAGGTCAGCACGATAAGTAGCGGGCAGAAAAATTTCACATAGATCGGCCAGACCTTCCAAAACAACCCCTGCTCAACACCCGCGTCGCCCTGCTTTAACTCACTTAAAATACTGTTGCGGTTAAATATCCACCCAGCAAAGATACACAACATGACGCCCAGTAGTGGCTGCGCCCATTCCGTGGTGAGTGTTACCACAAGACCAAACAACGCATCAAAATTCATCGATACAACAGCGCTGCAGACAAATACCCCGAGACCAATCAGCCAAGTGGCCTTGATACGGCTGGTACCCGCTGTTTCAACCGTATAGGCAACCGGTACTTCTAGCATGGAGATAGACGAGGTCACTGCCGCAATAGTCATCAGCACAAAAAAAGCAAAGCCAACCGCCAAGCCCGCAGTTCCCATACCGTCAAATAGTGCCGGCAGCACTTGGAAAATAAGATCAGGCCCAGCGATCAGTGACCCGTCCCCGCCATAGATGGTGACGCCCAACTCTTGGGCCACGAAAATCGCCGGTAAGACCAGCATTCCCGCCAAGAACGCGACGCCCGTATCGGTGAGTGTTACCAGCGCACCGACAACCGGTAAATTTTCATCCGAACGGATATAGGAGCCATAAATTAACATCGTGCCCACACCCAGCGATAGAGAGAAAAACGCCTGCCCCAGCGCCCGGACAATTAGCTGCGGATCTGCCATCTGTGAAAAATCGGGCACCAAATAATGCTTCAGCCCCTGCATAGCGCCATCTTGCAGCAGCACATAGACAATCAGCGCCGCCAACAAAACAAACAGCGAAGGCATCAGTCGCTGAGACCATTTTTCGATACCCTGCTCGACGCCCGCACTAATCACCAGCACCGTTAGCGACAGAAAGAGTGCAGAAAAGCCTAAGTTCCGCGCCAAGCTAAATTCGGTCAACCAATTGCCGAGTGCTTCCATACCGAAAAAGTGCGCAACCGGCTCTAGCATAAAGGCAATCATCCAGCCGGCAATAATGCTGTAAAAGCAGAGAATAAAGGTCGCCGCTAAAATGCCACCCAGGCCCGTTAATTTACCCGCCGTCTTGGCGCGACTACTGCTTGCAATGGACTGCAGCGCCGTCACCATGTTCGAGCGCGTATGTCGTCCAATAATGAGCTCTGCCATCAATGCAGGGTAGGCCAGCAGAAACGCCAAAATAATGTACATCAGCAAAAATGCTGCGCCGCCGTTTTCTGCAGCGTTGGTTGGGAAGCCCCAAATATTTCCCAGCCCAACGGCAGAGCCGGACGCAGCGAGAATAAAACCTAAGCGAGAAGAAAATTGACCTCGTTGCATGACTAATCCCTTTTTAGTTATTTTTTGCGGTCACCGATTCTAGGCCATCTGCTGCGCAAATTCGATCTAAAACTTATTTTCTGCAAAGCCCCATTACGGCAGCGGCATTATGCTAGAATCAGCGTTCTCTGGGGGCGTTTTGGATTCGACGACGGCTACAAAACCTCCGGTGCATGCCGAGATGGTGACCAATCTCGTTAATCAAAAGTCGCAAACTTATAGTTGCCAACGACGACAACTACGCACTAGCTGCTTAAACCCCAGTGTAGTGCCGTTTGACTGGAGCCGTGCTTATGCGTCCAGAGCTCTTAATCCCTCGGGAAGCGGAGTGCTCAAATGTCATATCTCATAGGATCGTGGAGAAGCTTGTTCGGGGCAGATCCACTAAAACCTTTACCGAAATCGCCCAATGCGTTCCCTGACAGCCGGGTTGCAACGGGTTAAAACTAATAGGCTGATCTAAGCATGTAGAGCCGCAGGCAGCGGGCTGGCGGACGCGGGTTCAAATCCCGCCGCCTCCACCAATAACAAAACCTCAACCCGACAGGGTTGGGGTTTTTTTATTGGCCGATGATTTGAGAATGAACCCGCGCAGCGGGTTCAGCCGAGCCACGCAGTGGCGAGACAACGCGGGAGCGCAGCGACGGCGGCCCCGAAGGGGTGAGGACGAAGGACGAATAATTCCCGCCGCCTCCACCAAATAGCAGCCCCGAAAGGGGCTTTTAAGTACCATAAAGTGTTGATTTAAATAGGTTTTATAGATTTTTTAAGGCGCAAAAATATTCATTGCATTTTGTAATAATTCACGTTTTATGTAACAAAAAAGAGGAGAGCGCAGTCCTTTTGTTACATGCCAAAAGTTACTAGACCACTTGCCAATTCAGAAATAAATAATGCACGAGGCAAGGCTAAGGAATACAGATTAGTAGATGGCCTCGATCTTTAACTCTTCTGGTATGCGCAATACCGGCTAAAAAATTCTGACCAAACTTGTGAGAAGGGGTGCCGATACTCAGTTGGCGCGTCTTTTTTTATTGCCAAAAATAGTCGCTATTGATCACTTCTCATGGCTATTTGTTTGACAAAATTGGCCCCTACAGCGTTCTAGCGAACGCCGTCCTATCACATATAGATACTTGATAATTAATGTTTTTTTATGGGCAATCCCAGTTCGCAAAGTCGCTTTTAGATCGCTTTTTGAAATTAGCATGAAAATCAGATTTAGCCTCGCTATGCCACTGTCGTCTGACAATATTCCTTTCCTTATTTTACAATAAGTAGGCCTGAGGGTAATTAGCCAACTATCCATGACGACATGCAGTTATTAATCTAAGCAGGCCTTCAATGAGTCGGTGATGGCTTCAAGTATTTTATCTGCTTCAACCTGTCCACAGACCAGTGGGGGGGCAATCAATAACACATTGCAGCGACCCGGGACCGTGTTGCTATTGCGACCAATAAACACACCTCGCTGCATACAGCCGGCGAGAATTTTGGCCATAATGGTTTCTGAAATTGGTTCTTTAGTGGTGCGATCATTGACCAGTTCAACACCTATCAGTAGGCCTTTACCACGGATGTCGCCAACATAGGGATGATCAGCAAGTGCACTTGCTAAGTTGCCTTTGATCTGGGCGCCCATAGTCGCTGCATTGGCAACAAGCCCTTCGCGCTCGACAATTTCAAGATTTCTCACAGCTACAGCACACGACACTGGATGGCCGCCAAAGGTATTGATATGGCGCAGGTGGCTCATGGTGCCCGGCTCATCGTAGAAGGCTTCAAATATACCTTCGCGCACTGCCGTGGCGGCTATCGGCTGATAGCCGCTGGCGAGGCCTTTGGCAAAGGTGAAAATATCCGCCTTAACGTCCCAGTGAGTGTGGCCAAACATGGCCCCTGTGCGACCAAAGCCTGACACCACTTCGTCGAAAATTAACAGTATGCCGTAGCGATCGCAAATCTCACGGACACGCTTTAGATAATTACTCGGAGGCACTATAACCCCGCCGCCTGACAACATGGGTTCGGTGATAAAGGCGGCAATTGTCTCAGCCCCTTCGTAAATAATCGTTTCTTCAAGCTGCTTGGCACATTCTTCACCATGCTCTTCGGCGCTAAACTTGTCATTGGCTCGGTAGTGGTAGGGGGGCATGACTTTGACAAATCCTGTCGGCTCAGGTCCATAGCCCAGCTTGCGCTCTGCTTGCCCGGTGGCTGCCATAGAACCCATGGTGTTGCCGTGGTAGGCGCGGTAGCGAGAGAGGATCTTGTAACGTCGCGCGCCATTTGGATCATCCGATTGCTGGTGGTACTGGCGGGCAATTTTGAATGCAGTTTCATTTGCTTCAGAGCCACTGCAAGAAAATGACACATGCACTTTCATTCCTAGTGCGTCTTGAATCTTGCTGGCAAGGGCGGTTGTTGATTCGCTCACCATCACCGGCGCTAAGTAGCTTAAATCAATCATTTGCTGGTGCGCGACATCGGCGAGCTCTCTTCGACCATAACCCACATTGACACACCACAAACCCGCCAATCCATCAAGGAAGGTGTTGCCGTCACAGTCTGTGAGATAGCAGCCTGAGGCTGTAGCGACGGTTCTCGGCGCTTGGCCAATAAGTGGCTTGTGCTGCGTCATTGGACGCCAAACGCGATCGGCTGTATCTAAATTATCTGTGTTGCTCATAGTAGTTCCCAAGGGATGTTTTTGATGACTCCTCAAAAAAGATACCCTTTTAAAATAAATAATTAAAATGGAGATTTGGCAAGCGAGCTATTTGATTTATGAATGGTATTGCTCTGTGGATACATTTACACACTGAATGTGCATGTTATTTTATTTCCATTTTAATAATGTATCTAACTGCTTTACTGTAACAACAAAATTCGACTATATCATTTGATATGGCATTAGACTAAAACAGATAGAGAGGGGCATGCAATGAAAGATATTAGCAAAACACAACCCGGAAAAATCACCGGCGGCCACATGTTGGCTCGCGCGCTCAAGGCTAAGGGAATAGATCGAGTTTTTTCCCTATGCGGTGGCTTCATTAATCCAATTTATATGGGTTGTTTGGAGTACGGTATCGAAGTTGTTGGCACACGTAATGAGTTGGAAGCTGGCTTCTTGGCCACAGCCACGACGCGCTGTACACGTAAGCCATCGGTTGTGATTGCTGAGCCCAGTGGCTTCACTAATTATATTTCCGCCATCGCCGAAGCCTATTATGCCGGCGATCCGGTTATTTTTATCAGTGCCACGGCGAATGCCAATAACTTTGATAATCAGGGTTTTAAAGAAATGCCCCAGGCTGAAGTTGTGCGCTGCATGACCAAGTACTCGGTCGAGGTCAGCGACCCACAGCGTATTGGATGGTTCTTAGATAAGGCCCACGATATTGCGATTCAGCATCCAGCTGGACCCGTGCAGCTCTGTATTCCGACTAACTACCTTTTTACTGGCCAGCTGCAGGCAGAGCTTGCGGAGGGTGCCCGCGGTTTTGATCCAACAAGACAAAAAATACATCAGCCATGTCCCAATCCGAGCGATGTGGACAATATTATTGAGTTGCTACGGATTGCGAAAAAGCCTGCGATCGTTGCTGGGCCAGGTGTGTGGTACAGCGATGCAAGCAAAGATCTAGAGGAGCTATGCGATAGTTTAAACATACCGGTGTTTGTTCCGCTTACGCATTCAAAGGCTGTTAATCAAAGCCATCGCTGTTCCGCAGGCTTGGTCGATTACCACCAGAATCATGGTTCACAACTGATAGGTGAAGAGGCGGACTTGGTATTGGTTATAGGCGGCAAGCTAGACTTTCCGCTTAATTTTGGCGAGGCACCACTGATTAGTTCAAAAGCCAAACTGATTACGGTCAATGCCACAGCGCGCGAACTAAGTAATAACGCCCTCGCCGATGTGCGAGTCTGTAGTGACGTGAAAATGTTTGTTCACGCATTGGCTGCGAAGTTAAACGCCAGTGATGCTGTCGACAGTAGCTGGTTGGATGCTATTCAAACCAGACGCCAGAAACAGGTTGCCGAGTATCATGATGTTTTACGTGGCAATAGCGAAGGCAAAATGCATCCTCTGCGCCTCTGTTTTGATGTGCTTATGTCACTCCAGAAAGAGGATATTTGCGTTATTGATGGTGGCGATATCGCAGCCTGGTTCGAGATGGCAATCAATGCTTGGTCTGTCGAGGGCCGACCGATTAAAGGTATTTTTGCACCTGGTCCCTGGGAGCAAATGGGCACAGGCCCAGCATTTGCCACGGCGATTCAGCTGGCTAACCCAGATTCGCGGGTTGTGCTGATTACTGGTGATGGCTCCTTTGGCCTAGCGCCGGGCTTTACTCCAATGGACACGGCGTTGGATATGGGCTTGCCCGTAACCATGGTGGTTGCCAACAACTCACAGTGGGGAATGATTCAGAACCAGCAGAAAGCCATGTGGGCTGGCCGGGTTGTTGCTACCTCCTTGAGAGAGAAGGAGTACCATCCGATCTTGGCCGCTGCCGGCGTCTTTTCACAGTTCGCCACGACCCCGTCACAGCTGGCTGCAGCGCTTGCCGCGGCACGAGATCAGGCAACCCCGGCCTTTATCGAAGTGACTACAGAAGCCGCATCATCGCCGATCACCCAGGGACTGGTTGAAATGCGCATGCGCACAGCAATTGAATAAAGTTGTCTTATACATAGCTAGTTTGCGAACCTCTCGCCCGCACTGTGCGAGAGGTCTCACAGACAAACTCTGGCTCAGTAAGACCATCCGGATCAAGTGCCTTTGGCGTAATTGCAGGTTTTTAGGCTCTTAAAGGTCAGCAGATCGCTCAACTCTCCTAATAGATTTAACGCTGTTCCAGTATCTCTGTGCAAAACCCTACTCCATTAGCCAGGTACGCTTTGAATTAGCTGTGGGAATAGCAAGCGGGCAGCTTAGCGGAATAAGACAGCGCAATTATGGTAGCGTAAAGGACGGTGGAATAAGCCCATTTTCCTAGCTCCCAACTGTGGCCTGCGAGAGCTAGGAATATGTAAATCAAGGCTTTCTAATGGGTGGGAGTAGAGCTTCTGGGATTGGCCAATAAGAGCCTCAGCTCAGCGACAGACTTAGGCTGTATCGCGTTCGAGCCACCAATTTCGGAAGTCTCGATCACCGGTTATTCTTAGCTCGAACTGGCGGCTAAAGCGCAGGCAGGCATCGAATAGATTCTGTCCCTGTGAGCGCTGACAGAGCAGTATAAACCCAGTCTCTGAGGCTTTTAAATTGATTATCTGCACACGGATACCGAGGGCACCGGTGGCGAGGTAGAACGGACCGCTGAGATCTGGCCGCTCTATATCTATGGCCACCAAGCGCCTTAGGATATCAATTGATGTGCTGCCCCAAATAGCAAACATAGCTAAGCCGTCGGTGACATCGGTGTAATGGGTCTCTTTCCATTGGGGCTCTATTGGGCCGGTGAGGTCTATGACTAGTGCTTCGCCGCTTTTGGCCTGTGCAATATAGCCGGTTGCTGTAGCCGCCACTTGACCAGGTGCCAGAGCAGCTGCGCCACTAGGCGCGTCACCCTGAACTATGGCCTTTGGTCGGTGTGAGAGGTCGACTAGATTGACCTCTGCAGCAACCAACTGGGGTTCAAAGTGATCGACCACTGGCCAACCACCCATCTCGTGTTCGACAGGGGAACCCGCCCAATCAGGTACTATAACTGTTCGTTTGCGCGTTATCACAATTTCATCCTCTCGCCGGTGACATCATAAAAGGGCCTTTTGGCGACCTGTACCGCCACTTCAGCATTGTTGTGCCAAACGCTGACGCTGCCGCCAACTTGGCAGCCTTCGTGTGGTTTGACCAAAGCCAAGCCTAGGGTTTTGTTTAGCAGCGGGCTGTAGCGCATAGACGTAACATGTCCGTAATGGTTATTGCCGCCGACAACCAGAGCGCCATCGGTGATATCGGAACGGCCGTCGATACTGAGAGCAATCACCTGGCTCTGCCGTTCATCTTTGCGCAGCAGCTCAAGCATCGGCTGACCGACGGTGTTGGTCTTGGTTGCCGATAGCATGCCGCCAAATGAGGCTTCAAATAGGGTGGTGAAACCGTCAGTGTCGAAGGCAGGCAGGATGTGGCCCTTCTCGAGGCGACAGATATTCAGCGCTTCAATGCCGAAGGGCTTGATGCCAAAGGCTGTGCCAGCCTCATAGATCCTTTGCCATAGATAGCTCGTCTGGCTTGCGGGGCAAACCAGTTCATAGCTTAGTTCACCGACAAATCCTAGGCGCAGCGCCATCACTTTTACACCGGCAACGGTGATTTCAGCCCAGTGCGAGAAGGGCAGGGTTTCATTGCTTATGTCATCGTTGGTCAGGGTGCTAAGAATATCTCGTGCCCGGGGACCTGCGAGTAATACATCGCCCTTGGCGTCGGTTAGATTGACCACATTGACCTGCCAACCGGTTCCCCTGCACCACATTGACAACCACTCTTCAGTTACAGGTGCCCGGCTTGTGGTGTTGGTTATAAAGTAATCCTGCTCACCCAGTTTGACAATGGTGCCATCGTCGATGAGCACGCCACTTTCGTTACAGGCGGTGAAATACATCAGTTTATTGGCGGTTAAATTGTCCACCTTATTGATGATAAAGCGATTCAGTAGTTTGGAGGCATCTGGACCATACACTCTAAATTTACCCAGAATAGAGGCGTCGTAGATTCCAGCTGATTGATGCACTGCGAGGCTCTCTGCCTCGGCATCGCCAAAGTCCATCATGCGGATCCAGGGTCCAAAGCGCTCCGGCACGCCGCCGTGGGAGAGCTGAATATCATGCAATGGTGTCAGTAGCGGGTGGTCGTGATGACCGGCAGCCAAGTTACCCAGACTAATAGTGGTCAAAGGTGGCCGTGTGGTTGGCAACACTCGCGCTTCAAGAGCCGGATTGCTGTCAGCCAGCAGACGGGCAAAGTTGGCTTCACACATACCGCCCTGGCAAGCTCCCTGAGTGGCGGTGGTGTAGCGCTTACAGAGTTCAATGCTGTTAAAGCCTTCGGCCAAGGCCTGCTCGATGTTGCCTTGAGTGACATCGTGGCAATAGCAGACAAAGGTTTTGTCTTTATCTTGGGCGAGAATCGTCTGGCGGGCCACGCTACTTAGTGGCGGCGCTTCGATCGCAGCTAGTTCCAATACTGGCTGATGTTGAACACCGCCAGCATTGATGCTTGCCAGTGCGCGCTGCCCTGCGAGCCGGCCTTGAGCGATTATCGAATCTGCATCCTCTAGGCCAAGCAGGCGGCCAGCGACTTGATAGTTTGCCGGTAATTCTTGCGGTAGATAAAAATTGAGCGCTTTATCGTACACCATGCGAGCGCCAATCTGGCCCAACAGTTTATGTTTTGGGTAGCGACCAGATGAGGCGACAATAGTGTCGCATTTAATCGACTGCAGATCACTGCCATCGAGAGAGGCGATCTTAACCCCGGTGATTTTTCGTCGTCCACAACTGGCCGTCAAAGTGTAGCCATTCCAGACTGGCACGCCGGCACGGGCAAACTCGTCACGCAGCTCAGTATTCAGACCCTCGGGTCGAAAATCGATCATTGCCGATACGTTGACACCTTTGTCCAATAGCTGCAGTGCAACGCGCGCCACATAGTCTTCGCCGCCAGCCAAGACGATTTGCTGCCCTGGTGACAGCGCCCAGAGATGTATCATGCGCAGTGCCGCTTCCGGCAGCAACACGCCGGGGCGATCGTTATGCTCGAACAACATTGGCATTGAAATGGTACCGGTGGCGAGCACTGTGGCCTTGGGTCGGACTAAATAGGTGCGCTCGGTAAATTCTTCATCAGCGCCGCAGGCCTGAATACATACCGCCATGCCATCTGGATAAATCGCTGATACATGGGTGGAGTTCAATACTGTTAAATTAGTGTAAGACTTAAGTCTTTGGATAGAGTCTTGGGCGCGACCATAACCGCTCTCGCCCTGAAAGGCTTCAAAGCCACCTAGCTGAGCGTCGGTTTCGGCCAGGACGACACGGATACCGGTTTTGGCGGCGGTAATCGCAGCTTCCATACCGGCCAAGCCACCACCGATCACCAAAATATCTGGTGTCACGTTGACGCTTTCAAACATAGCAGGCTTATCGAGGGGCTTGACTTTGGCTAGGTTGCCGGGTGCCGCACGAATAATCTCTTTAACGATCTTCCAAAACCACCGTGGCTTATAGAAAGTCTTGTAATAGAATCCTGTGGGCATGGCCCAAGAGAACAAGTTTGCAACAGCCATCAGATCGCGATCCACATCGCCCTGTGGTTCGACGCTCATGCCAGCTTTGACTGTAGTTTGGCAGGTCTTGATATGCATGCGGCCATCAACATTCATAGTGCAGCGAGAGCACTGCCCGCTCATACAGGACACTGAGCGCCGGCGGTGATATTTAAACGATCGAGAAAAGGTGTCTATGCCGGCCGCGAGCAACGCGGAGGCGACAGTATCTCCTTCAAAGGCCGGAATAGCTTTACCTTGATAGAAAATGTCTACCGGCTTGGACCGGTTAATAAGCTGTGTATGACTCTCGGGTAGTCGGCGGGTCATAGCGTTACTCCTTAATAATTTGATGTGTTGCTGTATCGCGTCTTGTTTGTACCCAATCGCCACAACCCATCACGTGGAACCACAGCTCATCTTGAAAACCTGGTAGATTGTTGTTGAAATAGAGGTAGTCACACCATGCTTTCATCTCTGAGCCGTCACGAGGAGGGCTCTTTACTTCACCGTGAAATTTAAATTCGTAGGCGCTGCGCTCGCCGCAGTTTGGACAATTGATTAGAAATGCCATACAGGTTACCTGTTATAGGTGCTTATAAAATAATTTCTGGAACTAAATTACGGGTGTAAAACCGGTCTAGGGAAAAGGCTTTAATTTTCTCGGGAACACGCCCTGTAGCTATGTACTCGGCGGAATATTTGCCGCAGGCAGGAGTCGATTTAAAACCGTAGTAGCCCCAGGCAACATCGAGGGATAGCCCCTCTATACCACTGGGTCCCATCACTGGTGCCGAATCCACAGTGCAATCACAGAGTCCAGACCATGAGCGCACCACTCGTACATGGGCGAGGTCAGGGAAATATTCGGTGATTTTAAATGCGCGGTCCGAGGCTTCTTCCCAAGTCGTGTAGGAATTCCAAGACTGCCAAGGATCCAGGCCAGCGCCGATAATCAGGTCACCCTTCAGCGTTTGCTGGGTGTAAAAATGCAGTCTCGGGAAAGCCACATAGTAGTCTAGGAACGGCTCCATGATCGCGGTGGTGAGAACCTGCATCGGAGAGGTTACGACCGGAAATTTAGTCTCTAACATGCGCGCGATTTCAGAGGAGTAACCGCCAACGGCCACATGCACTTTTTGGGCATTAATCCTGCCAACGTTAGTTTCTACACCTGTTACTTTGCCATGCTCATTGATAATTTTGGTCACTTCAACGCCAACGCAAATATCGACGCCATATTTGTGACAGCCTTTAGCAAACCCCCATAGCGCAGCGTCGTGGTGCACAGTCCCGCCCTCTGGATGAAACTGAGCGCCGAGAACCGGCAGCGCGGGCTTGTTACTGATATCCAGAGAGGGAACCATTTTTTTAATTTCTTTCGGGGTCAGCATTTCCATTTTGAGCCCGGCGCGAATCTGCGTGTCACCCTGCATACGCATGCTGGCAAGCTCAAGATCGCTGTGGGCAATAGCAATAATGCCCTTTTTTTGCACCATCAGGTTCCACTCTAGTTCTTCGCTGAGTCCATCCCAAAGCTCAAGGCTCTCTTTGTAAAACGGCAGTGTTTCAACCGCGCGCTTGTTGGCGCGAACCATTTCAGTGTTGCGGCCAGAGCCGCCCGATCCTATGTAGCGACGCTCTAACACCGCTATGCGTTTTACGCCGTGATAACGTGCTAAGTAGTAGGCTGTAGCAAGGCCATGTAAGCCGCCGCCAATTATCACCACATCGTAGCTTTTTGCAGGTTGTTTAAATTCCCACATTATATTTGGGTTAGCCATAGGTGATCCTCTAATTACACCTTGCCTTGGCGGTAAGTTCTGCTGATCAGAACCAGCTGCTGGCAGGTGGGGAAGTCTTGCAACTAAATTAGCTGGCGTATTGAGTCGACAACTACATGATGGTCATATTTATTAAGCTGGCTGGCGCTATCACAGCATTGCTCACCTTAAATAACATTTGTAATTCTATGATTACATGAGGTGGATTATTTTGAAAATTTAGTATTCGGATGTATTTGATTCATAGGGATGATAATAGAGTGCGGCGGGTTAGAGCAGTGCCCAGTCCTTTAGGCTGTAACAGGGGCGCACTTGAATAGACTAAAATTCCAGAGGTAAGACGTGTGTTTCTAAGCGCTGTTAGCGTCAGCTCTAGCCTGGATTGGTGCGCCGCAGATGTGCGGCGCACGAGAATTAAAGCGCTAGGCAGACCTGCTTGATTTGCTCGCGAAACCAGGCGTGGGCTGACGCTTTTTCATGGGATTTGTGCCAAATCATGTACATCGGGATAGGCGCAATAGGAACAGGAAGTTGGAGTAACCGGAGATTGAAGCGCTCAGCCATCAGATTGGCAACGCGTAAAGACATGGTGGCAACCATGTCTGTATGCATGGTCAGCATACACATGGCGATATTGCTCTCGACGGTGACGGCAAAACTACGCTCCTTGCCCATTTTCTGAAGAGCCAGATCAACAAAGGCAAAATCCAATTTTCGGTCGTTGTAAATACCTACGTGTTTTAACTCGAGATATTGCTTCAGGGTAAGTTGACTTCCTACTGCAGGGTGGCCCTCGCGCACCACAGCGACCAAGTTGTCTTCAAGTAATGTTTCACAGGAATAGTCTTCGCTCAAAAGCGGGACATAATCGATCACCAGGTCGACCTCTCCAGTGCGCAGTTGAGTGGTCAGATGATCTGCTGTGCCATAGCGCGCATTGACAACTAGGTTCGGCGAAATCTCAAACAATTTAGCCATTAAAGCTGGCAGAATAACTATATCGTCGTAGTCGAAACCTGCGACCCGGAACGTGCGCGGTATTTGAGGATCAAATTGTGCAGAGGGTTTGAGGCCCTCTTCGATAAGACTCAGAGCTTCCCGCACTAGTGGCGCCAGCTCAAGGGCTCTAACTGTCGGAGTTATACCGCGGCCTTGGCGAACAAACAGGTCATCTTTAACCAAGTGCCGAAGTCGGCTCAAGGCGTTGCTCATTGCCGGCTGACTCATACCGATACGCTCTGATGCACGGGTTAAATTGCCTTCAGTAATAATGGCGTCAAAGATGGCTAGTAGGTTGAGGTCGACCGATCGCAGATTCAAAAAAAACTCCATTGATTCATTCACTCAATAAAGATAAAGCATACAACATATCCATTGTAAAAATGTCTCTAATTTTGCTGTAGTGACCAAACTAATAATTATCATTAAATAGGAATAGCTATGTTGCGCCATATTGTTATGTTTAATTGGAAGCCGGAGGTAACGGAAGAGCAAATTAACGCCGTCGCAAAGGGTTTTGCTCACTTGGCCGAGGTTATTGATGTGGTCATTGAGATGAAGTTTGGGAAAAATTTGGCGATTATGGATGGCTGCTTTGACTACGCCATGAGTGCCGACTTTGAAAGTGCAGATGACTGGATGACCTACCGCAATCACCCAGAGCATATTAAATTCGCCACCAACTTCGCTAGCCTGGCCAGCGAGACCGCACGCATTCAATTCTGATTAATCTAGCACGGGCGCTGATTTAGCGTCCGTGCTACAGAAACTACCCGCTTCTAGGTCGGCTAAGCAATCTGGTGGGCAGACTGCTGCTGGATAACGCCCTCTACTCAGACCCCAGCCGATTAGATCATTAGTATTAGGCTAATCAAGCCGATTAAAAATAGCGCCTCGCTAAGCAGTAAGATAACAGGTTTGAAACCAATCTTAGTAATATCAGTAAGCGACGCGCTCAAGCCAGTTGCTGCAATTGCTACTACCAGGCAGGTGTTACTGGTTCTGTTGATAATCGGTAGCCAGTCTGGCGCTATCCAGCCAGAACTCCCGGCGACCATCAACACAGTAAAGCCAATCAAAAAGCGCGGCAAGAGGGGCGGATAACCCGCGGCAGAGAGCTTCGATCTACTTCTAATGACAATCGACAGGGCGATGACTATGGGCAACAGCATGGTGACGCGCAACATTTTGGCTATGACCGCATGGTCACCAGCTTCACTCGATAGGCTGTAACCCGCGCCCACTGCCTGGGCCACACCGTGTATGGTGGCGCCAAGAAATATACCTGCTTCGGTGGAGTGCATATTCAAGCCTGAGGCAATCAAAGGATAGAAAATCATCGCTATGCTCGACAGCCCGGTGACACCGACAACGGTGAAAATTAGCTCCCGCTCAGAGCGCTCGTCGCGAGGCAGGACTGCGGCGATTGCCAGAGCTGCAGATGCGCCGCAAATAGCGGTTGCACCGCCGGTGAGAATGCCTAATCTGCGGCTAAGGCCAAGGGCGCGACTGACTATGATGCCAAAGCCCAGTGTGGCGAAAACCGCGACGATAATAAGTCCGCCATTGAGCCAGCCGAGACCCTCAAAGTGCTCTAGGGTGATACGCGCGCCCAATAACCCCACGCCGATGCGCAAAATTCTTGTGGCGGCGAATTCGGTTCCGGGGTTTACAGCGACCTGTCTAATAGCTACCTTTAGTAGCATCCCGAGCAGCAGGGCATAGACCATTGCCGACCCGCCCAGTGAAGACTCCGCATAGAGAGCGAGACAGGCTACAGCTATAGGCTTGGCAAGTCCGGAATAGAAGGATCTGTGTGAAGTTGAGTGGATCGCAATTTTCGTATCAATTTTCACGGTCATCTGTGTCGCCTTGGAAAAATGGGATGTCTACACTTGAGCTATGCCAATTGCCCGATTACTCGGGATAATTAGCCGATTGTGTTGCGTACTTTGGAAATAATAATTTCAGCTTCATGTTCATCCAGAATGAGAACCGGACGAAACTCGATTGCATTGGGTTGGTAGTGGGCCGGTAAGGTCAGCACACCTGCGTCAGCTAATTTGCGTGTCATGGTGAAAGAATCCATCGAGTCGGACAGCAGCCCCATGCACAGGCCCACTTGGTTCACTTTGAACTGGGCATTGGCAAAGCCCTCGCGAAACTGCTCGATCAGGCGCCTGACATTATTTGTAAAGTCAGCGCTAGAAGTCAGGTCGCAGACCGCGCTGGTGGCGACACAGCCCAGTTCAGAGCCGCCAAAAGTCGACACATTTGGGAAGTCGGCAGCGATAAACCAGTCCTTTACTGCCGGCGCCATGAGCAGCGCAGCATTAGCAATAATGCCACCGCCCAAACCTTTGGCGCTGGTGAGCATGTCAGGCATGATGCCCTGCTCTTGCCAGAGCCAAAAACTGCCGGAACTGCCTAGACCAGTCTGCACTTCATCGAGAATAAACAGCGCACCTTTGTCATCACAGATCTGACGTATGGCGGCAAAGTATCCGGGGGCGGGCTCTGGAAATCCAAGTTGAGCCGGGCTTGCCTCAAGCAGCACACAGGCGGTTTCATCGTCGACTGCGGCGCGCATGGCGTCGATATCGTTGAACGGCACTTTGACAAACTCGGGAAAATCGATCATGTAGCGTTCGCAGCTGGCTGGATCATCTCCTGCGGCCATGGTGAAGGCGCTCATGCCGTGATAACAGCCATTTACTGAGACTAGCTTGCGCCGCTGGGTAAAGCCTCGGGCCGCACGAATAGCGCAGTCGTTGGCTTCAGTCCCACTGGCCGCAAAAACTACTCCGGTTAATCCATGGTCGGTGCTGGCGACCAATTTTTGTGCAGCAAGCGCTTTGTATCCAGAGGATAGAAATAGGTTCCCAACCTCCAACTGAGAGAGCGCGCCGGAGACGGCGTTAACAATAACTGGATGGCGATGTCCGAGATTGTAAAGCGAGCCATTTCGATGACAGTCCCAGTACCATTTGCCACTAAAACTGTCTTGAACTTGCGCGCCAGATCGAGCGCCATAGTGGATATTGGTGCCCAGGGCTTGCATCAGTTTGCCCATACTCGGGCCAATAATTTGATCAAACGCCAATTCGGTGACCCGCGCCGTAGGGAAGGGCGTTGGCAGCGTACAAATGGTGGTAGGTGTTTGTGTGTGGGATTTCATCGCGCCAATAATTACCTATAAATGAAAACAATAAATCAGCGAGATTGCATTTGGAGCAGAATTATTGTGGGGAGGGTTTTGTGCTAGAACACAGGGATTGACTCATGTCGAACAGACCATGAGTCATTTTCTCTAGTGTATTAGAAGGATAGATTCACTGAGACGCCAATCGTGCGCGGCGCATGGTATGACTCTTGAATGTAGCCCAAGTCAGCAGTCAAATCGAATGCGTAAAGTCTATACTCTTCATCTGTTAGGTTCTTCACCCAAGCTGATACTTCGACATCACGTTCAGTGTTTAACCATGACAGACGAGCATTCATCTGCTTAGATGGGCCCTCTAACAGGCCGGGCTGATTTAGGTTGTCAAAGAACACCTCAGAGCTGTAAGTACCATCTAACTGTCCAACTAACTCACTGCCACTCGCCAAGTTCCAGGTGTATCGAACTAAAGCGTTCATGCTAACTTCAGGAGCAAGAACCATTTCGCGATCGCGGATAGCGCCAGAACCATCCTGAACATCTTTCACTGAAGTGTCGAGGAAGCTCGCGCCCACAGAAACCATAAGTCCATCAGCTGGCAAACCAGTCCATTCAAACTCCGCGCCTGTTACTTCGGCGTCCGCATTGAACAACAATTGCGTAAGGTCTTTGTATACAAATGCTTGGTGATTCTGATAATCGTAATAGAAAAAGGCACCGGTAAGACGATTGCGGCCATCATCTGACTCAGTTTTGAAGCCTGCTTCGTAGCTAATCAGTTCTTCAGGTGCAACTGAATATTTATCCGCTGCAACTGGTCCAAAGCCTGTGTTGAAGCTACCTGCTTTGTGCGCATTTGAAACACCACCGTAGATCATAGTGTTGTCACTCATGTTCCAGGTCAACTTGGCCAGATAAGAGGTATTTGAGTCATCCTGGATAGCCAGATCATAAGGCATACCGCCAGGCATAACGCCGAGCAAGAATGTCTGTTCCATTTCCTTTTTGTCATTGGTATAACGCAGACCAGCGGTCAGAGTCAGTGTGTCGGACAGGTCGTAGGCAACCTGGCCAAAAGTCGCCCAAGAAATCGTAGTGGTGTCAAATGCGGTAGCACTCGAAAGAATACTTGCATCACCGAAAAGCATGCCAGCAATCGGGCCTGACAACTCCTGAGCGCCTTCGGTGCTGAGATTGAAGTAGTAAACACCAGCATCCCACTGCAGACCATCATTACCACCTTGCAGTCTTATTTCTTGGCTGTATTGGGTCGTGTTTGAAATAAAAGAGGTGAAACAGAGATCGTATCCGGCGCTGTCACAATCTTGAAAGACATTACGTTTTTCGAAATCTTGGAAGTTGCTGATGGCCACTAAATCAAAATTTTCAAAGGGTAGCTCAAGACGTGCTGTACCAGAAGTGTAGTCTGAGGTAACAGACAGACCGCTACTAACGTTGATATCGTTTAAGTCGCTAGTGCCGACGACTGAATCACGGTTAGGTTTGTCTATAACAGACAGGCCATCACTCCCGGCAAAGGACGGCGCGTAGCGATATGGGTTGCCGCCATCATTCTCGTTACTGGCATTTTCAACTGACAGGAGCAGTGAGCCGCTATCCGCTATGGCAAACTTAAGTTGCCCGCGCACAGCCATTAAATCGATTTGGTTAGCGTCTTCGCCGTCTGGGTTAACGTTTTGCTGAATACCGTCATTCTTGTGCTTGAGCATAGACAGGCGCCCTGTAACAGTCTCAGAGAGCGAGCCGCCAACAGCGGCCTCAACTTTAACGTCGCCAAATGAACCAGCGCCTAGCTTTAAATAGCCTTCGGTTGCTTCACTTGGTTTTTTTGTCACATACTGAATAAGCCCGCCCGTAGCATTGCGGCCAAACAAGGTGCCCTGAGGACCTTTGAGTACTTCAACACGGTCAACGTCAAACAATTGAAAATCCAGACTGGCCAAAGCGGCTTTGTAAACTTCATCAACATAAACTGCTGACGGACTCTCGTGATAGTCCTTAAAGTCATTCAGGCCAACGCCACGAATTGATATATTGGGAATATTACCAACACCAAACACGGGAGATATTTTTAATCCTGGCGTGTAGTCTGCAATGTCGTTGCTGCTTTCAATGCCCAGGTATTGGATCGCGTCACCGGATAAAACAGTGACACTGATCGGCGTATCCTGTGCTGACTGCTCACGTTTTTGCGATGTGACAACGACTTCTTCAAGTTGCGTCGTGGTCGCGGCAAATGCTGCAGTGGGAATTGTCGCGGCGATGCTCGCTGACAGTAACATTACAGGTAAATTTATTATTTTTTTGTGGACTATAGATTGCATAGTTTTCCCCTTATTATCGGAAGTTTTTTAGCCGCTGATGTTTTTGGCGTTAACCGCCGGTCTTTTTATTATGAGCTTAAATAAGTATTAGCTTCCTTATATGGCTAAACCTCTACATAAGTTGGTTAATACTTAACTCATTTAAGTTACCGCGGGAGTGGGAATTAGATAAATTTTTTTTTCCCAAATGATCCATTCATCAAGGTGATGTTTTTGGCGATCTAGAGGTGCAAAACCCCATGTCCTTAGGGGTTTTGAGGTGAAATAAAAGATTTAACTGCGACCTGCTTTAAGGATTTTATAAAGGCCAATGGTAAATAGAGGAATAACGTAGACTATTAAATGACCCCAGGCAATATTGCCGTAACCCTTTGCGACCAGGGCGGTGATGCCAAAGTTGGCCAAGAGCAGGCCGACTAATAGTGTTGCCGTTGCCACGCTCGCATGCATGGCTGAACCGCAGGGGCGGCCGCGGAGTTCGAAATGCCAAGAGTCCAGACGTTCATTGACGCCTTGTAACAGGCCAGCAACAGTCTGAATAATCATCGCAAACAAAATAACTAGATAGGTCACCATCAACCAAGGGCTGGCAAGCTGACCAATCATCCAATAGGTTGGCAGTGGTTCATCCAGAATCGCAGGATAGCTAGCCATAAAGGTAACGTGGAATACCAACGCTGGGACTACGCCCAGCACACCTGCAGTAAAGCCGCTGATAATGGCTTCTCGGCGGGAGCTAATATCCCTTGAGCAGTATAGCAAAACTGGGATCACCGACACGGTGTAGAGTGTGAACTGCGACCCTTTCTTGAGCCAGCTGCCGTAAGACGGCTGCTCCGAGGTAAATGCCGCAGCGATGGCATCATAGGATTGACTGACTGTGAGCACGCAAAAAATCAACAGTACAGTGAGCAAGGCAAGCATGCAGATAGCCATGGATTTTTCTAAAATATTGCGACCAAAATAATTGAGAATGATCACTGCGCTAAATAGCAACACAATGCCTAAAATTGAAGGAATGCCGTAGCGATCAGACAGAATACTACCGGCCGCTGAACCGTTAACTGCAAGGCAGATCAGCAGGCCGATGATAAACAGAATTTCAAAAAGAACCCATGCGCGGCCAATCAATAGTTTTAAAAAACCGCGGTATTCATATACTTTTGCTGTCCGCGCCAATTCAAAACTGAGCGACAGTATGACGCCAAACCCCAGGGCGATCAGGGCCAGTGAAAGCATTCCGCCAATCGGCCCGTTGGAGCTTATATACTCTGCCGTCTCACGCCCTGTTCCATAGGCACCGCCAAATATTACAGACTGAAAAACCGCCGCGGGGATCAAAATAATACGAATGAATTTTGAGGCGTTCATAGTCAAATTTCTTTTTAATGAGGGGGCTACCCTACTTTTAGAAGTTCCAAGCACAATGATACTGACATAGCTTGAGAAATTTTAAGCATTTATAATTCATATCCAATAAATTCACCTCTGTTATGAGCTGAAGCTGTATTGATACAATCTTTAGTATTCAAAAGTCTCCAGCGCTTTTAACCTGCATGAAATACTATGGTTTTTTTACCGTCCAGAAACACTCGCCGCTCTATAAAGTAAGTAATGGCCTTGGCAAGTGCCATTGACTCGTTGTCACGCCCTATTCTGATCAATTGCTCCGGGCGATGATTATGGTCAACTCGAGTCAATATTTGCTCAATAATCGGTCCTTCATCTAAGTCTGCAGTGACAAAGTGCGCTGTGGCGCCAATAACCTTTACACCTCTATCAAAGGCTTGATGATAAGGTTTTGCGCCCTTAAAGCCGGGTAAAAACGAGTGGTGGATATTAATGCAGCGTCCAGAGAGAAACATTACTAAGTCGTTGGAGAGGATTTGCATGTAGCGGGCAAGAACCACCAGTTCGGCCCCAGCTTCAGTGATAATATTTTTCAATTCCTGCTCCTGCGCCGACTTAGTGTCCGATTTTATTGGCAAGTGCACAAATGGAATGTGGTTGTTAAGAGCTATTTGTTTCAGGTCTTCATGATTCGACACAATGGCGACAACCTCCATATTGAACTCGCCTTTGTTTTTACGGTAAAGAATATCGTCAAGACAATGATCATACTTTGATACCATTATAATTGTTTTGACTGGAGTGCGTGGATCATATATTTTCCAATCCATGGAAAATTTTTCGGCAACGTTAGTGAAATCCGCCAATACAATATCGATTGACTGTGTTTCATGTTCAAGCCGAAAAACGGAACGCAAAAAAAACTTATCGGTAAATTCATCATCAAACTGTTCCAGTGTGCTGATGTAGCAGCCCCGATCAGCGAGAAAGCTTGTGACAGCTGCAGTTACACCCGTTCTGGCCCTGCATGTAGCAGTTAAGATAAAGTAATTTTTAACTTCTGACATAGCGAAAAATCCTGTTATTTTTTGAAAAGATATCAAATAAGTGACTCATAGAGTCCCACCGAAAAGGTTACCTTTAATTATGTCATTCATTAAATTGATTTTTTAATATTGATTTATTCGTATAAGTGATTATTGGTTGTTCTAGTGAACTGATCGATAACTACTTGAATCATGCCAAGAATAGCGGTGACAAAACCTTCATGTGAACTGTTGTGAAGGGACTGAGACGCAAACTGATGGAGACTCATGGTGGGGTGTTTTGTGGTCGTGATAGAGACTGATTCCTATAACCCGTTTATTTTATAGGGCTACGATTTACAAACTTATTATAAATCACCCCTATAACAGGGGGTTTTCCAAGAAAGTTAAAACCGGTTGCGCATCTGGCTGAGGTCTGTGCGATTTTAGATTAGTAGCCGAGTTTATTTATATCGAGAGACCATCTGTGGCTGGAATAATGTGGTGTTTAAGTAACAAAGGATGTAACAAAAGCGGATTTTAAAACTCAATAAACCATTACTAATCAATAGCTTACAGTCTAAGTACAGTTCCCGCCGCCTCCACCAAAAAGTCGTAAACTGTTGAAATTATTACAGTTTATTGTGCAAATAGTCATTGTATTTCGCTGGTGAGATATATAGGTGAGATACAATGACTGTTTTTAACCCCTCATACCTTGTCCAATCACGCCATGGCATCTGGTATTTCCAGATGCAGGTTCCGCCAAATTTCTGCAAAAATAACTCCAGAACACTGATTAGGCGATCTTTGAGAACTCGTGACCGTAATGTTGCGCTGTCACGATCAAAGTTCTGGTATCTCAAAGTTGTTGAATTGGACTACGATCTCTCGAGTCTTAATTCCAATGAGACGAGTAAGGAAAGCGACAAAAAATCTTCACTAAGTCTTGGTGAATGCATAGAAACATTTATATCTGAGAAAAAGAGGGGGTGGAGAGATCCCCACTCTTACATCAATGAGCACAAGGACTATCGACCTAAACTTTCGCTACTTACTGAAATATTAGGTAATCCACCATCAAATGACATTACCAAAGCAGATATCGTCAAATATAAAAATATACTCTTTAAGATGCCATTGGCAAGCCCCTAGTTTCCTAGAGACTTGATAGCTTCTGATAGTACTGTTTTTCGAACTCTATCGGCGACACCCCATCATTATTGCCGTGTCGACGGCTTGGGTTGTAGAACAACTCAATGTAGTTGAATATCTCAGCCTTGGCCTCACTCCTTGTTTTGTAGATCTTGCGTTTAATGCGCTCCGTTTTCAGCAATGAAAAGAAGCTTTCAGCCACAGCGTTGTCATGGCAGTTACCTCGGCGACTCATACTCAGCTCAAGATTATTATCACTGACGAACTTACGCCAGTCGGCACAGGTATATTGCACTCCCTGATCTGAATGAATGAGCACTCTACCTTCTGGCTTTCGCCGCCACAGCGCCATCAGAAGTGCATCAATGACCAGATCTGCCCTGGGATTACTCTTCATGCTCCAGCCCACTACTTGCCGTGAGAATAGATCCAGCACGATTGTCAGGTACAACCAACCCTCGTTGGTTCGAACATAAGTAAAATCGGTGACCCACGATCGATTTGGCTCGACGGCTTCAAACTCACGATCCAAGATGTTGGGTGCAACATGGCTCAGACCCCCACCTTTGAAACCACGGTGTCGCTTATAGCCCCGCTGGGAACGGATGTCGGCTTCTCGCATAATGCGGTGCACGCGATTCTTACCGCAAGACTCCCCGTGGTCTTTCATATCCAACGTGATGTTTCGATAGCCATAAGAAAATCCGCTCTCTATCCAAAACTGTTTGATCTGCCCGAGCAGACGCTTATCCTCAAGGGCCCGCTTGCTCTCGGGTTGTTTGAGCCAGGCATAGAATCAGCTGGGATGAATTTCCAGCACTCGATACATGGCCGCCACTTGATATTGCTTGAGTCTTGCCTTTATGAACGTGTATTTTTCTTTGACTCGCTTGCGAAATACACTGCGGCTTCCTTTAATATATCCCGCTCCTCCGTGACTCGTCGAAGCTGAGCCTTGAGCTGTCGCAGCTCATCTTGTTGGCCGGTAATTGTTTGATGCTGGGAACCGGTATCACCGTATTTCTTGATCCAGTCATGCATGCTCTTGGGTGTCACCCCGAGTCGCTTGGCGACCTCGCCGATCTTGTAACCCCGGTCCGTAACCTGCTTTACTGCCTCGATCTTGAACTCTTCTGGATAGCGTATACCACTCATATTAAATACCTTCTGTTTGCGTGAATTGTAACGCTATCAGGTATCTACGATACTAGGGGCTTGCCAGAAAGCATCTTATCCTTGCGTTACGACTGGGGCATTAGCGACGGTAATTAGCTACGTAGGCGCTCACGAACAAGGTTTATATTCAGAGACTTTTGAGGATTATTATGAAAAGCATCGTTATAAGAACAATCGTTCTTGCAGTTGCACTTGTTCTTGCTGGGATCTATCTTAATATCAGCGTCCAGACAGCAATGAACACTCAATCTCTTTACCTCGTAACCGATAGTGAGTCTCACGAAACACTTCGAGTTGCGCTTCTTAGCGATCTCCACGTCAAAAACTCACCTGATGCTATCGCTGATCTAGCGGAGCTATGGTCAGAGGTGATTGAACAAACCCCCGAAATAATATTACTTGCCGGAGACTACATTAACGATGGAGCTTCGAACCAGGACATAGCATTAATTGGGCCAGCTATAGCAAATATCTTTCGAGAGTCGGGTGATATTCCCGTCGTGGCTGTTCTTGGGAATCATGATCACTGGTCTGGGGCTGAATCCTGGACGGAGTATCTATCTGAGGCTGGAGTGATGGTATTGGAGAATGAGACGCTTGTGCTAGATGCTATTGGTATCTGTATACGCGGATTTGGTGACGCCTTTACAGATCACTTTGAATATGTAGACTTTCCTAGTGCCTGCGCCGATCGTCTTCAGATCACTGTAACGCATGACCCCGCCGGAGCATTCAAACCTAAGGTAGAAGGGCTTGTATTAGCGGGCCATACCCACTGCGGTCAAATATCTATGCCTTTTCTCGGGCCTTTGTACGTGCCTACTCAGGCGCCAAAAGGAGCCCATTGCGGACTATACAAAGACGAACAACGACAGGTCTTTGTGAGTTCAGGCATTGGAACTAGCGTTATACCTCTGCGCTTCAATGCTAAAGCCTCTTGGGACCTCATTACGATTAATTATTAAGCGCATTTTCTGCAAACGAAAGTTATATTCAATGTAACAAAGGATGTAACAAGAGCGGATTTTTAAACGGATTAAACCTATATTAATCAGTAGCTTGCAGTATATGTGCAGTTCCCGCTGCCTCCACCAAAAAAAGATAGCCCCCTGTTATTCAGGGGGTTTTTCTTTGTCTAGCTTTAAATTGAATACACTTTGTCACACAGTGATACAGCTATTGGTTTTCTATTGGTCAAATTTTGGGAGTTTTGCGAACAAAGCGGCCGATACGACCATAAAGCCTGCCGCTGTGAACAAAGATGCGGTGTAAGTCCCCGTCGCGTCACGAATCGCACCGAGGATTACTGGACTAAGGCCCGTTGCGATTAAGAATGTTGAGTATTGTCTGCCATAAATCTGGCCATAGGCATGCATACCAAAGTATCTAGCGACGAGATAGCCAATGAGATCAACCTCGGCTCCCACGGAAAACCCTATAACAAATGCAGCCGGTACTGCGACCGCAGAACCAAATAGTGCCAAAGCCAATACACCTACTGCTGATCTTGTCACCTTGCTTGGGTTTATTATCGGCCTGACCATTATCGGCATCGGCTTAACCAAGGCCTTTGGGCTGGCGCAAGAAGATAACACCGCTATTGAAATGGAAGTGGTAGTGCGCAATATAAACCTTGGCTTTTTACTCAAGGCTTCGCTGTTCCCGCTGGTTGCCGGAGAGGTCAATGCTGTGGCCGACATGGTGCTGCTGTCGCTGCTGCTCTACGGCTCTTGGCAGTTGGTTATGGGGGTCGTGTTTATCGTTTGGCGGCGCAGCGGGTAAACAGCAGTCTTAGCTTATCGAAGCACTAAATAGCACCGACGTCCCACGGCATTTGAGTAGCACGCCGCTTTAGAGTCCAATTCCATAACCGAGGAGATTGGAAATGAATAAGTGTTTCACTGAAGAACAGATCATTGGTTTTCTGCGCTGTGAATTGACAGCCATGACTTACTCCATGTCCAGATGGCCTGTATGCAATCTAAAATACTAACCTCAGCGATACGAAGAATAGGATGCCACTTAACTCCCGTCTGAAATGGAGGCAAAAAAGAGTAGGCAAAAAAAATCCCGTCAGATTGAGATCCGACGGGATTTTTTTGCAGTGCGCAGCAGTTACTTTGGTAATTTTAGTTTCTTGGGTTTTGGTTTCGCCTTTTTCTTTGGTGTTTCTTTGGCGGCTTCTTCCGTTACTTCTTCCGTTACTTCTTCCGCTACTTCATCAGCAGCTTCTGCTTGATTTCCCTTTGGATCTCCCTTTTGGGGCATCTGTGCCTTTAGAGATTGCACGCTTCCCGCATAAGTGTCCGGTGCTATAAACAGGTTTATTGAGCTAATCGCGACTACCATTACTATTAAAGCGGTCAATTTTTTCATTGTATCCCTCTAGATTTAGAGAACTTATGTTCACTAGTTTCTTGTATGTAAAGGATCTAAATACGATCCAAATATACTGCATAAGCACTATAGACTGCATAAGCACTATATAGATAGTCCAATAGTTTTGGAGGATCGCCCAAAAAAAGTTTGAATATCCCAAGGTAGCGTTCACAGCGCGACCTGGTGCGTCCTCATTTTAGCAATATAAGGGCGGTGCTATTCCATAGTTATATGTTGTCAAAGATAGTTGGGGTCGGAGTAAAAGGGTAGTGCGGAGGCGCCAACACCGATCCCTGCAGCACAAACCAACATTAATAACCAATGACGAGAAAACTCCCCACCGCTGTTTTCATCATTAATCGTCCGACTTTCTTGATTACTGATTTACATTACCGCCTCACAACTTTGTTTGACATAACACCTATTTTTTCGACTTCAAGCTCGACAATGTCGCCGTCACATAAAAAGCGTAGATGCTCGAGACCACAACCCAGGCCGACTGTACCTGAGCCAATTACCTCGCCGGGGTAGAGAGTTTCGCTCTTGCTGATATGCGCGATCATGTCTGAGAACTTCCAGTGAATTGTGTTGCTGTTACTATCGCACCAAGTCTCTCCATTGACGCGAGCCTGCATGCGTAAGTTGTAAGGATCATCCAACTCATCACTGGTGACGATAACTGGGCCCAGAACAATTGAGTCGTCAAAGTCTTTGCCTTTAGCCGGCCCCAACATTCCTGGAGACTCGAGCATTTGAGCGTCTCGTGCTGAGAAGTCGTTATAAATTGTGTACCCAAATATATGGTCTTCAGCGTTACCTTTGCTGATGTCTTTGCCTTTTTTACCGATAATGCAGGCCATTTCTAATTCAAAATCCATTACCTCGGAATACGCTGGCCACACAACGTCTTTGCCGCTTGGTGCGACAGAGAAACGGTTTGCTTTGTAATAGAGCGGCTGTTGATACCAGACTTCGGGGACGGTAAATCGACCACTAGCACGAAATTCTTGTTCAGCTTTCACAGGGTCGTCCGCAGCCATAGCACTCAGTTTAATGGCGCTTTCAAACGAATTTTTTAAATGCTCTTCAAAACCCAAACAATCACGTATTTGTGCTGGCAATGGGAGTGGCGCTAACCAGTCCACCTGGTCAGGTGGTGTGGAGGCTGGGCCAGAAGCTAGCAGGGCATAGGCGCGATCAAGGGCCGGCTGACCGGCCTCTATAAACTGTTGCATCGAGGAAAAAGCAAGGTCCTCCGGCACAGCAGCACTAAGGTTTACGACGCCAGTATCAGTCAAAGCGCCCAGGTATTCTGCGCCTTGCTGTTTGAACGTGAGTAACTTCATTTATATCCCTCTCTATGCTTTGAGGCTGCGCCTGATGAGTCAGAGTTGCCTTGTATGGATTTTATTTTTAGGTAAGTGATCTTAAATGAACGGCGGTCAGTATATAAATGAACGGTGGTCATTGCAATATTGAATTAGTTAAAGCAGTAACAGCTTAGAAATTGGCCCCGTAAATATTGTTTGCTCGCAATCGGCACTCAAAACTACAACCAAATTAGGAGTTAAACAGAATGTCCGTTTATATAATTGCTAGATTCAAGATACATGATCGTGGTGAATACGATAAATACTCAGCTGGTTTCTCAGAGGTGTTTAAAAAGTTCGATGGCACGATGTTGAGTGTTGATGAAGATCCGACGGTATTGGCGGGAGACTGGGATGATACAAGATCGGTAATTATCAAGTTCCCATCGAAAGAATCTGCGTTGGCTTGGATGACATCTGATGACTACCAAGCCATAGCGAAACATCGTAATGCCGGAAGCACCGTAAACTCCATATTAGTGCAGGGCTTAGAATAATAGAAGGTCGAGACATCATGCTGTTCCCCGAATGCGTTGTGCGGACAAGACATTTATCCGGCATGGCCAAGGCTTCTATACCATCACAAGAAAGAGATTGAAATGACCTACGGTCAGTTATATAGTGCGTTAGAGATAAGCTAATGGCCGAAGGCTTTCAATCAATCCTGGCCAAGCGTCCAAACAAAAAACAGTATGGAGATACCCATGAGTTCAGTCGTTGCGATTAATCAGAGAGCGAGAAGCTTAGAGCAAAAGGCGCTACGCCGACACGCAGTGCTTCAGGTTGCCGAAACGTACCTCCTTGAGGCTGGGTATGAAGCATTCTCTATGTCTAAACTCGCCAAGAAAATTGGGCTAGCCAAGGGCACTCTGTACCTTTACTTCCAAACTAGGGAAGAGCTTTTTCTGACCCTCTATGATCAAAGCCTGATTCGGTGGAGTCAGACTTTCATCGATGAGTTATCTGATTCCATGACGAGTAAGGCGTATTCCCAGAAACTATTTAGCACTGCCTCGGCAGATGGCACCTTCTTGCCTTTACTGATCAGGCTTGAACATATGATCGAACACAATGTGGCCATCCCTCGGCTCATTAGTTCTAAGCAAGTGTTCATAAACCAGGTGGAGGTGCTTGCTGACGTCACGTCCAACTCACTCAGATTGAGTAAAGCGCAAGCCATAGAGGTAGTAAAAACAATGGGCGTCCTCCTGATTGGTGCAACCCAAGGGGACCAGGGTCCATCACTCGATCACGAAGAGTTACCTGAAGATGTTCAAAATCTTATCGTCAGTTTTTCGTCCGAGCCTCTCTTTGTTAAGAATGCTGTTCGCATCATAGAGGGCATTCGCGCGGAAGCTGGATCCGATATTTAAGCGCACCAAACCCCCTAGCCAATGGAAAAATAGAATAAATACAGACCAACCTGAGATACAAATTATGAGCACAGCTAAGCGGAAAAACGTTACCAAATTAGATACTCAGAACCTGGAAGCACTGGTGGAGCTACAGAGAAGCAAGTTCCGTGCTGAGGGAGAAGTCACCTATTCGACACGGATTGACCGTTTAAAGCGACTAAAGGCACTGATCGTTGAAAACAAAACAGAGTTTGCAGAAACGACCAAACGGGAATTTGGTGGTGCACGGTCCCTTGAGTTCAGTTTATTCTCAGAGTTCGCGTCAAAGGTCGAAGGCATCGACTATGCAATGAAACATTTGAAAGAGTGGATGAAGCCTGAAAAACGAAAAACTAACAAGCCGATGAATTTTTTGGGCGGAAAGAGTCAGGTTAGGCATTTCCCCAAGGGCGTTGTTGGCATCATTTCTCCTTGGAATCTTCCCTTTGGTTTGACTGTTGCGCCCCTGACAGGTGCGCTTGCTGCAGGTAACCGAGCGATACTAAAGCCTTCTGAGTTCGTTCCTGAAACAGCGGCACTTTTCGCCGAAATTATTCCCAAATATTTCTCAGAAGATGAAGTCGCAGTCGTAACCGGTGGTGCAGATATTAGTCAACGTTTTGCGGAGCTGCCTTTTGACCATCTTCTGTTTACCGGGTCTAGTAGTATCGGCGCAAAGGTAATGCAATCAGCCTCAAAAAATCTGGTTCCCGTCACGCTAGAACTTGGCGGCAAGTCACCTGTCATTATTGGCCGTAGTGCAAAGCTTGATCTGGCGGGAACACGCCTCACATTCGGTAAGCTATTAAATGGTGGTCAATTATGCCTGTCGCCAGACTACGTTGTCGTGCCGAATGAGCTGGAAGAGCAGCTTATAGCGCGGGTAGTTCATGAGGCACAGTCAATGTATCCGAACATCACCGTGAATGAGGATTACGCGGGTGTTATCAACGAAAGACACTGCGCCAGGTTACAGAACTACATTGATGACGCAGTTGCTAAGGGCGCTAAGCTCACGATTGTTGGTGCTAATAAAACGCGTGCGTCTAAAAATAATCGTCGTATGCCCTTACACATTTTACAAAACGTTACTGAAGATATGTTGGTTATGCACGAGGAAATATTTGGTCCTATTCTTCCCGTAATGACCTATTCCGATGTGGCTGAAGTGCCAGATATGATTGAACCCCGCCGAAATCCGCTTGCCATGTATTACTTCGGCAAAGATAAGCGCGAGCAGGAATACTTGCTAAGCCATGTGCAAAGTGGGGGTGTTTGTATCAATGATATAACGCTTCACTACGTACAAGAGGACCTGCCATTTGGTGGTGTTGGAGCTTCTGGTATGGGTGCTTATCACGGTCCGGAAGGGTTTAGAAGTCTGAGCCACGCCCGCGCGATTTACAGTCAAACGATGATCGATGTCTTGCCTATTATTGGCGCGCGTCCCCCCTTTGGCGAAAAGTTTCGCAAGAATATAAGCAAAATTCTTGGCCCAATCTAAATATAAGGCCAGAGTATTTTATACAGGCTAAACGGTTGAGCTTGAACTTCGAAGCCAGGAAATTGACTTGGTGTTACCCCACGATGGTAGGGAATAAGTTGCGTAGCTGCCGAATAAGCACAGATATTTCTAGACAGGAGAAGCAAAAATGAAAAGAGCACTAGGAGAGTTATCGTGACCATAAATCGACAATGGCTATTAGCCGAGCGACCTGATGGAATGGTTGGTCCGCATAATTTCAAGTACGCCGAAACGCCGATTCCTGAGCCGAAAAGTGGTGAGGTGCTGGTAAAGAATCTTTTCTTATCATTTGATCCGGCACAACGAAATTGGATGGTTGACCGCAAGGCTTACCTACCGCCAGTGGCCATCGGAGAGCCCATGCGGGCGGGTTCTGTTGGGGAAGTCATAGAGTCACATCATGAAGATTACCAAGTGGGCGATCTCGTGCAAACGACCGGCTGCTGGCAAGATTATGTGGTTGCAGCCCCCGGTAAAGGCCCCATGGGTTTGGTTAAATTGCCTGCAGGGGTATCGCCTGAAATGATGTTGTCTGTGCTCGGTATAACCGGGCTCACGGCGTATTTTGGCCTGCTGGAAATTGGTCAGCCTAAAGCCGGTGAAACGGTTCTTGTTTCTGGTGCTGCAGGTTCTACTGGCTCGTTTGTTGGTCAGATCGCAAAAATTAAGGGTTGCCGTGTGGTAGGTATTGCTGGCGGTCCAGATAAGTGTCGATGGTTAAAAGAGACTGCCGGCTTCGACGCCGTCATCGACTATAAGAATGAGGATGTTAATGCGCAAATTGCTCATCACTGCCCCGACAAGTGGGACGTATTCTTCGATAACGTAGGCGGCCCCATCCTCGAGGCAGCCCTAGATCACATTAATCTCCGTTCTCGGGTTGTTTTATGTGGGAGTATCTCTGGTTATAACGCGACTGGACCTATACCCGGACCCTCAAATTTGGCGAACCTGACCATTAACCGAGCGCGCATGGAAGGGTTCGTTATTTTGGATTACATACCGCGAGCGATGGAAGCCATTCAAGAGTTAATGGCGTGGATTTCATCAGGCCAATTAATTTATCAGGTCGACTTGCAGGAAGGCTTTGAAAATATCCCAGCCACTTTGCAGCGGCTTTACGCAGGAAAAAATCTTGGCAAGCAGCTACTCAAAATAAGCTCCTAAAAATAAGCTTATAAAAATAGCCTCATAAAAATAACCAGTAGGATTGTCATGACACACATCATACCCAAGCAACGCGAAGACATACCTGAGTTAGAACCGATGTTGGAAATGGTGGAGGCATCTATGGGCTTTTTACCAACCTCCATGATGACCATGGCACATTGGCCAGAACTTACTCAAGCTTTTGGGGGTCTTGGCGCAACGGTTTTAAACAGCGGTGAACTAGACGCTGGGCTAAAGCAAATGATTGCATTCGCGGTGAGTAACGCAGCGGGTTGCCGTTATTGCCAAGCTCGGACCTTTCCTGTTCAAGTAGTGCCATAACCGCGCCAAGCTTTTCCTTTGGTATCAGCATAAGTTCGCTATTCAAGCCCTTCGCGATCAACTCCAAGGTATCTAGTCGAGGATTTCCTTTGGATTCCAGTCGCTGATATTGCTGACGAGATACACCGACGCGCAACATCATGCTGTTCTGTTTAAGTCCTAGGGTTAGTCGCCGCTGTTTTATTTGGTCGAGTATCGAATTCATTAATGTAAGCTCATATGTTGCTTTATCTAAAACTAGCAATATATTAGTTGCTTTTTTCGATAGGTGTAGCGCTGTTTGTCGTTCCAGCATTGCAAACTCTCCAGCTTTATATATGTGTCAATGGCATTTCAGTTCTCTGCACCACCTGCCTCAATACAAAGCTGGTTCGAATGCTGCTGACTCCTTCAATCTGATTGAGCTTATCCAATAAGAACTTTTGGTAGTAATCCATATCTGGCATTACCACCTTGATTAGATAATCCGTATCACTTCCCGTTATCAACGAGCACTCAATCACCTCTGGCCAGCCACTTATTTTGCTATCAAAATTCTTGAGTCGATGAGGACTTTGATGATCCAGGCTCACCGAAATATAGATGCTAATCGGTAAGCCCAGCTTTTTCTGATCCAGCAATGTAATTTGTCGGCTAATAATGCCGCTCTCCTGAAGTAGCTTTACCCGCCTAGCGCAGGGAGAGGGTGAAAGGCCCACTCGCTCCGCCAATTCCAGATTGCTAATACTGCCATCGGTTTGAATCTCTTCAAGGATACGACGATCCATACGATCTAATTTTGGGATTGGCATATATCACCTTAAATAAGCTATTAAGTGGTTAATATAGCCATTAATACCTAAATTAGAAAATTTATTAGGGAGATTTAGCTCAAATCATGGGGTTATTCTAGGCTTATAATTAGCCCTGTAAGTGAGTAAAGCCATGTCTTCCGGTAAGAAAATCAAGCTATCTTTTGCCACCCGTTCGATCCACGTAGGCTACGATTCAGCGGATAATCAGAGTTCTCTCAACCCCCCCATTTACATGACCTCAACCTACACCTTCGACAGTGTGGCCCAAGGTGCAGGGCGTTTTTCAGGGGACGAGCCTGGGCATTTTTACAGCCGTATTTCCAATCCAACCCAAGAAATTCTTGAAACAAGACTGGCTGACTTGGAAGAAGCGGAGGCTGCTCTAGCCACCGCCTCTGGCATGGGCGCGATTTGCGCCACGCTATGGACGCTTGTTGGGCCCGGGGATGAGGTGTTGGTCGACAAAACCCTCTACGGCTGTACCTTCTCCTATATGGAACATGGGCTCAAAAAGTTTGGCGTGGATATCTCCTATGCCGACTTTACCGACCATGCCGATGTCAAAGCCAAGCTGTCCGATAAAACCAAAGTGGTTTATTTTGAAACCCCTGTAAACCCTAATATGCGAGTGATTGATATTGCGGCCATCAGTGCGCTGGCTAAGAATTACAGCACTGATATCAAGGTCGTGGTAGATAACACCTACTGCACACCCGCGCTTCAGCGGCCATTGACTTTAGGCGCCGATCTTGTGGTTCACTCGGCAACAAAGTATCTAGGTGGTCACGGAGATTTAATTGCCGGCGCAGTTGTAGGGGATGCAGAGACTATTAAGCAGATTCGTCTATTTGGTTTAAAAGACATGACCGGTGCCGTGATTTCCCCGATGACCGTATTTTTGATTCTGCGCGGTATTAAAACCCTGCAGCTGCGCATGGAGCGCCACTGTCAAAATGCTAAGGTTATCGCAGCAATGCTCGAAGCCCACCCGGCGGTTGATCAGGTGTTTTTCCCCGGTTTAAAAAATGACCCTTATCATGAAATTGCCAATAAGCAGATGGATGACTTTGGCGGAATGATTGCCCTCGAGTTAAAGGGAGGTTATGAAGCTGGCGTCCGCATGATGAACAAACTTAAGTTGGCGAAATTAGCGGTAAGCCTAGGTGATACAGAGACATTGGTTCAACACCCCGCAAGCATGACCCATTCGGTGTATACCCTCGAAGAACGCGCCGAGCATGGTATTACCGAGGGGCTGGTGCGTATTTCTGCTGGGCTTGAAGCCGTGGTCGATATTATTGCCGATCTAGAACAGGCATTGGCGGAGTAATCTTTTTGTTTAGGGCCTACTGTCAGTCAGAATGAATCAGTCGTGCCCCGCGACGGTGGCCCCAAAAAAAAGATGGCACTAAAAAATCTGAATATTCCGACCTCGTCTGGCAGGAATTTTATGCTCTTCTGGCAGCTGACAAATGCGATCCATATGGGTCGTCGTGCCATCGACATATTCCCATACTAACTGCTCGCCCTCCATATACCGTCTAACCATCACTGGGCCCCAGCCGAAAACATTGAAATCCAATACCTTTTGATTCCACGTCATACTGGCAGAGGTTCGGCTACAGTATTCTTTATCTCCAACAATAAAGAGCACAGAACCCTCGGTATCGTTAGAATTTAAACCGATAACATCGGCGCTGAGATTAGGGCCGCTGTCATGAATAATTCCCGATGTGGTAATCACTACGCGTGAGCCACACTGTTCTACCCGCTCCACATGTCCGGAGTGCCCGCCTTTAACGCCAATCCATAGGCCGCGAATATCATCGGCATCTTCCGGTAACGGTTCTGTGCACTCAGCCAAAATAGGTAAAGGAAAATGATCGTAGCCACAACCCGGCGTATTGCCCTTGGGGATTTCGGCAGCCATTTTTCCGCTACTGTCGAGCGCGGGTAATTCACAATAATTAATGGTGCTGCCATCGCCTGCCAATGTGGTTGGGTCTGTCATCAGTGGTGGACGATCTGAAAAATACAGCTGCCAAAATGCAGCTAGCAATAGTATCGCTAGGACCGTGAAAATTCTTAGTAACCATTTTTTCATAAACTCATCTTCCAAAAAAAGGGAACACTTTCGCCCTAGAAAACAGGTTAGATAACTAAACTTCCGCGTGTTATTGAAACTTGGTTATTATAGAAAATAATGACATACTCAATGCCAATAGGCAATAAGAGTCATAGGTGAAACAATATGGCACTAACTAGCGAGGATCTTGCTGGAGGCAGTGTGTGCTTCAAACCGATTCGCACGCGGTGCGCCCGCTTCGCAGAGGCGCATGGCGCCTAAACTGAATACCCGTTTGTCTCCATCGATCCCTCTGTAGACAAAACTCACACTTTTTTGTAACGGGACTTAGCTGCGTAGTGCACAGCTGTGAAGTAAGAGAATTCGTTAAACTCTAAATCTATAGAAGGCGATTAGCACAGCCGACATCAGCAGCATGATGCCGCCATACAAAAGTAAACTCACAAGCACTAATGTACCAAGAGCTGCTGTTGACGGATCAGCCAAGGGAAAAATTGATGCGTTAATCAATACCCCGAGGTTGATGTTTCTTACAACTACCTCAAACTCAATAGCGCCACAATTAGCTCTGTTAAGTCCAATAATTCTTGGCGCAGTGTAGGCGACAATGGCGAGCAAAAGTGTAAAGCAAAAAATGATTCCAACATTGTTGTAACCGAATGCTTCTAAGTCCAAGCGGCCTGCCATTGCTGAGCCGATGACGATAGCAAGAATGATAATTAATGAAATTCTAATGCTTATTTTAGAGAGTATTCCCGCAAGTTTTGGTTGAAAATAATAAAAGATCATTCCCGCGGTGAGAGGCACTAGCAGCGTTAGTGATATTTCTCGCATGATTTTTGCGCTTGGCATGACAAAATCAGCAGGTAGGTATTGATTAATAAGGATGCCTAAAATAAAAGGCGTTGTCAGTATGCACAGCAATGTTGTAATGGCTGTGATAGAGATTGACAAGGCTGCATTACCTCGTGCAAAAAAGGTGAAAATATTAGACGCAGTACCTCCCGGTATGGCTGCTATTAGCGCTATACCGACTGCAACTCCGGCATTTATGTCGAATGCTGACAGAAAAACAAATGTCGCCAGTGGAACGGCGGCAAGTTGAATGACGGTACCTGAAGTGACTGCTAAAGGCTCAACAAAGACGTCTTTAAAATCTTTGGGAGTGAGTGTGGCACCCATGCCAAACATGGCTAGGATAAGTTGCGTAGCGGCGAACCAATATTCATTACTTAGATAAAACTCGAGCATGTTATTCCTTCTTGGCGCCTAACTCACGCTGTTTGGGATGTTGGTTTGAGTATGTTTCGAAATCGAAATGTTTGCAACACACTCCTTTCTTTCGAATGCCAATTATTGGCAAATGAATGTCTTGCTTGATATTCATAAAGCCTATCAAAAAGATTAACTAATCCAATTGGAACAAATTGTAAGGTCGTTATACTTTATCTGAGATGGACAATATCGGTTAACAATTGGTCTAAACTACTTGGAGCTCACTTCATGAGCCAGAGCGCAACCTCTTTTTCGGTACAGCTATTACCTAAAACCTTCGGGGCGATTATTGGCAATATCCGTTTAAATGCTCTTGATGAAGACCAATTCAATCAGCTGTACCAAGTTTGGATTGATCACGGGTTATTAATTATCCCGGATCAACACCTTAGTGATGACGATCAACGTTTATTTGCAGAGCGATTCGGTGAGTTGGTTGCGGGGCTGGAAGCGATTGAAATCAGTAATCTCAAACCTGATGGTTCTCTCCGAGATGCCCCCGATGATGACATGATGAAAGTGATTCGTGGCAATATGCATTGGCACCAAGACAGTACCTACATGCCTGTTCAGGCTAAAGGCGCGGTGTTTCGCGCCAAAGTGGTTCCAAAAGATCTCGGCGATACGGCGTTTGCGGATATGCGGGCGGCTTGGGATGCGCTCGAGGGTGATCTCGCTAAGCGCGTTTCAACACTGTCTGCATTCCACTCGCTGGCGCATAGCCAGCGCAAGCTGGGTGAGGCTACAAAAGATAGTGGCAGTGAATACATAGGCTACGGGCTAGACGTCCAAGATATCCCATTGCGTCCGCTGCTTAAGATACACCCTGAAACGGGCCGTAAGAGTTTATCGATAGGGCGCCATGCCTATGGTATTCCCGGATTGTCCCCGCAAGATTCCGCAGAGTTACTAGATGATCTTATTGAATTTGCCGTAAGTGATGATCAACGTGTCTACCAACACCAATGGTCAAAAGGAGACGTAGTGGTTTGGGATAACCGCAGCCTCATGCACAAAGCGTGCGATTGGAACTTTCGTGAACCTCGTGTCATGCTACATTCACGAATCGCGGGTGATCCCAAAACAGAGTGTGCTATTAATAGTGCTGGTTAAGTAACTTTTTTCACTAAGTTACATTGCGCTGTGTGGCGATCTTCACTGCACATGAATAAACCACACAGTATTAGCTCACCGAATTCCTTTTTAATGTACCCAGCCTGGGCCACGAATGGCGCGGCCAGGTGTCGCACCAGTGTGCTTGCCGTCTAAAACAACTGGTAGTCCGTTCACTATCACGTGTTTCATGCCAACCGAATATTGGTGGGGGTTGTCATAAGTGGCTTTGTCGGCAATTGAGTCGGGATCAAAAATAGCGATATCCGCAAAATAACTTGGAGCGAGCCGTCCACGAGCGCTGATGCCCAGAGTTCGTGCGGGCAGCGAGGTCAATCGGCGGATAGCTTCCTCCAGTGTTATTATTTGTTCCTCACGCACATATTTGCCCAGTAATCTAGAGATGTTTCCGTAGGTGCGCGGATGCGCGCCGTCTTTGAGTGTTTCACCTTCCGCTGCTGGCGCAGTAGCATCAGAGCCGAACATGACCCATGGTTGGCGGATTTGCTTTTTTAAATTTTCTTCGGACATCAGGAAATAAACCGTGCCAACACGAGAGCCATCCTCTATCACCAAGTCGATGATGGTATCCCGGTAATCCTGTCCACGCTCAGCTGCGACCTCGGCAACCGATTTGCCCATGTATTTCTTAAGCGCCTCGTTCTTAAACTCGACCAAGATTGAACCTTCGGGACCAGCGAGATATCCGAGGTTTTCCCAATCGGCTCCATTGGTTTGCATCTCAGCTTTCACTTGCGCGCGAATATCAGGATTCCTGAGTCTCTCAACCCATTTTGTATATCCGCCAGCCTGAACCCATGTCGGCATTGATGCGTCCAAACCTGTTGCCCCAGCCGTGTAGGTGTACATATCGGCTGTGACTGGAATGCCCTCGTTTCGAAGTGCCTCTATCTTGGCAATGGCAATATCCATTTTGTCCCAGTTTGACCGACCTGCTGCTTTCAAATGGTGAATCTTGACCGGCAAATTGCCTTCCCGACCGATTCTTAGGATTTCGTCAAGAGCTTCAATGAATTGATTGGCTTCACTCCGAATATGGGCCGTAAATATGCCTCCGTGTTGGCCTGCAACCTTTGCCAGCGCTATGAGTTCCTCGGTTTGTGCGTAGGTGCCAGGGGCATAGATTAGTGCACTGGTCAAACCTAGAGCACCGTCCTGCATGGCCTCCCCGACTTGTTCCCGCATTAGTTTGAGTTGTTCTGACGTTGGGTCAACATCATCGAGACCAAGAACATTCATACGAATGGTGGCGGCAGATACAAAGGTCGCAAAATTTGGCGCAACACCTTTTTTTTCGACATGTTCGAGATATTCGCCAAGGCCTCGCCAACTTAACTCGGCACCATCGGCGTTAAACATTTCGCCGAGATATACAGCCGTTTTATCGGTTAGAGGGCTCAGTGAGATTTCACTGAGAACTTCAAAAGTAACTCCTTGCATGATGTCACTCATAGCCCTGCCATCCGTGGTGAGGGAGAGGTGGGCGTGGCTGAGAAGATTGAAAAAGCCCGGCGCAACGGCGAGGCCTGATGCGTCAATCTCAAGATGAGCCGACCCTGGAATAGATTGACCGATAGCACTTATGCGGTCACCGTTGATGGCGAGATCAGCGATGTATGGAGGAGCCCCAGTTCCATCATAGATACTGCCGTTGCGAATAAGTACATCGTAATCAGCTGCCGCAGAGACGTTGATAGTTGCAACCATAACGATAATGATGAGCGCTCTGAGCATAGTAAATGGTTCCTTAAATGTAGGGAGTGCCAAAAAAATAATAGTTTTGAGTGGGTAACTTTCTCATTAAGTTAGGCTGCAAAATATGGCTTTTTTTAAGCTTGCTAACGCGGGATGAGCAATGGAGTTTTTCAGTGTTACGCATTGCCATGTCGTGGGTGTTTTAAGATCAACGCGCAGCTCAGCAATCATTTCAACATCCACTTCAGCTCTAAGGCATTTGTCTGTCGCTAGCATGATAAGGTCGCTATTGATGGTTGCATCTCTTACCAGTGAGATGTTGTCGCTTTCGATCGCCAATTGAAAACTATCTCCATCTTGCAGGTTTAAGGCTTGTGCAAGATGATCGAGCAAGGTTTTGGTGAAATGTGACCCTGCAAAGCGATAGGGAAGTAAATCTGTAAAGGTTAGGTTTTCTATTGCTAATGCTGGATGCCCGCGACGACAATATGCTTGGCCCTGTTGCGTTGGCAGAGTCATTATTTCTAGCTGCAATGACTTTTCAGAGATATCGCGCGAGTCACCTATTATCAGGTCGAGCTCTTCTTGCCGTAATTTTTCTACTAGGACTAAGGTGTCTGCTATCGTGATATCAGCACTCATTCGCCTATTTTCTGTGAGCCAATCCCCCAAAATTCTACCGCCGATACTTGCGGAAGAATGGGCTGTCATACCTATCTTTAACGTGCCGGACATTCCTTGTGAAATGAATCCAATTTCTTTTTCTAATTGCCGAGCTTCCATTATTAATGAGTCTATCCGTCGGAGTAAGTTTTTACCTGAAGACGTAACTCGGACGGGTCGCTCATTGCGATCAAATAGCTGAAGACCTATTTTTTCTTCGAGGGTACGAATTGAGTTACTTAATGCAGGCTGTGTGATGTGGGCCATTTTTGCTGCAGCGGCAAAGTTTTTGGTTTGAGCAACGAGCTTGAAATAGTTCAGCTGGGTTAGGTTGAGCATATGCCCTCCTAGGGAGACGGATTGTTGTTTTATCGCTTAGTATTCATAAAAAATATTAAATTATTCAATAAATTGAATTGGATTGAATTCTAATCACGGTTTAGTTTATTAGCAATAATAAATAGTCACCTCCTTTAAGGATATTACCCATGATTTCGCCTCCAAGAACGCCACGGTTTGATATGACGCTTCAAGATCGGATCACTCAAGACGAAGGCTGGGTGTATATGACCGGAATGCAGGCGCTCGTTCGTTTGCCTATTCAGCAGCGCAAGCGTGACATGGCTGCGGGCCTGAATACGGGCGGTTACATCTCCGGCTACCGCGGTTCTCCCTTGGGTGCTTACGATATGGCGCTCAAGCAATCCGACAAAGACTTAAAAGCGCATAATGTTTACTTTCATCCTGGATTAAACGAAGACCTTGCCGCAACCGCTACCTGGGGTTCGCAAATGGTTGGACTTTTCCCGGGTGCCAACGTTGATGGGGTGTTTTCTATATGGTACGGCAAAGCCCCAGGGCTTGACCGTTCTATGGATGCGATACGTCATGCGAATCTCGCTGGCACCAACGTTTTGGGTGGCAGCTTGTTGTTAGTGGGCGATGATCATGGAGCAAAATCGTCAACATTAGCCTGTTATTCTGATATGAACTTTGCGTCGCTCGGTCTGCCGTTTTTAGCTCCAGCTAACGTTCAAGATGTCTTCGAATATGGGCTGCATGGAATTGCTATGAGTCGATATGCATCGACTCTAGTTGGGATGAAATTAGTTACAGACGTTGTTGAGGGTGGTGCGTCTGTTTATGTCTCTCCCTTGTCGCCTGAGATCAAGGTCCCTGAAGACACTGGACCCGACACAACGATAAAAAAGTTTACCCCTTTCTTGGAGCAAGAGCGCTTATTGTGGGATGTGAAACTTAAGAAAGTTATGACCTACGCAAGACAGAATAATCTCAATAAGATCGACGATAGTGCTGGCGCTGAGGTCGGTATTCTCGCTGCTGGCAAAGCGTGGCAAGATCTCAGTCAGGCGCTTTCTAGCTTGGGCTATAAAGATGGCAAGTTGGGAGGCACGGCCATTAAGCTTCTCAAAATAGGTATGGTATGGCCTCTGGACGATGAAATTATCCGTGAGTTTGTAAAAGACCTAACCACATTGATTATTGTTGAAGAAAAGCGTCCTCTGTTAGAAGACCAGGTGCGTGGCATCCTCTATGGTTCACGCGCTAACCCACAGATTATTGGCAAGACATTTGGTGAGTTGAACATTGGCGACGCCTCATCAAATTGCGCGTTTCCAACGTACGGTGAAATTACCCCGACTATGATCGCTCATGTACTCATGACAGTTTTAAATAACGGTGAGTCAGCATGCATGCTAGCAATGTCGGATGATACTAATCCTGCAGTGACTCAAGCTGCCGGAGTAGATCGTCCCCCTTCATTTTGCTCTGGTTGTCCTCACGGCCGCTCAACTCAAGTCGTCGATGGCAGCAGAGCAATGGCCGGTATTGGATGTCACTCATTATCAATACTGCGCGATATGACTAAAACTAATTCGATGAGTCATATGGGTGCTGAAGGGATGATGTGGGCGGGTCAGTTCCCCTTCACCGATGAAAAGCATGTGTTTGCTAATATGGGTGACGGTACATATTTTCACTCAGGCATGCTGGCGATTCGGGCGGCTATTGCTGCAAAGATGAACATCACATACAAGCTGCTTAATAATGGCTTTGTCTCCATGACGGGTGGGCAGCAAATTGATGGCGACATTTCGCCAGAAAAAATGGTCCGGCAGTTGACTGCAGAAGGCGTCAAACATATCGCACTAGTGTCAGATACGCCTGAAAAGTATGACGAGACATCGTTGGACGCAAAGGTCTATGACCGAACGGCGATGGACGCAGTGCAGAAAGAATTCAGAGAATTATCAGGTGTAAGCGTCATTATTTATGATCAGCCCTGTGCCACTGAGCGCCGTCGCATGCGTAAACGCGGCCAGTGGGAGAATCCAAATAAGCGGGTCTTCATCAATCCAGACGTTTGCGAAGGGTGTGGCGATTGCTCTACCGTGTCCGGCTGCATGGCCATAGAGCCTTTAGAAACAGAATTTGGGCGTAAGCGCCAAATAAACCAATCGTCGTGTAATAAGGACTTTTCTTGTCTTGAAGGGTTTTGCCCGTCACTGGTCACTGTCTCTGGTGTTGAAATGAAGCAGGTGAGTGTCGAGGAGGTGCGTATCGATGTGAGTCACTTGCCCGTGCCTCAAACGGTTGTTGATGGATCTTGGTCGATACTTATTTCAGGTATTGGCGGCTCAGGAGTAGTAACTATTGGTCAAACGCTAGCGGTCGCCGCCCATGCCGACGGTTATTTTTCAACCAGTCTAGATATTACAGGTTTGGCTCAAAAATACGGTGCCGTTCACTCCCATGTGAAAATTGCTCAGACCCCTGAGCACATGCGCTCAACGCGAATCGCTGAGGGTGAGGCCAATGCTCTAATTGGCAGTGATCTCGTTGTATCTGCTGGCAATGAAGCGCTTTCTAAGTCTGTCTTGGGAACAACTATGGGTGTGGTAGATACCACTGTAGTGCCGACCTCAGAGTTCTCAATGAATCCAGATTGGCGTCTTGACAGTGAGGCACAATTTGGTCGGTTACAAAATGCGTTGGGATCAAACCTAAGGTCTATGGATGCTCAAACGCTTGCTGAAAAAGTGATGGGAGATCGTGTGTTTTCCAACATGCTTCTGATGGGTGCATCTTGGCAGCAGGGGGGCATTCCATTGTCTCTCGAAGCCATTCAGCGCGCTATAGAACTCAATGGAGTTGCTGTTGAGAAGAATAAGCGCGCTTTTGATCTAGGGCGTCTCGCCTATGCCGATATTGCTGCTGTGAAGAGGCTAACCAATGACGATGAGCCTTCCGTCGTTCGTCTTCACGACGAGCCGACAGCGACTGAGATTGTTGCGCGAAGAGTCGCAGAGTTAACCGAGTATAAAGACACCAATTTGGCTAAACGGTATTCAGATATGGTTTTGCGAGCAAAGAACGCTGGCTTAACTGACCCTGCCGTTAAAGCAATTGCTCGAGGTTATTTCAAACTGCTGGCGGTGAAAGACGAGTGGGAGGTGGCAAGACTGTATACAAAGCCTTCTTTTGCACAAACATTGAAAGACACATTTGATGGCGATATGAAACTTACTTTCCATTTTGGCGCTTGGCCGGTGGGGGGCTTTGATCGCAAAACAGGAAAACATACTAAAGGTGAGGTGTCAGGCCGCATGGCTATGTTGATGTTTAACCTGATGAAGCATCTAAGGTTCTTACGGGGCAGTGTGCTTGATCCTTTCCGCAACACCCCAGAAATGAAGCTCGCGCGGCAACTTATTAAGGATTATGAGGCTGATATTGAATTTGCGCTAGCAAACAATTCGGCTGAAAAAGCAGATGCTATTGCTAAGTTATTAGATTTGCCCGAGCAGATAAGGGGGTATGGCCATATACGTCAAAGACACGCTGACGCCGTAGCCCTAAAGCGCAAAGAGTTATACGCAGATGTTCTTGCTCGGGAAATAAAAGCGGCTTGATTGGACGCAGTGTCGTCCAGCTTGCTTCCGCGCGATGGAAATTGAAAAGCTGATGAATAATAAGAGTACCCAATGTGAAATTAACAGATATAAAAATATGGGCTGTTGCGACACCTGTGCCTCACAAAGGCGGTGCTTATTGGATTTTCGTTAAGCTCACTACCGACAATGGCATTTCCGGCTGTGGTGAAGTTTATGGTGTGCTCTCTGGAATTGAAATTGTCTGCTGGGATATTGTCGGAAAGGCTCTAGATCAGCCGATCTACAATTTAATGGGCGGCAAGGATCATGAGAAACTTCGATCGGATACTTATTTCTATCCTGATGTAGAAAAACTCACCGCAGATAATTTTCATGGCGATGCGGGTCCTGCCCACAAGCGTTTCCAGCACGACATGGATTTAGGGTTTACCGCCGTAGGTTTTGATCCTGTGATGCCTATGGGCTCTTTTGAGTCACGTCAATTATCACTTTTCCATAGTGGGTTGAATTTTTAAGGCAAGTTTATTTTTAGCTTTTCTATCTAACTTAAATGAAAAAATTGGGTAAATATATGAATACTATCTCTGCGAAAGACTTTAATGCATCAATGGCGCCATACGTTGATGAGGGAATAAAGCGCGCTAATCTCATCGGTAATCGTGGACCGGTTAAATTCGACTCAAATGGTAAGTTGGCTAAAGACATTCTTGACGCTTACCATCACAACGGTTTTTATGTGTTTGAAGGTTTTGTAAGCGCAGCTGAAATCGAGTTGCTTCAAACAGAAATGCAAGACTTGCTCGATCGAGCCCCTGTTGATAATGGCGCTAAGGTGGATAAGTACGGCAGAGCCGCGTTTGGGCAGGAATTTGCTCGTCCTGTCTACACATTAATCAAGCCGTTGAGCGATCCTTGGGGCGGAACCATGGCACTGAATGGTCGACATCCCACGCAAATGACTCAACCATTGGGTGATTCAACGTTGCCAGAAAAAGTAGTTTTTGCCATGGAAGGTATGTGTCAGATTATGAGCTCTGGCCTGCGGTTATATGGACACCCGTCGCTACTGGCGATTGCTTCAACGATTAATGGTGAAGATTTTGTTCCTTATATGGATGCTATTTTTGTAAAACAGCCAGGTGTTGGCGGCGCGGTTTCTTGGCACCAAGATGGTGTGACGCACTGGAACTCGCCCAACTGGGACGAAGATATTCACGGGTTTAATTTTCAGGTTCAACTCTATGATACGTCGGCCAAAAGCTGCCTGTGGGTCTTGCCGGGCAGCCATAAGTTAGGCAAATTGGACATTAAAAAGATCGTTTCTGACAATGGGTCTGAGTTTCTAGCAGACGCCGTTCCCTTACACGCCAAAGCCGGTGACGTCACTATTGTGAATCGCCAAATGTTGCATGGCTCTTATGTGAATACATCGTCTGATCAGCGGGTTTCTCTGACGATTGGATTTCATCGAAAGTCTTCTGTTATAGGCCAGCGCGGAGCGTTAAACGAGGCCGGTGATGCGTTCTATGATGAGAAACGTATCGATGAACGATCACAAGTCATTGCTGTTGCCATCGATGCGCGTGGACAGTTTTATCCTAATGAGCCCCGCTTCACTTATGTTCCCATGCAGGGTCGTGAAGATACGCTTCGCTTTAACCCTGACAATTGGGAGAAAGTGGTTAAAAACTACAATTTAAAGGATCTCGCTATTTAGCCCGCAGTGTTAAACCATCGCGAAAAAAAAGGTCAGCCGCATGAAAATTACAGATGTCACCGTCACGCTTTTTAAGTGGAACAATATTCCCATGAAAAGTTATGACCACTCTGTGAAAGCCGTTACGGCTAATAGCGACCTGGGTTTGGTGAGAATTAAGACAGATCAAGGTATTGAGGGACATGCTCTGTTGGGATTGTGTGTGCATCCTGCTAGTCTTGAGGCGCCCTTTATTACTCGATTTTTAAAGCCCATATTAATGGGTCAAAACCCCCTCGATCGCGCCAATTTGTTTCAGAGGATGTCTAACATGCGTGCGCAAGTTAGCACCTTTGTGGTGTGCGCCGTTGACATAGCTCTATGGGATTTGGCTGGTAAAGTCAGCGGGCTGCCGATTCATGCTTTAATTGGGACTTTTCGGCAAAAAATCCCTGTCTATGCAAGCTCTGAGCAGCACGACACAGTTGAAGGCTATGTTGAGCAAGCACTGGCTGTGAAAGAGAGGGGCTTGCATGGCTATAAATTGCATCCCAGTCAGCGCTGGCGGGAGGATATAGCCGCGTGCGAAGCGGTCAGAAAAGCCGTGGGTGACGATTTTAATTTAATGCTTGATTCGCGATCAGCCTATGATCTTGGTGAAGCGGTTAAAGTAGGTCGAGCCATCCATGAACTGGGGTTCTTGTGGTATGAAGATCCACTGCCAACCACCGATATATATAACTATTCCAAGTTACTCGAAAAAATGGACATTCCCGTGATGGCCACCGAATTTCCCAGTGGTTGGCTAGATGATTACGCGCCTTGGATAACAAACAAGGCAACAGACATGCTCCGCGGCGACGTTATGATAAAAGGGGGGATTACTTCTATGCTTAAAATCGCCCACTTGGCTGAGGCATTCGGTATGAATATCGAGATTCATCATGGCAGCAATTCATTGAATGACGTGGCAAACTTGCATCTCCAGATGGCGATCCCTAATACACGGTTTATGGAGGTTTTGTTGCCTCATGATGCTTGGTGGCATGGGTTGATTGAAGAGATCCAGATTGATGCTGAAGGCTTTGCGCATGCCCCTCAGAAGCCAGGCCTAGGCTATGAAGTAGATCTTGAGTTGGTTGAGCGGAACAAGATAGCAGTGCTAAGTTAGAAATACGAGACTCGATCAACTGGTTAGCGACGTCTGCGCATCACCACGAATTCAGTAGGCAAATATCAGCCCTATTGTTTTAAGACTTCATACGACGACAAAAAAGCATCATCGGCACCTCGGGCGCAGTTGCAGGTCAACGCTCCGTGGCTACTGCCGATACGTCATTATCAACAGCGCCAGCGATACTGCTCCTTTGATGCAAGGCTGAAAGGTTGAGTGACGTGGCGTCTCGTAATCAGCTGTTTTCGTAATCGAAAAAAACATGTATCCTCTGTACCTGCTAAATTCATTTATCTTATTTACGTTAACCCCTGAGAGTTTTTGCCAATGAATGAAAAGTCCGCTGCGAACAATTCTAACGCCAATGTCATTGGCCAGCGACTGCGCCAGCTAAGGAAAGATAATCATTGGACTCTAGCTCATGTTGCTGAGAAGACGGGTATTTCAGTTGGCACATTGTCCAAGTTAGAGCACGGGAAAACCGATCTAAACTTTTCAAGCGTCAATAAATTAGCTAATGGCTTGGAGCTGCCTGTAACTGATTTAACTAATCCGGCGCCCGCGTTCGCAGTTCGCTCAGCCACGGGTATGCGCTCAATAACATTGGGTGGTCAAGGTGCCAAGTTTGAAGCGTCTGATATGTTGTACGAAGTGCTTTGTAATGATGTTACGCATCATAACCAGGGTTATTTGCGTGGCACTGTGCAATCTCATGCATTTGACTCGTCCATGCCATGGCATAGACATGAGGGTCAGGAGTTTTTGTTTATATTGAATGGCACCCTCGATTTGTTCACTGAGCTTTATCAGCCATTGCGGCTCGAGGCCGGTGATAGCATATTATTTGACTCTTCCATGGGGCACCACTATGTGTCTGTCGGTGAAAAAAATGCCGAGATTTTGATCAGTATGTCACTGCAGGGCTATCGAAATGTATCTGATACCTTTCGGTCTTAATTGTTTAACAAGCAGCATTTAAATCTAACTAACAGTCGGAGAGTTTTCGCGTGGTTAATACAAAAAAGATAGGTAAAGATTTTATCATGCCCAACGGCAAAGTAGCGCCCTTGTCGGCGGCCTACGCAGCCGGTGGATTGCTTTTTATGTCAGGCCAATTGTCATTTGATAGCGAGGGAAAGCTTTTTACGGGCGATGTGGCGACGCAAACCAAGCTTGCGCTTGAGAATATTGAGCGTGTGCTCAAAGAAGAAAATCTTGCCAATGAAAATATTATCAAAGTAACGGTTTGGCTGACTGATGTGGCTGATTTCGCCGAATTTAATGAGGCCTATGTGGCCTTTTTTGGAGAACATCGCCCAGCGCGCTCCACCACGCGGGCTGATCTAATGTTGCCCGGCGCCAAAATTGAGATAGAGGCAATTGCTGCTTACTAGTTTTACATAGCGCGAAAAACATCGAAAATAAGTTTCGATTACGAAAAAACAGTGTTATAGTTCGATCAAATAATTATAATGAGAAACTCTTTGTGTCTCAGTTGTTTGATCACATTGTTGTTGGTGCAGGTATGGCGGGGGCATCGGTCGCCGCCGAGCTTGCGGTGGGGGCTCGTGTACTGTTGCTCGAAAGAGAGCAGCAGCCCGGATACCACTCCACTGGGCGTTCCGCCGCTGCGTTTATTCCTTCCTATGGTTTCACCAATCCAAGCCTTCGTCATCTGACTAATGCTAGTTTGGATTTCATGTTAAATGTTCCTGAACATTTCTCGCATTCTCCAGTGATGCATCGACGGGGGTTACTAACCCTTGCGCCTCAAGGTCAAGAAGCAGCTGCAGAATCTGAGTATCTAGAGCTAATTAAGCATGTGCCCAATATTTCACGGATGACTGCTGATGATGTACGACAAAAGTTGCCGCTAATCCGTGAAACTTTTTCGAGTTATGCATGGTTCGAGCCAGATGTCTTCGACATAGACGTCCACAGTTTGCAAGAAGGTTATCTGCGCATGTTTCGTCATCATGGTGGCGTGCAAATTAACAGTGTCGTGATATCTGAAATAACTCATCAAGACGATAGTTGGCGGGTAATCGCCAATGGAGTCGAGTATCGCGCGCCTGTTGTGGTTAATGCTGCAGGTGCTTGGTCTGATGAATTGGCCGAGTTGGCTGGCGTTAACAAAATTGGCTTAGTGCCTCTTAGGCGAACCGCGGTGTTACTCGATCCTCCGGTCGGTTGCGATGTTTCAAATTGGCCTTTGGTTTTAGCAAGCGATGGCTCCTTTTATTTAAAGCCTGATGCGGGCCTTATCTTGGCCTCGCCTGCGGATGAGCACCCATCAGCGCCTTGTGATGCGCAGCCTGAAGAGCATGACATAGCCTATGCGGTCCACTTTGCTCAAGAAGCGCTCGACATTCAGGTCAGACAGGTTCGTAACAAATGGGCAGGGTTGAGAAATTTTGTCGCTGATAGAACGCCAGTTATTGGGTTCGACGCTCATGCAAAAGGGTTCTTTTGGGTGACTGGTCAAGGTGGTCATGGCATTCAAACAGGTCCTGCCATTGCTCGGTTGGCGGCAAGTTTAATATTTGGTCAGCCCATTCCTCACGATTTACAAAAAGCGGGATTTGACCCCAGCTGGGTCTCTCCGCGCCGGTTTTTATAAGGTTGATGGGCCTAACCATCGCAAGCGAACTTAGTAAAATTACAATCAAGAAAGGGGATTATTATGCGTAAAACAATATTAGCTGTACAAGTCGCCACGGCAATAGGAGCGATGGCCGTATTTCCTGCGATTGCACAAGATAAGCAAGCATCAGGCTTCACTCTAGAAGAAGTCATTGTGACCGCTCAAAAGCGAGACGAAAACAGTCAGAGCGTACCTATCAGTATTCAAGCTTTTGGCGCTGAAGGTATGGAAAAACTTGGCGCTACTCAGCTGTTTGATTTATCCAAGAGTGCTCCTTCGCTGAGTGCATCAGGCATTCCAGGAAGTAACGCTACCAGTGGGTTGAGAGGAGTCATTGACCAGTCTCGTAACATTGGTATTGATGCTCGGATGGGCGTGTATATTGATGGCGTATACCAGGGTCGCTCATCAACTGCTAACCAGCCCTTAGTGGGTTTGGCGAGTGTAGAGATTTTGCGCGGGCCTCAAGGAACGTTATTTGGTAAAAACACCGTATCGGGTGCGATTAACTTAAACACTAAAAAAGCTACTGAAGAGTTTGAAGGTGAAGTTAAGCTCGGTGTGGGTAATGAAGGCGCCTTAAACACTTCTGCCCGAGTTTCAGGCGCTTTATCTGACTCGATATATGGCTCGTTATCGTATTTGAAGCAATCACGTGACGGCTTCTATAAGAATACTGCACTCAACACAATGCTAGGTGATTGGGAGCAAGACGGTGCGCGAGGTCAATTAAGATTTGTACCTAGCGACAAGCTAGAGATTATTGTCTCAGGCGATGTAGGTAGTTCTTATAGTGAAATGCCTGTGTACACGAAAATTGACCTGCCCCGCTTTACAACGGGTAAGGGAAGAGAAAACGATGAGGTTAACTTCTGGGGCACATCGGTCACCGCAAATTACACAACGGATAATGATTTCACGCTCACATCTATTTCTTCTTATCGCGAGAATGATTATCTGCTAGTCGGTGACGAAGACTTCAATGCAGCAGTGAAGGCATTTGAAACAACCTTCGATGAAAAGACGGACCAATTTTCACAAGAATTTCGTATCGCTTCGCCTCAAAATGACACATATGATTGGGTAGCAGGTATTTATTATTTTGATAGTACAGTTTCCACCACGAGAAACCTATACTTGGGTTACCCCATATTACCTGCCGCACAGTTCAACGGTTACATTGCTATTCCGAGTGAAATTGACTCCTCAAGCTTTGCCGCCTATGTGCATGGTAATTATCGTTTGACTGATAAGTTGGAGTTGACCGCGGGTATCCGCTTTACTGATGAGGAAAAAGACTTTTACTTTTCTCAAGTCAATTCGCCTGATGATGCCGCTGGCGCCGCCTTTGTCTTAGAAAATGTGTTGGGTTACCCCGCTGCGACGGCTGCAGCCGTTGGTTCTCAGGCGCCAGGCGCATTACTCGGAGCACTTAATCTAACTTATCAAGATAAGTATTCCGACAGCAACTGGGCACCTACATTCGGGGTGAATTACACAGCCAGTGACGATGTTATGTATTACGCCAAGTACTCTCGCGGATACCAAAGTGGTGGATTCAACGGTGATTTTAATCCTTACTTGCCTGCAATTAAGTTTAATTCAGAGTACGTTGACGCTTTTGAGATCGGTGTCAAGTCAACCTCAAGCGACGGCAAGTTAAGACTTAACGCTAACGTGTTTACACAGAAATTCTCTGATTATCAGCTGTTTCAGCGGGTTCCTGTAGGTAATACGTCGGTTCAAATCGTGTCAAATGCGGGTGAAGTGACTAGCCAAGGTGTGGAGATGGAAACGGTATGGTTGCCAACCGACCAGCTGCAATTGACTTTGAATGCCACGTTATTGGACGCGGCTTACGATAAGTTCGACAACCCTGTGTTTGCAATCGATGCAACTCAGCCAGAGAACTACAATGGCAATAAATTGAACTGGGCTCCAGAAACCAAGCTCTATGCTGGATTGCAATACATTACAGCGATTAGTTCAGGCGACATCACATTCAATGTTGATTATAGCTACCAAAGTGATTCATATTCGAATGCAAGCAATGATGAAGTATTTGAGTTGATTCCAAGCTTTGGTCTGTGGAATGGTCGCGTGACATTTAATCCTTCCAGTGATGTTTGGCAGATGTCTGCATGGGTAAATAATATTTCTGATAAGGAGTATTACTCTAACCACAGCAAGTCAAGCCTTTTGAATGTCAACCGAGTTATTTGGGGCCTGCCCAGAATGTATGGTGTTGACGTAAAGTACTTCTTTGGTAAATAACGATTTAGATAGTTAGATAAATATAGAAAGACCTAAAAGTGGCGCGTGCAATTTTGCCGCGCCATTTTTTAAATGAGGGTAAAGCTTATGAATCGGATATTCCAAATCTATATCGTGCCTGCGGCAGTTTTTATATCTGTCATTATGGGGGGAGGTTATGGAACTGGCCGAGAAGTTGTAGAGTTTTTCACCCGCTATGGACTCTTAGGTGGGATGCTTGGAATTTGCGTGGCCTCCTGTGTTTTTTCGTTTGTACTTGTATGTACTTATGAATTTGCTCGTGTATTTAAGGTATATGACTACAAGTCATTCTTTGCTGAGTTGATAGGCCCATTCTGGGTCCTATTTGAAATCTTATACATACTGCTGTTTTTTCTTGTCTTGGGAGTTGTCGGTTCTGCAGCGGGAAATATTTTGTCTGAAGAGTTCTCAATCTCAAGTCTACTCGGCATGGCAGGGGTATTGTTTCTGGTTGTCATGCTGGTCTACATGGGACGAGATGCTGTTGAAAAGGTTCTAACTTTCTGGTCATTTGCCATGTATGCGGTGTTTTTGGCCTACTTTATTGAAGTGTTAAACAGTACCGATGATAATATTTTTAATGTGGTGATGCAGGGTAGTATAGATCCAGGCTGGTTTGCGGGAGGTGCTATGTACGCTATGTATAACCTAGCAATTGCGCCAGCGTTACTCTTTTCAACGCGGGCCATTGAATCGCGGTCACAGGCAGTCAAAGCGGGCTGCATTTCGGGTTTGGTGGTGATGGTGCCGGCGTTGTTGTTCCATATGAGCTATGCCGTGGGATACCCCGAGATACTTGACCAATCGGTACCAAATTATTGGATGATGTCCAATTTCACTTCGCCATTACTGCTTGCTATTTTTTTAGTTGCCTTATTGGGAACCTTAGTTGAAACCGGTGCAGGCCTTGTTCAAGGTTTGATCGAGCGCGTGCAAAATGTTTTACATCCGGACAGTGAAAAAGAATTAGGCCATACGGCGAGAATTGTCATTGCCTTTATTACTCTAAGTCTCGGTGGTTTATTAAGCACACTTGGCATAATTGGTTTAATAGCTAAAGGCTATTCTGCTTTATCAATTGGGTTTGCCGTGACTTATATCATTCCTATTTGTACTTTAGGAATCATAAAGATCGTCCGAAAAACCAAGAGCCTCTAGCCGAATGAAATTCACTCCTAGCTCCGAAAGACCCCGCCGCGGTATTGCCTTGGCAATATGCTCCATGGTCGCTATGTTGGCACTTACGGGGTGTCTCAGCGAAGAGCCGAAACAGCAGGTAGATACACTCTATTTTGGCGGTGACATTCTTACTATGCAGGGGGATGTGCCCGAATATGTAGAAGCTGCTGCTATAAAAAACGGTACGATTGTTTTTATAGGCAGTCTTGACCAAGCGCAACGCCTGGCTGGAAAGCGCACTAAGCGTGTTGACCTGCACGGAGCCACGCTAATGCCGGGCTTTATTGACTCTCATAGTCATGTGTCAATTTTTACGCAGCAAATGACGTGGGCTAATCTCAGCCCTACGCCTGCTGGACGCGTAACCCAAATCTCGGACATTGTGGATGAGTTGCAAAAAACTCAGCGAGAGCAAGGATTGGCTAAAGACGAATGGCTTTTGGGCATGGGTTACGATGTTGACTATTTGGCAGAGCGACGTCACCCAAGTGCCGCAGATTTGGACGCCGCCTTTCCCGAAACGCCAGTCGTCATTATGCATGTGTCTGGGCATATGGTGGTGGCTAATTCAATAGCGATGCGTTTAAAAGGCGTTACCATCACTACTGAAGATCCACCCGGTGGAGAAATCGTCAGGTTGTCAGATGGTCAGACGCCCCATGGGTTGATTAAAGAGACGGCCCTGATTGTGCATTTTCTTGATGTATTAATGCCTAAAGCATCTCTTGATGCACAGTCATTGCAGCTCAATAAAGCACTCAATTATTACGCCTCTAAGGGAGTCACCACGGCTCAAGAGGGCGCGGCACTGCCGGTTTCAGTCGAAGTACTTAAGTATGCGGCGGCAAATAATTTAATGCCAATTGATGTTGTCGCACTGGTTCGATACGAGGGTTTGCAAGAGTTAGAGCGGTTGCAGCCTATTGTCTGGGGCGAGTATCAAGGGAAGCTCAAGTTTGAAGGTGTTAAATTGGCCCTTGATGGTTCTCCACAGGGCAAATCAGCTTTTCTGACATCTCCTTACCTAACGCCAGTCGAAGGTTGTGATTTGAGCTGTGTGGGCATTGCACAAATGACTGCGCAGCAGTTCGAAAAAGTGATGCGAGAAATTTATGGCAAAGGCATACATGTTTTTGCTCATGCTAATGGTGACGGCGCCATTGATATGCTCATTAATACTCATGCAAATATTGTTGCAACTATGGCGCCTGAGCAGGTCGACGACCTTCGCACGGTGGCGATTCATTCCCAAGTTATGCGCCCCGATCAGGTAAATAGCTACATCAAATATCAAATACTGCCGAGCTTTTTCACTAACCACACTTATTTTTGGGGTGATGTGCACTTACAAAACCTTGGAGAAGAGCGGGCTGGCTTTATCAGCCCAATGCGAGCCTCAATGGATGGCGGTTTAACGGTGAGCAACCATTCCGACAACCCGGTGACGCCCATTGACCCTCTATTGGGAGTTTGGTCGGCGGTGAACCGTATTTCAATCAACGGGACGGTGATTGGTGAATCCCAGCGAGTGTCTGTTTACGAGGCGCTTAAGGCTGCGACGATAAACGCGGCTTTCCAATATTTTGAGGAAGATAGCAAGGGCAGTATCGAAGTGGGCAAAAAAGCCGATTTTGTTGCGCTAGATCACAATCCGCTGAAAGTCCCCAATTCTGAGATTAAAAAAATTAACATTCTTTATACAATAAAAAATGACGCAGTTGTTTTTCAACTAGACGACTACCGTTGAAAGAAGGTTGCTCTACATTGCTGACTATAACAATAAAAAATAAATGGAGATCCGTCCGATGAAATCAAAAACACGCATACTCGCAGCCATTTTCTCAATGACCTCGGCATCTATGCCATTTGCCGATACTTACGACTTGGTCATCAATAATGGTCGTGTCATGGATCCTGAAACCATGTATGACAATATTGCTAATGTGGGTATAAAAGACGGAAGAATCGTCGCTATTACATCAGACTCCTTGTCGGGGAAGCAGAGCATTGATGCGACCGGGTTGGTGGTGGCGCCAGGCTTTATCGATACGCATTTTCACGCAGTCGATCGCTTTGCGACAAAATTGGCAGTTCGAGATGGTGTTACAACGGGCATGGATTTGGAGGCCGGCGCTACGCGTGTCGGCGACTGGTACAAAGAAAAAGAGACCTCGGGTTGGCAAGTCAACTTCGGCACTACATCAAGCCTTGGCTTAAATCGGATTATTGTTCATGACCCTGAAGTGAAGATGGATGGGTCCAAGGATGCCTCTGATTTAGGGCAATTGGTCGCATCCGCTGCGAAAGACGGTGTGAGCGGCTGGTCTGTGACTCGCAGTAGTATCCAAGAGCTTAATCAGATCGTTAAGCTCTTGGATGAGGACTTAAGGCAGGGTGCTATAGGTGTTGGTGTAGGCGCAGCCTATATGCAGCGGGGCATGACAAGTTATGAGCAGTTCGAAGTGCAAAGAGCTGCAGCTCGCTATGGACGTCTGGCCTCAGTGCATACCCGTTTTCATATTAACGCTCAGACGCCGAGTGAAGCTCCCATTGCCCTCGACGAAGTGTTATTAAATGCCATGCTGTTAAATGCGCCATTGTTATTAGCGCATGACAACGATTACGGTTGGTGGGAAAACGAAGAGAAACTCAAATTGGCGCGCGCTCAGGGCTTTAATGTCTGGGGCGAGTACTACCCATTTACTGCCGGCTCAACAATTGTCAGCGCTACTTTTCTCAAGCCTGAAATGTGGCAAGATGTAAACGGCTACAAGTATGAGGAAACCATATACGACCCCGCGAGTGATAAATTTCTCTCGAAAACGGACTATCTTGATATGGTTGCCAATGAGCCTGGCCATATGATTGTAGTTTTCATGCCAGCGCGCAAAGACTGGATGAAATATTGGTTGGCGATGCCGGAAATGGTGGTTGCCTCTGATGCCATGATGGGGCTGGATAAAAACGGTGAATTACTGCCCTATGATGCAGACCCCTCAGAATATGCAGGCCATCCGAGAACAGGCTCCTCCTATTCAACCACGCTAAAATTAGCGCGCGAAAACGGCGTGCCATTAATGTTCACCTTGGCGCAACTCAGTTATTGGAATGCCAAGCACCTGGGAGACACAGGGTTGGTCGCGATGCAAGAGCGCGGGCGAGTTCAGGTTGGAAAAATAGCTGACCTCACTCTGTTTGACCCCAATACTGTCGCGCCAAGAGCAACCTATAAAATGGGCGAGAATGGGTTGCCCTCCGCTGGTATTCCTTGGGTTATTGTCAATGGCACTATTGTGGTAGAAGACTCAGTGGTTCAAGACGTTAGGCCTGGGCAGTCGATTCGATTTGCTGTTGAGTCTAAGCCTAAATACGTGCCCGTTAACTGGAGTGAGTGGCTGGACGAACACACAATAATGCCACCTGCCTTCCATCAAGATCATTTGGACGATCCACGAGCACACTAAGTATTAGCGCGTCTGAGAAGACTTTTAGTCTAGGGTCGCTTTTATGGGCATATTTAAAAAATAGCAATTTAGAGTTAGCTCAGAGTGAAATTTAAGGTAGTCGCGGCGCTTATGAAGGTTATGGCTCAAAAGTAAGCGTGAAGGATAGGCATATTTAAAAGAACGTTCATAAAAGAAGACTAAGATGAAAAAAAACATCACATTAATTTTTATCGCCGCACTATGGCCAATGGCTATGATTCATCCTGCGTTTGCTGAGTCCCCGCATTTTAGAGATATTTCGCAGAAAATTGAGCGTATTTCAAGTGGGTTAGTTGGCCATATGGGTGTGGCAGCACAAGAAATTGGCACAGAGACACGAATTGCATTGAACGGCGATGAAGCGTTCGTTATGGCGAGTACTTTTAAGGTAGCGGTTGCTGTCACGTTGCTCGACCGTGTTGATCAAGGTCAGATTAAACTGTCTGATTTAATCGATATTTCGCCAGAAATGATGGTGGCTGGACCTAATCCGATTGTGCAGAATTTTGTCCATCCTGGTGTTAAGTTGTCTATCGCAAATCTGATTGAAGTAATGATCACAGAGAGCGACAACACCGCAGCAGATATCTGTCTTAAACTTGCAGGCGGTCCCGCAGCGGTAACAAAAAAATTGAGAAGTATCGGGATTTTAGAGCAAAGAATCGATCGCTATGGCGTTGAGCTGTTGCAGGATTTCTACGGATTGCCGACGAGAGGGTATGCTTCCGCCGTTGTCGAGGCCGTGACTAAAGACCCTACATTACTCGCAAGAATACCGAATAGAAATATTGAGTTCGAAATAGATCCTCGGGATCAAACTACCCCAAACGCTATGTTAGATTTGCTACTGGCAATTGATAGCGGAGAAGTGTTGGGAAACAAAAGCCGCGAATTTCTTCTGGCGTCAATGTCTCGCACCCGCACCGGTGGCGCGCGTTTGAAAGGACTTCTGCCAAGAGGAGCACTGGTTGCGCACAAAACGGGAACCCTTGGGGGTGTTGCTAATGACGTAGGTTTTATAACACTGCCCGATGGTCGACGTTTTGCGATTGCAGTCTTTACCAAAAGCAGTGCAACACCTGAAGATGATCGAGAGCGAGCCATTGCAGAAGTAAGCCGGACAATTTATGACAATTACTATTTAGAGTAATGTTAGTAATAAGTGCAGAGTTCCACTGACCTGTTGGCAAGAATTAACGAAGTGTTGTTTTTAGAAAAGGTAATGATGGTAAAAAAAGCAACCAAGTTATAACGACATTTTGGACAGCTTTTACGGTAATTTTGATAACGAAGAACCCACTTTAGTGTTATTGTCTTGGCATCAAATAAATTAAAATTACCACCAGTAAATAATAATTAGTGGCCAAAACAGGCCCGCCCAATAACTAAAATAATAACTGGAGCAGTCGTTATGCAAGCCGCCAAGACAACAGAATCAAAAAGGGGTGAAACCCCGCTCGTGGGTAAGTACATTCGGTTGCTGACCGCAGCCATACTTGCCAGCGTCAGTTTGGTTAGCCAAGCAACCACGGTGATTCATGCGGGACAGCTAATCGATGTTGTCGAGGGGAAAGTGCTTAATGAACAGTCCATCATTATCGATAACGGTCGCATTACTGCAGTAGAATCGGGTTTTGTCGAGAGAGCATCGGCCACGGTCATTGATTTAAAAGACGCCACTGTCATGCCGGGTTTTATGGACATGCATGTACACCTAGACGGTGAGTTAAATCCGCCCACAAGCTACAGTGCTAATTTTTATATGAACTCTGCCGACGTTGCATTGCAGTCTACTGTTTATGCCAAACGCACATTAGAGGCGGGCTTTACCACCGTGCGTGACTTGGGTTCGGGGGATATTGAGGCGAGCTTTGCGCTGCGCAATGCGATTAATCGCGGCTATGTTGTCGGCCCGCGTATTTATGCGGCAGGTAAAGCTATTGCAACCACTGGCGGCCACGGCGATCCGACCAACGGTATTCGAGAAGATTTGCGCGGTGATCCGGGTCCGAAAGACGGTGTCATGAATGGTTCAGAGGAGGCCTACAAGGCCGTGCGTCAGCGTTACAAAGATGGCAGCGACGTAGTCAAACTGACCGTGACGGGCGGTGTTCTGTCGCTGGCCAAAAGTGGTGACAACCCACAGTTTACCGAAAACGAACTCGAGGCTGTGATGGCTGCGGCAAAAGACTACAACTATGTCGTGGCTGTGCACGCTCACGGTGCTGAAGGAATGAAGCGCGCGATCCGAGCTGGTGTCGATTCAGTCGAGCATGGCACCTACATGGACGAAGAGGCCATGAAACTCATGAAACGCAAGGGTACATGGTACGTGCCGACTATTTCAGCTGGAGAGTGGGTTGCTGAGCTAGCCACGCAAGAGGGCAAGTTGCCTGCGGTCGTGCGGCCAAAGGCTGCGGCTATTGGGCCGCAAATTAGTGCTACTTTCGGCAGGGCCTATCGCTATGGCGTTAAGATTGCTTTTGGAACTGATGCGGGGGTCTCGCCCCATGGTGCAAACGGCAAAGAGTTCACCTTCATGGTTGCGGCAGGTATGCCGCCGATGGCCGCTATTCAGTCGGCTACTGTGAATGCGGCAGAGCTACTGCGGGTCAGTGATGAGCTGGGCCGAATTGCCGCTGGATATCACGCCGATATCGTCGCTGTTCGCGGTGACCCATTGGCCGATATCAGTGTCCTTGAATCGGTAGATTTTGTCATGAAGGGCGGTGAAGTATTCAAGCAACGGTAAGAGTGCCTTGAATGATTTCTCGTTTATTTTTTTGGTGATTACATCATTCACGAATCCGTGTGTGGCTACGCAGTGAAAATTGACCCCCTAGCGCCTAGTCCTGTTAGAGGTTAACCTAACTGAACAAAGCCACAGGGGTATGCCACTATGTTGATTAAGAGAATCTCTCCAAGCGACTGTAAAGAATCTGATGTAACCGATGAGCGTATTTATCTCGGTCGACGCGAAATTATTAAAGCGATGGGTTTTTTCGGCGCGGGTAGTTTGCTGGCATCATCGGCAGCGAGTGCGGGGATTTTGGACATCTTTGGTGAACAGCCACAATCGAATTTGTTTCAACAGTCTGCCCTCGACTACAGCCCTGCGGGTGCGTCTGCGGAGGAACTGACGCCAGAAGCTAAGATCACCGGTCACAATAATTTTTACGAATTTGGTGTTGAAAAGCATCAGCCTGCCGAGCTGGCCCAATCGTTTAAAGTGAATCCTTGGCAGTTAAAGATTTCCGGTGAAGTGGAAAATCCGTATACCCTTGATTATGACGACCTTCATACAACGTTCTCTTTGGAAGAGCGTATTTACCGGCTTCGCTGTGTTGAGGCTTGGTCGATGGTGGTTCCTTGGATTGGGTTTTCCTTGGCGGAGTTAGTAAAAAAGGCAAAGCCAACATCGCGGGCGAAGTACCTAGCTTTTGAAACACTCTATGACCCCGATCAGATGCCGGGGCAAAAAAGTCGCCGTCTGGGCGGCGGTATCGATTATCCGTATATCGAAGGATTGCGTATCGATGAGGCGATGAACCCTCTGGCGCTGATGAGCGTTGGTCTCTACGGTAAAACCTTGCCTCCTCAGAACGGCGCGCCGGTTCGGTTAGTCGTGCCGTGGAAATACGGGTTTAAAAGTATAAAGTCGATTGTTGGCATTAAGTTTGTCGAGAGAAGGCCCCCAACGACGTGGAATATTCTAGCGCCGAACGAGTATGGGTTTTACGCCAATGTGAACCCAGCGGTCGATCATCCGCGGTGGAGTCAGGCCAGTGAACGGCGCATTACTAGCGGCGGCCTTTTTGCACAAAATCGAATTCCTACGCTGCCTTTTAACGGCTACGGTGAGCAAGTCGCCGAGATGTATCGTGGCATGAACCTGAGAAAATATTACTAGCGTCATGGCCATAAAGGTCCCACGAAAGTGGATTCCCATTCTCAAGGCGCTAGTGCATTTTGCGGCGCTGTATCCCCTCATCAGTCTCTATTACGCGGCTTTCCAAGATCGCTTAGGCGGCGATCCTGTAGAGGCGGTTATTCATTTTACTGGTATTGGTGCGCTTAATTTATTGTTGTTAAGTCTACTTTTAAGCCCGCTTGCTAAGAAATTGCAGATGGCTTTTTTGATTCAGTTCAGGCGTATGATTGGGCTTTATGCGTTTGTCTACGGGTTATGCCATGTGCTGAATTTTTTGTTTTTTGAAGTGCAGTTTGATCTGCAGCTCTTTGTCGATGAAGTGTTTAAGCGACCCTATATCACGGTGGGTATGGCAGCATTTTTGTTGCTTTTGGCGCTGGCAGCTACCTCTACACACAAGATACGGCGCAAGATGCGAGAGCGCTGGCAGACGCTGCACAACTTTAGCTATCTGATCGCATTGTTGGTCGTGATTCACTTTTATTGGTCGGTGAAATCCGAGGTTGTCGAGCCGCTACTTTACGTTTCGGTCTATGTTGCTTTAATGGCCTTGCGCCGTCACAAGCTGCAGAGTTGGGTAAGACGAAAGCATAGCCTGAACAAGTCGTAGCGGGATGCAACGGAAAAAGTGTTGAACTATTTCCAGTACCGCGGGTTTAGATTCCAGTACCGCGGGTTTAGGTCGTTTGTAGGGATAATCTGAGATTCATAAAGAAAATTTATACCTTGAAATAGCCGCATAAACTGGCGATGATCGGCGCACACTTTGTCTTCAATGGCACACTACGATGATAAAACAGATACAGGCATTTTTGACATCACTGGCGATCGCCACGTTTTTACTGGTCACCCACACCACCATAACCAATCTTATCTGGCTCAACAGCATTAATATGCCTGTGGATTTGGGTGTTGTTGTCTCAAGCATTACCACTGATTTGGTCGGCATGAATTTCAGAGGCGCCTTTCCGGCTATTGGCCTGATTTTTGTTGGGCTGCTCGTCGCTTTTGTCACGGCGCGGGTGATTTCCATTTGGAGTGGGATGAAGAAAACCTATCTTTACGCCTTGGCTGGTGGTGTCGCTTTGCTCGCCATAGTGGTTTTAATGCCCTTGGCTTTTTATCACCTAGATTTAATTGCCGGCGCTCGCACATTGGCGGGTAAGGCTTATCTTGTTTTTGCTGGAATGATTGCTGGCTACTATTTTGGTGGCCACCCTCGCAGTGGAGGTTCTAATGAAATTAACTAATGTGCGATTTTTGTGGGCGAGCTTATTTTTTTGCAGTGGTTTGGCAGCGAGCAGTGACGACAGTATTCAGGTTGACGTTCTTGCAGAGGGGTTAGACCATCCGTGGGGCATGGCATTTATCTCTAATGAGGAAATATTACTGACTGAGTTGTCGGGAAATCTCCGGCGCTTGTCTAACGGCGTTTTAAACCCTGCGCCTATTGCCGGAGTGCCGGCAGTAATGTACGCGGGGCAGGGCGGGTTGTCGGAAGTGTTGTTGGATCCTAACTTTGCAGAAAATGGATTGTTGTATCTGTCATTTTCAGCTGCTGATACAGATTTGCCAAAACTCAACCGCCTGAATGTTATTCAAGCGCGTCTCGATGACAATACGCTTGTCGATCACAAAACCATTTTTCAATCTGACCCTCCTCGCAAAACTGCGGCGCACTACGGTGCTCGGTTAGCGTTTTTAGCTGATGGGACCTTGCTGATTACGTCGGGAGACGGTTTCAATTATCGCGAGATGGCGCAGGCGTTAGATAACCATTTTGGCAAGATTTTGCGGATTAACAGTGATGGCAGTGTTCCAGAGGATAATCCCTTCAGAAACACGCCCGGTGCGCTGCCGGAGATTTGGTCTTACGGCCACCGAAATTTACAAGGATTAGTGATTGCCGATGACGGCACAGTGTACGAGCACGAGCACGGCCCCAAGGGTGGCGATGAGCTCAACGTGATTAGGCCGGGAGACAACTATGGTTGGCCGGCCATCACCTATGGTGTCGATTATAGCGGTGCCATGATTTCGCCGTTTACCGAGCAAGCCGGTATGGAGCAGCCGATAAAGTACTGGGTTCCATCAATCGCGCCCGCTGGCATGACGCTTTATAACGCAGATATGTTTCCACAGTGGAAGGGCAGTTTGTTGATTGCTGCCATGGTTCCCGGCGATGTTAGGCGTATTGAAATTCAGGACAACAAGGCAGTGAACGAAGAGGTCTTGTTCAGTGAGTTTGGTCGCATTCGCAACGTTGCAGTAGCACCCGATGGTAGCGTGATTCTTGCAACTGACGGTGCGAATGGCAAGTTGATACGGGTCAGCGCAAAAGGCTTAAATCCCGAAGTGCCAACCGGTGAAGTTGACCAATAAATGCATCTCGCGCGCATCTCGCCATTTGAGTTGCGCGAAGGCGTCACTGAGCTGTAAGGCGTCTAGAAAATCTTGTTAATAAAACAAGTGTTATAAAGGCGCGTTAGCGAGCGCCTGCGTATTCTGGCTTCTCTGCTAAAATGCGTTTGTGTATGCGGGATTTTAATGAGAGTTAACGTGGCAAAAAAAACCGATTCTGAATATCTGAGCACTCTTGAGCGAGGATTGCGTGTTATGCGCTCGTTTAGTGCTGCGCGCTCTGAAATGACTATTTCGCAAGTTGCTGTGCAGACGAATTTAAATCCAGCGGTGGTGCGGCGATGTCTGCATACCCTGGAGCAGCTTGGTTATATTGCCAAACGCAATAACTTGTTTTCTCTCACGGCAGAAGTGCTAACGTTTGGAACCCATTATGTCGAGTCTGCGCATCTTGAGACATCGGTGCGGCCCCATTTGCAACGGGTGCGTGACTTGGTCGGTGACAGCTCATCAATGGCGCTGTTATCGCGAGGGGAAGTGTTGTATTTGGTGCATGTTTCCACAGATCGCCGGGTGCAGCTAGATGCAACGGTGGGCACGCGGTTTCCCGCTTACAATACATCCATGGGTAAAGTCTTGCTGACAAGCTTATCGCTGGCGGAAATCGAGCATTTTTGTGAGCGCGTAAGTTTTGTTAAGAGTACGGATAAAACCATTACGGACCCAGCCATTTTGAAGGATGTACTTCTCCAGGTATCCAAAAACGGTTATGCAACGGCACTTGATGAGTTGGACTACGGCATCATCTCGGTGGCGGTCCCGATTACTGATGAACTGGGTCGAGTGATTGCGGCAATTAACTGCTCAACCTCTACATCGCGGGTGTCGCTGGACGACATGATGGCGAGCCGGCTGCCCATTTTGCGTGAAGCGGCTGCCGCTATTGGCGCCGAAATCCGCTCAAGTCCAGCACTCGCAAGGGCGATGACAATTTCGTCGATTCTTGAGTAACTTTCCTGCACGACGCAAGCCGCTGATGCTGTTAAAGGCAAAATTCCCGAATAGCGTCTGCCACTGGTTGACTATGGCTTAATACGGCCATATGTCCAGCCCCGGGAACCACGACTGAACGGTGCGTTGAGCTGCGTGAAATATACTGGTGTGCCAGTTCTATTCGCGGAGGTGCTTCATATTCGCCGTTAATAAAGAGCGTTGGAATTTGCGCTTTAACTAACTGCGCATACACATTTTCATCAAACGTAAAATTATGACCCGCCTCGATCGTCAGATCGTTTGCGTAATAGTGCTCGGTGATAGCGCTTAAATGCGCTTTTGCCTGAGCGTCCATGCCGAGACAGCAATAGGGGTGTTGCAGCCACTCCCGTCGCAGCGCAGTTATTTCGCCAGCCAGCGCGAGGGATTTGAAGTGCTGAAGATCGATAGCGTGATGATCGATGGACTCTGCAATGAAGCCATCCATCACGCCACCGCAAATAATCAGCTTTTGCACATTCGCGGGCGCCTGGCTGGCAAATCGTGTCGCGATGCGTGCGCCTTGACTAAAGCCGAGAATAATGACTTTTTCGCGACCAATTTCGGCGACCAGTTGCGCAGCATCAAGATGTTCCTGC
>Ga0208164_1000004_pt1 | contig 158643 bp, 147 predicted proteins | sample Colrivmet1449C02_FD_187634 | JGI IMG/M metagenome (GOLD analysis project Ga0208164, IMG submission 187634) | Estuarine microbial communities from the Columbia River estuary - metaG 1449C-02 (SPAdes) (version 2) | ecosystem: Environmental > Aquatic > Marine > Intertidal zone > Estuary | place... | reverse complement strand
TAGGTAACAACCTGAAAAAGTGAAATGATTCGCCTTCGTATGCTGGATTATTTAGAATCGCCATAGCCTTTTCAGTTTCTTTCTTCGCAATATCGTAAGTCTGATCGAGAGTTTGGTGTTGATGCAACAAAGTTTTCAAACGAGAGCCTGCTGAATCTATAGTCAATTGGGTGCTATTGACAGACCAAAAATCTTCAATAAGGGCTTGAGTTGATTGAGGGTTTGCTTCCTTGAGAAGTAAAAGCGGGAGGGTCAGTTTGCCTTCCCTTAGGTCAGTAAATACGGGTTTACCCAATTCGGTTTCTGTTGAAGAATAATCCAAAAGATCATCTATGAGCTGGAAGGCTCTACCAAGGTGTAATCCATAGTTTTCCAAGTCTTGAACAGTCTTGGGGGATGCGCCTGAAAGAATGGCTCCAGACTTACAACATGCAGCAAATAAAAGGGCTGTTTTGCGCTCTAAAATATCAAAATATAGTTCTCGATCAAGATGTATGTCAAAGAGGTGATCGTGCTGTATTAATTCTCCTTCTATAACTTTTGAAGTTACGCCAGAGAGAACTTCCATCATTTTCCAATTTCGACCTTCGATAGCAGAGGACATGGCTCGGAGATAGAGGAGATCTCCGAAAAGTACTGTCAGCGTATTACCCCAAAGTGCATTTAACGTTCTATTGCCCCTGCGGGTCGATGAGTGATCGATGACATCGTCATGGATTAAAGTAGCCGTATGAATTAGTTCGAAAACGCACGCAAATTTAACAGCAACTTCAGGCGACACATTAAATGATTTAGCCGATAAGAGTAGAAGGGCTGGTCGAAGTCTTTTACCTGACGTAGTGAGAATATGGGAAGAAAATTTATCAACGACCTCAATTTTATTGTGAGTCAGAATACTTGAGAGTTCTGTTTCGACCTTTAGTAAATCTTCGCGAATCGATTCAAAGATGTTAGTGGTTGTAATGATGTTCATTTATCCTCTTAAATTGACAATCTGAATATCAATATTGGCTCTATTTTGTTCCTGACGGATAAAGGCGATGACTTCCTGAAGTGCATCTTTGTCTTTACCAGATATTCTCAACTGATCGCCCTGGATCGATACTTGAACCTTAAATTTCTTTTCTTTTATACCGTTAACAAAAATCTTTGCTTTATCTTGTGCAATACCTTGGGAAATGTTGATCTCTTGACGTACTGTTCCTTTGGAGGCCTGTTGTATCTTGCCATAAGTCAAGGAGCGTATACTAACACCGCGCTTAAAGAGCTTACTCTGAAGTACATCAATAACTGCTTTAAGCTTAATTTCATCATCGCTGGTGAGGATGATCTTATCCGTGCCACTCAATTCAATATTCGATATCGAGCCTTTAAAGTCATACCGCTGTTTGATCTCTTTCAGGGCATGCTCTGTGGCATTCTTCACTTCTTGAAAATCCACTTTAGAGACTACGTCAAAACTACATTCTGAAGCCATAGGCTGGACTCTCCATTCCCTGTATTTATGATGGCATTTCAGCCGTATTTGCACCACAGAGAATGACACCCACGGGATCTGTCGAGAATTGCCAACTATCATCAAAGAGGGCAGCTAAGGCTGTAGCCCCCGAAGGCTCCGATAAAATTCGGCAATGGTTCCAAAGCCAATTTTGAGCTGACTGAATCATTTCGTCCGAAACGCGCATAACGGGGTGGCTCTTTTGGCTGATAATGTCCCAATTGTATTGACCAATTGAGGGAGCCCCTAGTCCACTTTGGGCTATTCCGGAAGATGTAACAAGAACAGGGTGATTATTTAATTGAGCTTCGTGCAAACTGGGGCAAAGCAGGCTTTCAACCGGAAGAACCTTCTGGGTAGGAAGTGCCAGAGTTAAGCCACTAATCAGCCCTCCTCCACCTACTCCGACAAGCCAGCGATCAGGGCGTAGACTATGATCGAGTTCTAAACCAATCGTCCCAGCGCCATAAATAACATCTAGATCATCGTAGGGATGAATGAAAGAAGCAGTATTTTGCTGAGCAAAGGCAATAGCTTTTTCATAGATCAGATGCATTGGATCGTCAAGGATCCTTAACTCAGCTCCAAAAGACTCGATAATATTTTTCTTAAAAGGGGGCGCCCAACTTGGAAGATAAATAATCGCTCTTTTATTAAAACATCTAGCAGCATAGGCGACCCCTATACCGTGATTGCCTCCACTAAAAGCGACAAGAGTTGAAGCCGGAGCGGTAGCTACTTTATTAAGGGCCCCTCGTGATTTGAAACTACCTCCAATTTGGAGATATTCGAGTTTAAGCAATAACTTCTGAGTCCCATTTTTGAGATGAATTTCAGTTTCGAGTAAGGGTGTTCGACGTATGAACGAAGAAATTCTCTCGTGAGCCTTATGAACCTCTATGAGTCCATTGTTCATCGTAACGACCTCTATTTTTTTATCCGGGCAAGAACATGATGAAAAAGCATATCCAACGCAGTTACATTCTCTACCCCTACAGGGATGATAATGTCAGCCCATCTTTTACTGGGTTCAACAAATTCTAAATGCATGGGCCTCACGCTGAATTCGTATTGTCGGATTACACTATCAAATGTTCTCTTTCTTTCATTCATGTCCCGATTGAGCCTGCGGATGAGCCTAATGTCTGGGTCCGTATCTACAAACACTTTGACATCCAACTGGTTTCTGATCTCAGGTAAAGCGAAAAGTAGTAAGCCCTCTAAAATGACGACTTCTTTTGCGCTCATGGGAGCATCCCAGCCCTTACGGTCGGACACTGTGAAGTCGTAGAGGGGTTTCTGTATAGCTTGGCCGAGCTTAAGTTGCGATAGATGATTAGCCATCAGTTCGACATCCAGCGCTTTGGGATGATCGTAATTGATGGGATCAGGTGCGAACTTATTTTTATTAACTTCTTTTGGATTATAGTAAGCATCTAAATCGAGTAATGTGGGAGAAACCCCTTCTTCTTTAAGTTTTTGAAAGAGGGCTTTAGCGACAGAAGTTTTCCCACTTCCAGATCCGCCTACAATTCCGATGAGCCAAGGCCCTATATTCATAGTTGAATCCCCACTTAACATCTTACTCTCGGCGTCGATATACTTCAGTCTATGTTCTTAACAAAAACCTACCGATCTATGAGTACCCTAGTGCTAATTGCAATACTAGGCTGCTCTTCGGGTACCGCCAAGCTATTGTTGAGCCAATCGAGAACCCTAATAAATGAGAATCAATACCTAGCAGCTCAAGTTTTATTAAATCGGATCATTACTGATTATCCGAATACTGATGAGGCAACAAAAGCAAAAGCAGAACTTTTCTTTGTAAATAAAAGACTCGAAAAAGACTTTGATAATCGGATGTTAGAAACTAAGAGATCGATAACTAGGATCGTGAGCGCTATTGAGCGTTATCGCTCAGATAAAAATAAACTGCCTGCTACTCTCAATGATCTTTACCCACAGTACTTAAATCCAATTCCCCTTGATGCTTGGAAGCATCCATTCTTTTATACTCTTAATGAAGTATCTCAAGAGTTTCCCTATCGGGTTTTCTCCATGGGAGCTGAAGCTAAACCTATTCCCTATAATCTTTTAGATCCTTCCCTTACCAGCCGTTCGATAGCTCTAAATAAACCTTAGTTTAGATTTAATGAAGCTTATCATTAGTCGCCAAAGTGAGAGTTTAGGGGCTCTGATAGGGTTTAATTTGCAGTAATTACAAAACCTATTTATAGATTCGGCATCTCCTGACCATTCTAAATGCCCCGATAAAAATAGGGCGTTAGGAGAGCAATAGCCTTCAAGAACAGGTCTCAGATAATCTTCGGATCCCCAGAGGCCAGTCAGAGTCAAAGAAGATGGGTTCAAAGGACCTATCTTGATGTCCTCTCTGCTGTTTGTAACTTGACGAACAATAATCTCTTCGAGTGGTCGACCAGAACTTCGACGATGTAGGGGCTTAAAGAGCTTGGGGAACTTTTGAAAAAGAGCGAGACTACCTTCGACTTTTATTTTGCCTTCTAGATAAGCCTTAAGGCCATCGAGTCTGTTTTCAGATATTGCTATCCAGTCGTCCGCGTTAACCCTAATGGTGACGTCGGGTTTTTTAGACTGCCCTTTCTGGATGGAAATAGTTTGATCTGCAATACTGACCTGAAAGGTATCATTTTCTGCCTGTCCGCAGATAAAAAGATAAGTAACTGTCAGCCCAATAGCACGGTCAGGTCGGAATAGATCCGGCATTCGCTGAAACACTTTTTCTATCGACATTTTTAAGCCTTATAATAATTTCATTATATTGAAAGGTTAATTTGGTGCTTTCTAAAAACTTCTGTCAATGGTGCGGCAACCAAACAGATATAATTTGGGTCCATGGCCATGGTCAATGCTCAATTTGTGGGATTAATTCTCAAGAGTGTTGCAATGGCGAAACTTGTCAATTGACATGATTTTAGAAAAAGATGACCTAATGTGCTTTATAAATATCGATGACTTCTCGGAGTAGAGTGAGTGCTTCATTTCGGGGGCGTTGAAAAGCATTTCGGCCCATAATGGAACCGAACCCTCCACCTGCGGCAATCTCAGACACTTCTCTCAAGATTTCTTCTTTGGATTTAGCTTCACCGCCTGAAAATATAACGATGCGCTTACCTGCAAAAGAACTTCGAACGACTTCGCTGATTCTATCTTTTAGCGTTGAGGTCGATATGGATCCTTTCTTGAAAGCGTCGAGGGCTGCCGGATGCTCAATGTGATCCTTTGGAGGCTTAACTTTAACGATATGAGCACCTAACTGGCAGGAAATGTGGGCGGCATAGGCAACTACGTCTACGGCAGTCTCGCCCTCCTTCGAAAGGCCTTGGCCTCTTGGATACGCCCAGACAATAGACGGAAGACCTGCGTCCTTCGCTTCAGCAATAATCTCCCGAAGCGATTCGTATTGTTGATTCCTTAGAGTACTCCCGGGGTAAATGGTGTAACCCACGGCGGTACAGCCTAATCTTACGGCATCTTTCACAGAAGCAGTGATCGCGCTTTGAGGATCATGTCCTTTGCTTAGGACGTCCGAATTATTAAGCTTCAGAATGAAGGGGATCTTTGCTCGATATTTTGTTGCAACAAACTCGATGAAGCCTAACGGAGCTGCGTAGGCATTGCAACCGGATTCAATAGCCAGTTCGACATGGTAATTAGGATCATATGAGGGTGGATTAATCGCAAAGGATCGGGCTGGACCATGCTCAAAGCCTTGATCCACAGGTAGAATCACAAATTTTCCACTTCCAGCGAGCGCCCCGTGGCTCATTAGCCTCTTGAGATTTGCTCTCACGGCAGGAGAATCGGATTCGTACCAAGATAAAATTTCTTCAATTCGGTTGCTCATTAATCAATCCTTGGGGGGTTTCTTTTATTTTAATCGATATTGGGGGACTCTACTAAACAGAAATGGGGACAGTGAGCACCGATAGTAAGGAATTGCGAAGTTAAGATAACCTTAAGGCAAGATGAATCTTAAAGCATGGGGTCGATCCTTCACTAAACGGCGATCTTTGAATTGGATCCCACTAGCTTTGACTTACTCGTGTATGTACATGGGTCGCTTTAATTTCAACTTAGTAAAAAGCGATATTGGGCTCACCTATCATCTAGATAAAGCTGAAATGGGGTTAATCGCCGCCTGTGGTTTCTGGACCTACGCACTATCGGTTGCAATCAATGGATCAATTATCGATCGTTTGGGCGGGCGAAAAGGAATAATCGTGGGTGCCATTGGGTCTGCGATTTTGAACGCCGTGATTGGCTTTTTTTTCCTGAATACTCAAGTGACCAAAATTCTTATACCCCTAAGTATGCTTTGGTCTCTGAACATGTATTTTCAAAGTTGGGGTGGACTCTCGATTGTCAAAATTAACAGCGCCTGGTTTCCGGTTAAAGAACGTGGAGTCTTCGGTGGTCTGTTTGGGGCAGTACTATCTACAAGTTTCATTCTCACAAATACTTTTGGTGCTTGGATTATTTCTCACTATTCTTGGACGATGATTTGGTTCGTACCTTCGGCACTGATGTTCGCTTTTTCGATCATCGATTATTTTCTTGTTAGAAATACACCTAGTGAATGTGGCTTGGATGACATCGATACGGGCGATGGGTCTGTTAAGGGTGATACACGATTAGCCAAAATCACCTTGTCGCACTTCAAGGAAAAGCTTTTTAGTAATCGTGTCATTTTCATGCTAGTTATGGCTGAGTTTTTCACAGGGTTTATTCGTCAAGGGCTCCTGCTCTATTCCACCGAATACCTCAATGAAGTTCAATTAATATCTAAGACTGACCGATTATTTGCATGGTCAGGAATTGCTCTTTTTGTGGGCGGTGCATCAGGGGGATTACTAAGCGGCTGGATTAGTGATAAATATTTTCAATCAAGAAGAGCCCCATCTGCTTTCATATTCTTTGTGGCTCAATTATTTGTTTTTGGTCTCCTCGGTTATTCACCTTACGCCACTACGACTTTAGGCCAAATCATAGCCATTATTTGCATTGGTCTTGGAGCCCTGCTGGCACTTGGAATCCATGGGCTTTTGAGTGGAACAGCGGGAGCAGATTTTGGCGGGACCCGCGGCGCGGCAACGGTGGTAGGTTTTGTGGATTCTTTTCAATACTTTGGAAGTGGATTTAGCGGCTTTGTGTTGGGTTGGATTTTGAAAACCTATGGATGGGGACCCGCGCCTATGGGCCTTAATGCTTGGTATTGGATGGCTTCGCTTCTGCCCTGCAGTTTGTTTGGGGCTTTTGCGATGTTGAAGATATGGGGACAAATCCCGACTTCTATGGTCCCGAGCGAGAACCAACCTGAATCTTAAATATGTTGATAGTAAAATGATCAACTATGAGCGTTACGAAACAAGTTAAAGACGCAATCGACTTAGTGGCTCTGATTAGTCAGAATGTCAAACTTCAGAAGATGGGGGCAAATTTCAAAGGATTATGTCCTTTTCATTCAGAAAAGACTCCTAGTTTTTATGTCAACCCCCAAGGCCAATACTTTCACTGCTTTGGTTGTGGGAAAACAGGTGATGTTTTTCATTGGATTCAAGAAAGAGAGAATATAACTTTTTCAGAAGCGCTAGAATTGCTAGCTCAACAATCTGGCATCGAATTACCTAACCGGAAGACGAAGTCTTCAATAGAAATATCTCAAGATGAATTCCTAAGGAATATCCTGGACCAAGCTCAACTATTTTTTCAAAAAAACCTCGAAAAAAGCCCAAAAGCTATCGCTTATCTTAAGAACAGGGGATTTACCGAACCTCAAGTTTCTGACTCTGCCTTTGGCTTTGCAAATGAATCATGGGATGAGTTGATTAATCATCTTCAATTTTCTCGTTTTTCCATTGATCAAATTCATCTATCAGGCTTGTCCTCAAAGACCGAGAAAGGCAAATCTATTGACTTCCTTAGGGAGCGCATTACGATACCAATTCGGGATTCAAGGGGTCGGATTATAGCTTTTGCTGGTCGTACCATGGGAGATCAACAACCTAAGTATTTGAATACGAGAGAAACCCAACTGTTCAAAAAAAGTCATACGCTGTTTGGGATGGATAAAGCACGTCATAACGCAAAAGATGGCCTACTTATCGTTGAGGGGTACTTTGACGTCCTCCAACTTCAGAAACTGAATATCTATCAGGCTGTAGCCCCCATGGGTACAGCACTGACAGAAGATCACCTTAAAGCATTAAAACGCTACACTAATCGATTAGTTTTTTGTTTTGACGGAGATGATGCGGGAAGAAAAGCGATGTACTCTTCTTTGAAAACTGCCCTGCCGATGGAATTTGAGGTTCGCCTTTTAGAATTGCCTCAAGGTGAAGATCCTGATAGTTGGTCTTTGAAATTAGGATCTGAAGGATTCAGAGAAGCTATCGTTCATTCACCTGAATGGACCTCATTTGTACTCAACAGACTACTATCCGGTAGGGATTTATCACGGCTCTCAGAGAGGATGTCGGTCTATAAATCGATGATGGAGTTTCTGCCCTATCTCCCTAAGAATACTGAAACTAGATCACTCCTTGCTTCGCTAGGGCATCAACTGCAAATCCCAACAAGCGAGATGAGTAAAGCAATGAATACAACTGGAATCAAAACACAAGATCAATCTCGGGAGATTAAACCCCAGAGATTACCAAAGCTATCGTTTAATGATCTTGTCAAAGAGATGATCTACCTCTTCTCTAAAGGGCATGGCAAAGATGAAATACGGCAGATTCCTGAAGCGTGGTGGATCGAACTAGAGGGCTCAGACTATCTTCAAAGAGCCATAGAATCTGAATATGGGGATGGCACCCGGGAAGAAGAGCTTGAACAGGTTATTTCAACAATTGACGCTCATTATTCCTCCCGCGGAGGTGGCGAATACCTCCCCAATATAGATAGCGTGAGAAGTAGGCTAGAAATGGCCTTTTTAGACCGAGAAAGGCTGAGTTTGCAGCGAAAGACACAAGAGCCATCGACTTTAATAAATCCAGAAATGGTCAAGCAATTAGAAAATGAAATATCAATTTTAATCAAACGAAAGAGCGATCTTTTAGCCAAGGATCGCCGGACTAAATAGCCTTTAAAAACTCATTGGGTTTATAAAAAAATCCCAAAAAAGAGATATAATAAGGGTTAGTTCAACTATTTCTATAAATTAAGAGGTGCGAGTGATTAGTCCTTTCTTAGCTCAAGAAGAATTTTTTGAATTCACCACCCATTTGGTTCGATTAGGTAAGAAACGCGGCTATATTTTAATTGATGAATTGAACAATTTTTTACCTGATGGCTTTTCGCCTAAAGATATAGACGCAATTATTATCTGCTTAAAACGATTGAATATTGGTTACGGTAAAACAGAAGAAGATGGTCTGACAGCAAAAGAAAACATCGAACCCGAATATCGAGTTTTTGCGACTGATAAAAAAGGGGACGGTGATGATGTTTCAGAAGGAGGCTCTGAGGGCGACAAGTTTAATGATCCTGTCCGCATGTATCTAAAAGAGATGGGGACCGTTCCGCTCCTAAAAAGAGAGGATGAAGTCGAAATAGCCAAACGCATCGAAATTGGGGTTAGGTCAGTTATGCGCTCCTTGTCGAGGTCTCGTCTTGCCGTAGGTTTGCTCATCGAGATTGGGAAGATGCTTAAAGATAATCCAGGTAAGATACGAGAAGTCGTGGGTCTTTCTGATGAACTCGATGATGATGAGGATGCGGAGAACACGAGCGCCACACAGCATGTCCATCATCAGTTCGAGAAGTTATTAACCTACGATGCTGCCCTCCAAGATTTACTGAACCTAAAAGTGGATGTTGCGGCTGGAACTAAATCTATCGCAAAGCGAAGAAAGTTAGATCGAGAAATCATCAAATCGCGCGCACATCTCTCGAGACAAGTTCGAAAATTGGGATTAAATAGCCTCGCTATCACAAGACTGATTGATAAAATCAATAACAAACATGACCGCGTAGTTGCAGGCGAGCGTCGTCTCAGAGAAATCAAGGAGTATATTAAGAACCCTCTCTATGCCAAGAAAAAAGAATTTTACAAAGAGGAAGTTCTTCACATTGAAAAAGAACTAAAGGACTTTTTCGCAAAGAATGAAACAACAAGCGAACTGTTCCATCAGGACTATCAATTTCTTATGGATGCTACCAAAATTTCCAGGTCTGCAAAGGCAGAACTTATTGAAGCTAATTTAAGATTGGTAGTTTCTATAGCAAAACGCTACACGAACCGAGGCCTCCAGTTTTTAGATCTAATTCAAGAAGGTAATATAGGCCTCATGAAGGCGGTCGATAAGTTCGAATATTCAAGGGGCTTCAAGTTTTCAACCTATGCAACTTGGTGGATAAGACAGGCGATTACAAGAGCTATCGCTGATCAAGCACGCACGATACGTATTCCTGTTCACATGATTGAGACCATTAACAAATTAATCCGCACTCAACGTGAACTCGTTCAAAAGCTAGGTCGTGAGGCCACTAGTGAAGAAATCGCTAAAGAAATGGATATGCCAGTGAGCAAAGTTCGAAAGGTTATGAAGATAGCTCAAGAACCTATTTCTTTAGAGACGCCCATCGGAGAGGAAGAGGACTCTCATCTAGGCGACTTTATCGAAGATAAAACGGTCGATTCGCCAATTGAGCAGGTCGTAAATTCTAGGCTTAAAGACACAGTGAATCAAGTGCTCAAAACGCTGACGGAACGTGAAGAAAAGGTTCTCCGCATGAGGTTCGGTGTTGGTGAGGAAGCCTCGGAACATACACTTGAAGAAGTGGGTAGTGAGTTTGCTGTCACTCGTGAGCGCATCAGGCAGATCGAATCCAAAGCCCTTAGAAAAATTCGCCACCCGAGGCACTCAAAGACCTTAAAGGCCTTCTTGGGGTAATTCACACCGTATTTTGAGGTTATCGCTCTCTATAGGACAATCTAGAAGATAGGAGTCCTTGGGTGCTCTCTAAAGATCAAACACTCGGTAAATATCAGATTCTAGATCGACTAGGCTCAGGTGGATTTGGTTCCGTCTACCTAGCCCTCGATACTTGGGTTAACCGCAAAGTTGCCATAAAGGTTCCTCACCAGCAAGAAGATGAAGTGGTAGAAATGCTTAAAGAGCCTCGCATTATGTCTGAGCTCAAGAATCTCAACATTGCAGAAATGATTACGGCCGAGAGAACCAATGGAATATTTTTTATGGTCTTGGAATATATTGAGGGGGAAAGCCTCGATAAGATGATCCGAAGAGATAAGAAACTCTTACCGGGTTTGGCTTTGGATCTGGCAATTGGTATCACGTCAGGTGTCGCCTTTGCGCATTCAAAAAAAGTTTTGCACCGGGATATCAGACCTGCGAATATCTTGATCACAAAGGATGGTATAGCTAAAGTTACAGATTTTGGCACAAGCCGTATCTTAGCTTTAACACCTGCCATGACACGTGTTGGGTCCCCACCCTATATGGCGCCTGAACACTTCAGGGGACTTGCGACATTTCAATCCGATGTTTGGAGTTTGGGAATAACTTTCTACGAAATGCTAACAGGGACTGTACCTTATTATGATCCAGACCCTTTAAAAATAGCTCAATCGATCGATGAACAGAGAATTGTTTCACCACACCTAAAAGCAATAGGAGTGCCCAAGCTTTTCTCCGAAATTGTTATGAAATGCCTTCGAGTCAATTTGGGTGAACGATTTACCTCAACAGAGCAATTATTAGGCGCCCTGAGAACCGTTAAAGAAGGTGATTCACAAGGGCCTAACCATCCAACACTAAATACCCTTTCAAGGACCCTATCGGGCGCTCCTAACTCCAAAAACCCCATAACAGGCAAGGTTTGCGCATTTTGTTATACGCCCCTCGCCAGAATGTCAACGGTATGCCCTAAATGTGGCGAGCGAAACTAGTAATTTTTCTATTGGTTAATTTACTTGGGGCTCGGACCTTGAGCTTCGAGGAGGATAAGTCTGTCCAAGAGTCATGGCTTACGACAAAAGTGATTAGTTTAGTTTCAACAGAAATTGAGAAGCGCACTGGTCTAAATACCCGAGTAAGGAATGGATCCGTTCAATTTATCAATCGCACTATTACCTTACACCAAGTTGAACTAGGCGACGGATTAATCTCCGTACCCAAAGTGAATATTAAATTGGCTCTGATGGATTTTTTTAAAGGGGGGATTGGAATCGAATCTATTTCGCTAGAAAGCCCTATAGTTAACCTTTCAAAAAAGACGCGATCCAAGATCCGATGGACACCCCAGGCACCGGCAGAAAAATTTTTCGTGATCCCTAAAATCATCATCAAATCGGGTACAGCTAATATTTTAGATCAGAGCCTGCTTTTGGGGAAAGGCCTTTATCGCTTTGAAGCCCTTCTCTTTCAAGGAAAAGATGGCTATATCAACTTCACAGGTGAATCAAGATTCACTTTCAAAAAAAAGAAAATAGTTGAACCCGCTAGTATGAGTTTAGTTGGCGAATTGTCTCCAAATAATTATTTGACGACTCGAATTTCATTCATTACGCCAGTGATGTCTGGTAATGGAGATGGTCAGATTCAACTCGACACTGGTGAAACCAGATATTCACTTTATTCCAGTAGTAATATTTTTTCTAAATCCGATACCTTTCTATCTTTTATGAATGGCTCTGATATTGAAAATGCCAAAACAACGATTAAAGTGAACCGAGATTCCAAAGACTCTGATTGGAGGTTTTTTATCAGCTCGGAAATAAAGTCGATTTCTACATATCATCCTATTAAAGCACAACTAGTCGCTCATATTCCCAATAACATAAATTTAAAAGTACTCAAATTAGACTACGCACAGATTGCAATAAACCAGGGTCTGATGAAATTAATAAAGAAATCAGAAGGAGAGTTTTCCATTCAGATCAAGCAATACTCTATGGAATTACTCAGCCAAGCCCTTTTAATCAAGGATCTTAACAAGACGAACGTTAATGCAGTCGGGCGAATCAGGATAAATAATCTTCTGGCCATCAATGAAGTTAATTCTTTAAGCTTAACCGGAGATTTCTCCAGAAAGAACGAGAACTTAGGTAGGTTTGATTTCGATTTTGTAAATGGGAAAATGATATTAAATAATCTATTTTTCAAGAGTCACGACTTTTCTTTTAGGACAATACCATCTATTTCATCCTCTATGGATAGAACCCCTTTTATCTTCGAATCTAACCTTGAATCTTTGAGTGTCTATACTCCTTTCTTCAATGATGGAACAAGAACTCTCAAGGGACGTATCGAAGCAAAAGGGTCCCTTCTTCTGGAAAAAGGTTCAAGCTCTATTCATGCAGATTTCATCGTTAAAGACCTTAATGTTAATTTGGTCCGTGTTAACACTCTTTCGGGAAAGCTATCACTCACACCAAATAATATCTATTTAGAAGCTTTAGAATCTCAGGGTGAAACTCAGTTTTCCGGGTCTCTGAATTACCCTATTGGTGCTTCGAAAGAGGACATTAAGGGCCGAATCACTTTTATTCAAGGTGATTATCGACAATTGATGAGTTTATGGGGTTTAAGTTCTATATTAGATTCCAATGTAACTGGGCGTTTGGATATTTCCGGACAACCATCCCGCATATATATAAGTTCATCGATTATTTTAGATAATCCAAGATGGGTAGACTTCTCCCTACCTCCGCTTTCTTTTAATCTTACCTACGACCAGAATCAGAAGAGTCTCGGTATAACAGAGTTTAGAACCATAACTTCGAACTTGTTGACTTTAACTCCTACTACTGAATCATCCGGTCTCAAGGGGCAAGCGATATTCAATTTCAAAGAAAACACATCCTCGATAAAGCTCAATGGCGATTTGAAGACTACCCTCCAAACGCGAGGAGATGTTATTTCTGGTTTTATTGATGTCGACCTCGAGGGAGATTTAAAGAGGCCTTTCGGATATGGCTACTTTCCACTAGGTCAGATAAAGATCACTCCTTATCCGGACTCAAAAAGAAAACTAAGTTTCTTATATATTTTTGATGGAGATGAACTAACTATAAACCTTGATGACGTTGAATTGGAACGGCGCCTAATTGAACTCAATGCAATTGGAAACCAAGCTTCGAGTAAGGGTACCTTCTCATTGAAGCAGTTGGACAATAAGTATATGAATTACTTTCTTACTGAAACTTATTTTGATCGATTATGGGGATCGTCGGTTTTCGAAGTGGAAGGGCAGTACGTTTCAAGCCCCTCCACATTTAATTACTCTGTTAACGTTTTGAACCTCGGCGGCATCTTGGATCATTACGGATTAGACAAGAGAAAAGCATTCAATCTTGAGGGTAATCAAGATCAGATAACAGTAAACTTATCGTTTGCCAATTTGAGCGAAGAAACGTCTACCCAATCATCATTCTTCACACTTAAGGGCTTATTACCCTTAACTTCTTCTGGTCAATTCGATCTTGAAATTTCAGGCCAGAGTACCATCAAAGATCTCTCCAGCATACTCACGCGCATTGCTGCCGATAAGGGGCCTTTGGGTAGAAATGAGTACGAATTGGGAGGACGAAGTCTTTATCGAATAAAAGCTAATGGCGCCATTGATGCTCCTATCTTGCTGGGAGAGATTGAGGTCCAAGATGGTTCTTTAATCTTTGAAAAGGTAAGATTACTGGAAGGTTTTAAGGGCAAATTTAATCTGATTGATCAACGAATTCATATCGATCCTAAAAATCCGATGGATGGGAGTCTCCTCGGGTCACCAATAAAAATATTTGGGAGTGCTGATTGGAATTTAAGGACAATTGGAAATATATCGCTATCGGCCGAAGCTCAGAATATCAAGATACAAAGTTTACCTGGATGGGAAGGACTTAGAATTCGAGGTGATGTTTCATTAGACTTTAATTCATCACCCTCTTCAAAATTATCAGGTCGACTCATAATTCATGAGTTTTCTTATCTCGACGAGAAGCAACTATATGAAGTCATATCCTTTGGAGGGGAGAACAAAGGGAGCGTAGCTTTAAAAGGAGACTCTCTACTTAATAATATTGAGTTAGATATCGATGTTGATTCAAATAATGTTTGGCGTTATAACTCAGAATTTATTAAGGCTGAACTCAAGCCACGTGGAAGAATCAAAGCCAACGGTACCCTTCTCCAGCCTAGTTTCCAAGGACAACTGTTGCTCGTCCCTGGCGGAAGGCTGTCTAATGTCTTCCCTGCAGGGGACTTGGTGTTAGAGCGAGGGGTAATACAAATCACAGAAGACTTCAGGGATCCACAACTAGACCTTCAGGGATCTCTTCTCTTGCCTGGCTATAAACTTAATCTAGGTTTAATAGGAAAGTTGTCAGATCTCAAAATTCAAGCTGCGTCAACTCCAGCCCTAAAAAGGGACGAAATATTCGCTTTGTTGATGGATCCTGACTATGCAACACGTCTGTATTCGTCAACTGTATCCTATACGGGTGGTACAGGTTACCAAGTGCTTACAAACCAAGCCTATAGCACTAGTAGCAGTAGCCTTTTCACCTCTCTTATTCTCTCGAATCTCCAAACTCGACTGAGGAAGTCTTTAGGATTAGATAGAGTTCTAATCAATATTCATACCGGACCTAGTGGGAGACTGGAGAGTAGCTATCAAGTGGGGATCAATGTATGGGATACTGCATACCCTCTTATTTTGAGTCAGAATCAGATTGGTGACCTCAGAATCAACTCAGCTAAGTTTCAATGGAATTTTCCTTTTGGGCTCGCCAACTTGGGACTTAGTCAAACAGCTGGGTACTCTATCTACCCTTCGGGTGAAGTAAGATTTAATTGGAGTTCGCGCAAATGATACAAATTGTTTTTTATGCTCGATATCGAGAACTCATGGGCCAAACAAACTTGAAAATTGAATTCATAGGAAGCCTAAAGGACCTCCTTAACCGAGATGAGTTTGTTCGAATACCACCCGATGCCATTATCACTATTAATCATAGAGTTGCGTCAAGGTCAGAAACCATCGTATCAGGCGCACAGATATCTTTCTTACCCCCGGTTAGCGGAGGTTGACTCTTAACCGATGGTTCCACCGGTCATCTTTAAAAGATCATCTAGCCCTTTGTCTGGTTTGGCAACTATAGTCGCAACGGTAGAAGGAGCCTTATCTTTTTCCTTGAATACAGATGGCTCAGGTCGGATTTGGGATGTAGAGGGGGAGAGCAGTGCCTCAAGTGGTGCAAGATTGGGTAATTTAGAGAGTGTCACCAAGGTAATTTCTATAATAACCCTAGGCAATGAACTCTCTTTAATGTCCCTCTCGCGTGAGACCAAGATTTGAAGAATTCTTGCCCATTTAAGAATAGATTGAGGAGTGGAGTTCGATTTAATTTCAGAGTGAAGACGATCTTGAAAGTTAATCACTAATTCTTTCCAAAAAACAATCCAATCAATGCCTAGCTGAGCCAAAGAATCGATCAATATAATTAGTTTTGATGTATCCGACCGGGATATGGCATCAGATATTTCTAGCATAGTAGCCTTCGGTACAACCCCAAGCTGATATCTAACGGCCTCTTCAGAAATGCTAGAGGAAGTAGTTGAAGCAATAATGCGATCAAGCGTAGTTAAAGCGTCTCGCATAGATCCATCCGCTGTTTCAGCTATCAGACGGGAGGAATCGGGAGTTAATTGAAAGAACTCTTTTGAAGAAATTGTTTGCAGCCTTTCATCGATCAGAGGCACAGGGATTAGTCTGAATGGAAATATTTGAACCCTGCTTTTTATGGTGTCGGGTATACGATCAATTTCAGTCGTAGCAAGAATAAATATAGAATGGCTAGGCGGCTCCTCAAGCATTTTAAGCAAAGCATCAAAAGCTTGCTTTGAAAGCATATGAACTTCGTCAATGATATAGATACGATAGCGACTAAATGCTGGAAGCGTTTGGACTTGTTCCCTAAGATTGCGGGCGTCTTCAACGGATGAGCGACTAGCCGCATCAATTTCCACTATATCCAGATGTCCATCCGGAGAAATGGAAGCAAGGCAAGACGGACACTTACCGCAGGGGTGAGGCGTAGGCCCTGACTCGCAATTAAGAGCCTTGGCCATGATTCGAGCCGTACTGGTCTTGCCAGTACCCCTTAAGCCCGCAAATAGATAAGCTTGGTGGAGAGAACCCTTCTCTTTTGCTCTGGTTAAAATATTTGTGAGAGCGCCGACACTCATTTCTTGACCAATAAGGTCTTTAAGTAATAGGGGTCTATATTTCAAGGCCAAGGTCGACATATTTATATTTTCTCACACATTAAGAGGTTAGGCTTCCAGGTCAGATCTCTTCATCCAAGAATCAATGCCCTCTACAATGTCTTTGACACCTGGGCCAAATCGAGCTCCACCAATCCAATCTAGGCCCATAGGGAGGTCTTTTAGTGCGGTAATAATCTCGGGAGATTGTCCTAACTGCAGTTTGGGAATAGCCAATTGAGCTGTTTCAATACGACTAAAAGCACAAGGGCTTAAGTCCGGAAGCCATTTGAGTAATTCGCTATAAATACCCTGCCAATTAGGGGCTGGACTCTGGTTTGCCTTTATAAAAGTTCTTAATTTAAGAGTTTTGGATTTATCTAGCGGCTCTAGGGATGACGAAACGAAGCAGCCTAAAAGAAATTCCGATTCGTTGGGATGTAGGAGAAATCCAAGGCTATCATCCAAAGTCTTATTGTAAGAGTGGGTTGAATGACATAAATGCAAGGATGTATATTCGATATTCCTTAGAACACTTGATAAGCGTGGGGATATTGAAGTTAAAAGGGTCGCGGCCTTGTGGGCTGCAGTTGCTAAGAAAATAGAATCGAATTTTTCATGGTAACTAGCACCGGATGCATGCCAATGTTGTTGCCGGTACTCTAGGGTGGTAATTTCAGTATTGAAAACGATGGTGCATTTAGATGCTAGGACCTGGGTAAGCTGGCCCATTCCCCTACTCGGAGTTGCCAAGATTGTAGAACCACGCTTGATCGACTCCCATAATAGGCTTCGGTCATTAGATTTACTAAAGACAGGAAAAGACTCCTGTGACACTTCAGATGCAGGAACGGCAAGAATGCCATTGACTAGTGCTGGAGCAAGACGGTTGGCAACTTCAAAACCAAACCTCTTTTCAATAGCTTCTTGGAGCGTATACTCCCTACCTTTGTCCACAAAATGATAAAGGAACGGTTCCAAGAAAATGCGCAGCTTTCCCTGTAAAGTCAACAAGGGGCTCTTGAAAAATTCCAATAAATTCCTCGGAACGCGAATCAGTCTGCCATCAATACCAATAAACCTCGATAGATGTCGATGAGTAGTTAGGGGTATTTCCAGAGAACACAGAAGTAGATGAAGGGGAGTTCCGGCTTCAACTGCCATCAATTGAGGACCCTTTTCAATTCTTCCTCCATGTGAATCCTGATCTGTCTGAACCCAGCCTCCTGGGGCATTACCCGATTCAACGACCGTGACATCATGGCCATCTAATCTGAGACGGTATGCTGCAGTGAGCCCAGAGATACCAGCGCCGATGATGAGGATTTTCTTCATGCTCATCTACTTAAGGTTCTGTATCACTAAATCTGACAGACAATGAATGTACTCTTTGCTGATTCCAACGGTTTGAACTCTTGCATAATTACGTATGCCAATCTTTTCCGCGATCTCTCGGTATTCAATGTCAAGTTCATGTAAAGTTTCAATATGCTCTGAAACAAATGAAATAGGGACGACTATGACATCGCGGCCCTGGCAGTCTTTAAGGACAGTTTTTAGAGAGGGCGTTAACCAACGAATAGGACCAACGCGGGATTGGTACCCCAACGTATAACCACCAGGGATATCACCTAGGGATTGCTGAATGGCTTCAACTGATTTATGGATTTCTGATTCGTAAGGATCCCCATTTTCTATTTGGTTCACCGGGAGACTATGGGCACTAAAGATCACGGTAGCATAAGGGAGTTCTTCTAATTTTTCCCGAATAAGTCTACTCAAAGCTCCGATATATTTAGGATGATCTGCATAATGAAGGACGCCAGGAAGTAAAGAGATCCCAAACCTAGGGGCAAGACGTTCTAACTCGCGAATACTTGAACCCGTAGTGGCCTTGCAGTTGTGAGGATATAACGAAAGTGGCAGTATCTGAGCAACCCCCTCTCTTTGAAGAACCCTAAGCATCGACTCCGCTCTTGGTTGAGAGGTCCGAAATATTAACTTGATGGGGCCCTCGAAGCCTAAAGTTCGCAACTCTGTTCTAAGGGCAGATGCTTGGTGTGCTGTTTCTCGGAGAAGCGGAGAACCTCCCCCAATTTCAGCATATTTTTTCTGAGCCCCCTTGGTTCTGATTTTTGCAATTCCCCATGCATAAGTAGGTTGAAACCATGCTGGTCCAGGCAATTTGATGAGGTCTCTATCACCAAATAAAGTTTTCAAAAAAGGCTCTACATGGCTTAGGGTGACAGGCCCACCGAGATTTAACATTACAATAGCGGTCTTTGCATGCATAAGGGATCCTGAGCTCCTAGACAGTTTGACTGAACTTACTTTTAGAAATATTTGTTAAATAACGATCAAAGGGCATAACGAGATTTCTAATGAAGCGCTTCCCAATTTCACTGATTTCAATTTTATCATTCGTAATTAATACAGTTCCATATTCTACTTCAGCGTTGAGCGCTTCGATTTCGTTTCGAAAGTATGCCTTTCCATCAATTTTCCATTTCGCTTCAAAGTCCGACCATATTAATTTAAATTCACTCATGAGGGTGTGTATAACCCATCGTCTTAGTAAGTCATCAGGAGTACATTTAATCCCTTTACTCATGGCAAAATGGCCTTCACTAATTGACTGAGTCCATTGATTTAGATTTTTATGATTTTGATGGTAAACATTACCAATATTAGAGATAGCACTTGGCCCCATACTCACCATATGCTCTCCTACGTGGGGGGCATAGCCCATAAAGTTACGCCCTAACTTTCCTGCATTCAGGGCAATCGTCAGGTCATCTGAGGGACTGGAGAAATGGTCCATTCCGATCGATACATACCCAGCTTTCTCTAACATATCAGACGCCATCAATAGTAAGTTTAGTCTCTCAGATGCTTGGGGTAGTTTTTCCGGAGGAATAGATTTTTGAAATGGTAAAAGAGAGGGTAAATAGGCAAATCCATAAATAGCAAGGCGACTCGGCTTGAGTTCTATCATTTTCTTAATTGTTATCTCGAAACTATTAAGCGTTTGACCAGGTAATCCATAAACGAGATCAATATTGATACCTTTGAAGCCTAAAGATTTAGCTTGCTGAATGGCCTTGATGGTTTGATCAGCGGTTTGGCCTCGTGTGATTAGTTCTTGCACTTCAGGATCCATATCTTGAACACCAAAAGATACCCTATTGAACCCTATATCTTTCAGGGTTGGGAGTTGATCTTCCGTAAGGAAAGTTGGATCGATCTCTATACTCACTTCAGCATTCGGGAGGATTTCAAACCTTGAGGAGATAGAATAAAAGACCTTGGATAAATCTGAAGAATTGAGATAGTTAGGAGTCCCGCCACCCCAATGCATTTGAATAATCTTGCGAGGCTTTACGAGGGATTTTTTCCATAAATCCGCCTCTTTATCTAGAGTCTCCAAAAAGCTTTTCACGGGATCATATTGTGGGCTGATGACCACATTACAGCCACAGTAAGAACACCGCCGTTTACAGAAGGGTAAGTGGATATAGAGGCTTAAGTGATCATCTTGATCCGAGACGGCTTCAATGGCTTCTAGGAGAACGGACTCTTCTAGATGATCATTCCATGCGGGTGGCATGGGATAACCCGTATATCTTGGACCGGGTTTATCGTAACGTGTAATCAACTCCTGAATAGTATGCGTCATGGTTTGACCATATCAAGAATCCGTTGAATTACATTGGGATCAGTTTTCGGAAGTATCCCATGTCCAAGATTAAAGATGTGGCCATGACCCTTCATTTCATCCATGATGGACTGAACGCTTTTAATAAGTTGATCTTCTTCGCCGAGTAAGGTTTTAGGGTCTAAATTACCTTGGAGAATTTTTCTCGGGAAAGAGGAACGAGCCAAAGACATCCTACTCTCCCAGGATATCGAAAGTGCTTCGCAATCAAATAATTGAAGTTGTGGAGGTAGCTCTTGCATCTTGGGAAAGTAGATCCTGGGCACCTTTAAGTCCTTGAGGGTCATCTCGGCGAAAGGGAGCGCCCAGGAAAGATACTCATCTTGAGATAAATCTCCAGCCCAGCTATCAAACAACTGAACCACTTGGGCACCTGCCCCGATTTGCAGCATTAAGAGATCTCTAGTAACTTTACTGATTTTATTCAACCAAGCTTCAGCTTCCAATGGCTTTTGCGACAAGAACTCCTTGGCTTTTTGCCAACCATTCTTATTTGATCCATCACAAGCATAGGCAAAAAGTGTCCAGGGTGCTCCTGCAAAGCCAATGAGGGTGACGTGCGACGGGAGATCCAATCGTGTCGCTTTAAGTGCTTTTTGAACAGTGTCAAAATGTGAATAATCAACCACATCATCGATAGAGATTTGATCGAGAGTCCGTCCGATAGAGGGGGATCCATGTTCAAAAGAAACCCTACAACCTAGTGCATTCAAGACGATTAGGATATCGCTGAAAATAATAGCCCCATCTAACTTTGGAAATCTTTGGATAGGCTGTAGCGTGACCTGTTTCGATAGTTGTGGGTCATTCAGTACCTGATCGAACGTATATTGCTTTCGGACTTCCCGATATTCAGGCAAAAATCTACCGGCTTGCCTCATAAACCAAACGGGCGTCTGGGAAGGCCGATGTCCATTGAGTACTTGGAGCAATAAAGGATCCAATTAATTTCCTTGAGGTGAGATTATTTTTTTGATCTGATCTTGAAAAAAGGATAATTCAGGTTCTTTGTGGGCTAGGCTCAAAAAGGTGACCTCGTAGCCGCTGGGGGGCAGATAAACCCCATGAGAAATTAATCCTTGATGAAGTTTATTAAAACTCGTTATAGATGACTCTTGTATCTCGGATGAGCGCGTGACTCTAGGCTGGAAAAGGGGCCATAAAATACTTCCAACATGGGGGCAGCGACATCCAGGTATCAATTCAAAGACTTTAGACCACTGAGCGCCCCTTTTCAGGAGAGTGGAATATAGCGATTCATCTAGAAGTTCAAGAGTGGCAAGTCCGGCAGTCATCGCGATAGGATTTCCACTTAGGGTCCCTGCCTGGTAAACAGGTCCGTCAGGAGATACGCAACTCATAATATCCGATCGACCCCCATAAAGACCTACCGGCATACCACCTCCTATAATTTTCCCATAAGTGACTATGTCTGGATAAATCTTATAAAGACCGGATGCACCAGAAGGTGAGACACGGAAGCCAGAAATAACTTCATCAAATATCAAAACACTTTGATATTTAGTGCAGAGTTCGCGCAATCGCTTCAGAAATCTTAGGTCCTGAAGAAGGAGGCCATTATTAGCGGGTATAGGTTCAATGATAGCTGCAGCCAATTCAGAACCATGGAGAGCAAAAAAGGACTCCAGGGCTTCGATATTATCTAAGGGGAGTACAGAGGTTAAACTTGTAACTTCATTGGGGATTCCCGCGCTGGATGGTTCTCCGAATGTAGCTAGCCCTGAGCCAGCCTTGACTAGTAATGCGTCAGAATGGCCATGGTAACAACCTTCAAACTTCAGTATCTTTGATCTTCCCGTGAATCCTCTTGACACCCTAATGGCAGACATTACTGCTTCAGTCCCGCTAGAAACAAATCTCATTTTTTCGATAAAAGGAACCATGCTTTTAATTTTTCTTGCTAGGGCGTTTTCCCTCCGTGAGGGGGCTCCAAATGTGAGACCTTCACTAAGCGCCCCCGTGACGGCTTTGATGACGTCAGGATGGGCATGACCGAGGATGAGTGGCCCCCACGACATACACATATCCAGATATTTGTGGTCTTCTTCGTCAACAAACCAGGCACCCTCTGCTTTTTTGAAGAATTTAGGAACCCCTCCAACAGCCTTAAAAGCCCTTACTGGGCTATTCACGCCACCTGGGAAAAGCTTTTTAGCTTCTAGGTACAATTGATCGTTGTTCAACTAAACCAACCTTTCGCTAATGCCTCGCGAGCAGCATAACTGACGATCACATCGGCGCCTGCGCGCTTGATGGAAATTAAGTGCTCGCGCATTAGTTGGTCCCCGGAGACCCACCCTCTAGCATCTGCAGCTTTGACCGAAGAATATTCACTGCTGACATGGTACGCAAATAGTGGGGCTAAAGTCATTTCTCTAAGCTTAGAGATTAAATCCAGATTAGGGAGAGCAGGCTTGATCATCAAGAAGTCTGCACCTTCCTCTGCGTCCTGCAAAGCATCCCTAAGTCCTTCACGAGTATTACGAGGGTCCATCTGATAACTCTTCCGATCGCCAAATTTAGGCGATGAGCCGGCTGCATCCCTAAAAGGACCATAGTAAGCTCCGGCATGCTTGATCGCATAACTTAAAACAGAAACATCCTCGAAATTATTTATATCTAGGTTGTGACGAATTGCCCCAATACGGAAATCCATCATATCGCTTGGAGCCACTATATCGACCCCGGCTTCAGCATGGTTCAAAGCCATTGCAACTAGTGCTTCAACAGAGCTCCGATTGTGAATTATAGAATCTACGATCAGACCGCAATGACCGTGGTCGGTATATGTGCAGAGGCAGATATCCGACATAACGATCAAATCGGCTCCAAAGTTCTTTTTGAGAGCCCTGATGGCTTTTGGAATCACATCATTTGAATTTTTAGATAATAGACCATTGGGAGTCTTTTCTTCAGGGATGCCGAATAAGAGGACCGTTCTTAAACCGACTTTAAGATCCTTCTCTATCTGAACCAATAGAGGTTCGATGCTCATGCGATCTATTCCAGGCAAGCTCGTTATCTCAGAACTACCATCTGACGCTTGAACAAAATGTGGCTGCACAAGTTGAGACGGATGAATTCTAGTTTCAGCTATAAGTTCACGAATAGCTGGAGATAACCGGAGCCTTCTAGATCTGTGAGCCATTTAGGGCACCTGGTAAATGTCTTTTAATAGGGCGTGGAGTTCAAGAAGGGTTGGATCGCAAACTCGATACCCAACAAGGCCTTGGTCTATAAAAGTCCTCTCTAATAATTTACCCCAACCTATGGGAAAAAGATCCCTGGCTTTCTGAGAAAAGAGCTCTGCCTGCAGTGGGCTAAGGGCCAAATAGGCACCGGCTTCAGGCAAAGAGCGTAGGTCTGGATTCGGGATTTCCATATGAGAGATTAATGTCGAGATTCTGAATCCAGTATTCATAAAACTCTTCTCGATCACTTGACGACTTCGATACCCATGGAACAGCAAGAAATTTCCTCCGCTGGGCCTTAAGGATTTGATGACTCCAAGAAGAGCCTCGGAAGAGGCCTCATCGCTGACGATCAAATCATAATACTCGGGGTGGAGCAATGCATCTCGAGCAGCTTTTGTGGAAATGACCTTACATCCTGCTGGTAGAAATGGCTCAACTAAACGTCCAGATGTAGGGGACGTGATAATCCAAGCTTCTATAGAGGGGTTTTGAGATAGAGCTTCATTCAGTTGGGATGGAAGATTCTGATTGAACGAGGCGATTGTTAAAGGGTAGGAAATGGGTAAGTACCCTTCCCTTAGAAGAAATTCATAAAGAGGGTCACCGGAAGATCGATTGATCAAGATACCTGGAGCCAAAGGTCTCATATTTGTAGTTCATCGAGAGTTTTATCGATTATCTCATCAAGGTTCTTCCCTGTAGTGCGTGTCTTGATGATGCGGTTTTCATGGGCATACATAGAACGAAAAAGATAAGTATCGTGATCAATTTTTTCAACAAGCGCTCCCAACGGCATCTGACAACCACCGCCAAGTTTCTTTAAAAGCATTCTTTCAGCGGACACACACTCCGAAGTCAAGGGGTCAGACAATAAAGCCAGATCATCCTTAAGTTCATGATCTTCTTGTCGAATTTCAGCAACGATAGCTCCCTGACCAGGGGCTGGTAAGCAGTCTTCGAGAGGAATAGGGGTTATGTAGAGACCTTTCAGGTCAATATTCAGTCTCTTAAGCCCCGCTGCCGCTAGCACGGTGCCCTGGATGGGCTGATCACGAGTAAATCCGCTTTTAAGTTTTTCAATACGAGTAGAAACATTACCTCGAATCCAAGTGAATTCGACGTCAGGCCAAGCCGCATGAAGCAGTTTTTCTCTTCTTACGGAACTTGTCGCAATCTGTTTGATTCTTTCAAGAGGCTGTGTATGTATGAGCCAGTCTGATGGATCGAAACGCGTTGGTATACATGCAAATACTAAGCCTTGTGGGCGGGACACTGATAAATCTTTGAGGCTATGAATGGATACATCGACTTCTTTAGTAATAAGGGCTTCGTCTATTTCTTTGGTAAAGAAATCATTTCCTCGGGATGGATTTAAAGGGCCCTGCTGCCACATATCTCCAGACGTTGTGAATAATTTCCAACTGACTTTATAGCCTAATTGGACAAGATGATCATGAATGGGTAAAGCTTGGATCTTCGCAAGTTCAGAAGATCGAGTACCGATAACACATGTCTTCACGAAATATCCAGCCTTAAGATTTCTGCCACATTCTTAAGGTGGGTGTCTGGCTCGAGGCCCTGAACAAGTGCACGATAACTGAGGGTTCTTCCTCTGATAAGCAACTCTTGAACTGCCGCGTACTGATCAGGCGTTAAAGCTTTCATGTTTTTCACTTCTTCCTCCAGGGCATCCCAGGATGCGCTAAGGGTTTCTCTCGCCGAAAGCATAGATCGTTTCTTCGTTCGATCTTGCGAACGTTTTCTCAGTCGCTGACTTGCGCCTACAATAAATGGTTCAGCTTGGGATGAGACTTCGATGCGTCGCTGGCGATTAATATCTGTTTCTACGAGAAAAACGCTTAGGTCAACACGATTTATCCATGGAAGCTGCTGCAGCGCCGGTTCGGAATCCGCAGGAAGGGCGAGGTCGAGAATACGCAATGGTTTTCTCTGACTAACTCTCTTCCACTGGTTATAGGTAAAAATGGGGGTAACGGAACCTGTCGAAGTGATTAGGGCATCAAAATTTTGCGGATCTTGCTGAACTACTTCGAGAGGTATAGTGGGGACCCCTAATTCATTGGCTAATTTTCCAACCTTACTCTCTGTCCGATTAGACAATGTTACTCGATAGCCTTTTTCGTGAAGTCTTCGAGCAATATATTGACTCATAGGGCCGAATCCTATGATCAAGATGGAAGAGTCGACCGAGAGAGCACTCATCAAATGTCTCAAAGCGGCTGTCGCAATGCTAGCTGTTCCATCGGCAAGTCCCAATTCAGTTCTTAACCTCCTAGATTCACGAATAACATCAGCAACAACAGCGGATGACTCTTCTCCTGACATACCCATTTCTTTGGAGATTTTCAGAGCATCATTAAGTTGTTCTGTGATTTCTCGATCTCCAACATTAGCGCTTTCTAACCCGGTGGCTAAGGACAATAAATGAGTCCAGGCATGGGGACCTCGCTTGATATGAGCATCAGTAAAATTAAGCATCTCGGGTTTACCCCCCCAAAAGATCCATGTCGCTCTTTGGCAAGTAGCAAGATAAATCATCTCGTCAGCTAAGGAGATATTCTTCCAATGAACCATGCGTTGAGCTAGCCCTTCCCTGTAGATATGTCGGGCAACCACATCCAAATCGTGGTCAGGCGTCTGGTAACTTAAAACAATGGGATCCACAGATTGAACTCTCGATCTATTTCATTATCTTAAATTCCATCGTCCTTGTCTCTCGAGAATCCATGGTTCTTGAATAATGCTAGATTTTGGATATCCCAATCTTCGACGCCTTGGGAGAAGTCAGGGTTTAGGGCCTGTTGCGTTAACCAAGCATCATATATAACAATAGCTGCCATAGATTCAATCACTGGGACGACCCGGGGACAGATACAGGGATCGTGTCGACCTCCAATCACAATATCGACTGCTTCGTTGTCTTTATTGACCGTTTTCTGAGCCCTAGCGATGCTACTTGTAGGTTTGATCGCACATCTTAAAACAAGAGGCGCTCCATCGCTGATTCCTCCTAAAATACCCCCCGCATGCGATGACTCATAGGAACGGGAAGTAATTGAATCATTATTCTCGCTTCCTCTTAATTTACTGGATTGAAAACCGGAACCAAACTCAATCCCCTTGACGCTCCCAATAGATAAACAAGCATAGCCTAACAAGCCGTCTAGTTTAGCAAAAGTGGGGTCCCCCAATCCAACGGGTAACCCTTCTATCCATAACTCAACAACACCACCTACAGAGTCGCCTTCCGCTTTAGCTTTTTCAACCTCACTTCTCTGTGCTTCATAGCAACTTGAATCTGCAGAGCGAAGAGGGTTTTGTTCTACAAAATCCCAATCGATCTTTTGGCATTCAATTCCGGCAATCTCTCTCGAATAGCCCCGAATAGACACTCCTATATTTTTTAATTGGGTTTTAGCCCATGCGCCGGCAGCCACTCGTGCGATAGTCTCACGAGCTGAACTTCGACCTCCACCCCGGGGATCGCGGATCCCATATTTTTTTTCATAAGTAAAGTCTGCATGACCCGGCCGGAAGACATCTCGGAGGTGCTCATAGTCTGAGCTTCTCTGGTTCTGATTAAAGACAATTAGGGCTATAGGGTGTCCCGTCGTTTTGCCTTCATAGACGCCGCTCAGAACTTGAAGTTCATCATCCTCTTTCCTTGGAGTGGAAAGGGAACTGAACCCTGGCCGCCTTCGATTTAATTCAGCTTGGATAAATCCTAAATCAAATAAGAGGCCAGGTTTCACTCCATCAATTACAACTCCAATCGCAGGCCCATGGCTCTCGCCAAAACTCAATATCTTAAAAGTCCGACCGAAAGTTGATGCAGAGTCAAAAAGCATAACCAAACCCCTCCGTCAACTAACTCTCTTAGTTTATTCCCAAGGTGATAATTGGAGAAGTGAACATAAATAAAGGTATTAAAGAGGCTATTATTTTCATACTTACCATGGATTTCCTTTAATTCTATATACTTGAATGTAGGAGTATTTAAATGGCTTTAACGCGAGAGCAGCTAGCACGCCGAGCCTCTCAGGAACTCCAAAATGGTTATTACGTGAATTTAGGAATCGGGATTCCGACCATGGTTGCTGATTACATTCCATCGCACCTAGAAGTCGTACTTCAGAGCGAGAATGGACTCTTGGGAATTGGCCCCTCTCCTACTCTTGAAGAGGTTGATCCCGATCTAATTAATGCTGGGAAACAAACGATTACAGCGATCAAGGGATCTAGCTACTTTAGTAGCGCTGATAGTTTTGCGATGATCCGAGGAGGACATATCGACCTCAGTATTTTAGGTGCCATGCAAGTTGACAAAGAAGGCAACCTAGCAAACTGGATGATCCCAGGGAAAATGATCAAGGGTATGGGCGGTGCCATGGACTTGGTGGCTGCGGCTAAGCGAGTAGTTGTGGTCATGGAGCACGCAAGTAAGTTCGGTGAGCCTAAGATTTTGGATCAGTGCTCGCTACCTTTAACCGGAAAGCGTTGTGTCAATCGAATTATTACCGATCTCTGTGTGATCGATGTTTCAAGAGAGGGTTATCTTGAGCTTGTAGAATTAGCTCCGGGGGTTAGTCGCGAAGAAGTTCAATCAAAGACGGAACCTCAATTGAGATTTTCTAGTCCGAAAGTCATGTCGGATATCTAAATGAATCTTTACAAACTTATCCGACCCCTGCTCTTTTCTCTAGATGCAGAAAAAGCTCATGATTTAGTTTTTTGCCTGTCGGAACGCTTTCAAGATTGGCCGGACGGTAGCGAAACTAATACTTACCCTAGGCTCAAGACCACACTAGCAGGACTTACCCTACGAAATCCCTTAGGTCTAGCTGCCGGGATGGATAAAAACGCACGACTTCTTCCGCTTTGGAAATCTCTAGGTTTTGGCTTCGCAGAAATCGGAACAGTGACTTTAAAACCTCAGGAGGGTAATCCGAAACCTCGCATTTTCAGAGTAACCGAAAGTCAATCTATCATTAATCGTCTAGGATTCAATAATGATGGAGCTCTTGCCATCGCAAAGCGTCTCGAGAATCGACCAAAAGACTTTGTCGTAGGGGCTAATATTGGTAAAAATAAAACAACCCCCCTTGAAGCAGCTGCAAGAGACTATCAAGAATCCTTTGCAATTCTGTGCCCCATGGTTGATTACATAACCATTAATATTTCATCCCCTAACACATCAGGTCTTCGATCACTTCAAGATCCTATCCTGTTGAGAGGACTTCTAAAGAACATCTCTCATCAGCGAATGCAGTATCGACAAGACAGTTTACCTATTTTTCTGAAGCTGTCGCCGGATATCGACTATTCAGATGCGGAAGAAATTGTTGCCATTGTTAAAGGTGAGGGATTCTCGGGCCTGATATTAACCAATACCACTATCAATTTAGACTTACTGCCTGAATCTGATCGCTCGTGGCTGGGAGAGCATCCCGGAGGATTGAGCGGTCCCCTGCTCTTTGAACGCTCCTTTTTACTACAACAACACTTTCTCAGATTCACAAAAGGGGAAATGCCTATCATTGCTTCTGGGGGAATTTCTACGGGGGCAGATCTTCACAAGGTTCTCTCGAATGGAGCCACTGCAGCTCAGATTTACACTTCAATAATTTATAAGGGTCCTAAAATCATTCAAGAGTGTCTCGAATTTATTGATAAGGCTTAGCTTTTCCATATTACAAATAATAAGCAGACCTATTTAAGAATTACTACCTCTTCGGGCAGAAATCGTACCTTGGCAAAATTGGCTGTAACGTCCTGGGAACTTCGATATCCAGCAGCACAAGCAACAACCGACGTATAACCGAGTTCATTGAGTCCAAGAATTCGATCGACTTCGGACGGAATAATGCCCTCCATGGGACAAGTATCGACTCCCATCAGCGATGCCGCCAACATGAATTGGCCAAGAGCAATATAGCACTGGCGGCTATTCCACGTATTCCTCTCTGCCTCAGACTGTCGATCTAGAGATCCATACATCATGTCCCTATACCCCGAAAGTTCTTCTTGGGCTACACCTCTAACGAAGACAATGCGATCTACAAGACGATCAATATCTTGATGTGACATATTGGTTCTAAAAGCAAAAATGACAAAATGGCTAGCTTCAGTAACTTGGGGCTGATTGTAACAAACAGGCTGTAATTGTTTTTTGATGCCCTCCTGGGTTACGGCAATAAATTTCCAGGGCTGGATCCCGTAAGAAGACGGCGTATTTACCAATGAGGACTCTAAAGTCGCCCATGTGTCTTTGGGTATAACCTTCGAGCTATCGAACCTTTTGGTAGCGTATCTTTGAGTCAAAGCTGTTTCTAGGCTATCTCTACTCAGAATTGTTTTCATAATTTACCTCATTGATAAGATTCTATTATCCTTCGTGATTACCTTAAGGAAACGTCTTATTTTCAAGAAAGGACTTGAAATCATCTGGAGTATCTACATCATAAAAAGCCTCTTCAATAGGCACTAGGATCGGATTGAGGGTTTTCAAAACAGGTTTCGCTCCCTGATCACCTTCAATGATTTCAAAATCTGAAAAGTGATTGGCGCCAATAAAGCAGGGGATCCCGAAGGTCCCATGGTAAGAGGATGCGATGCAGGCCGATCTCGAATCACCTTCTAGTAATAAATTGACGATGCGCTCTAAGTGATGGGTTTGGATCAGGATCTGGTCACAGGTCATCAAAAGAACGCCTGATGATTCCATCCTCGTTGATCTAAGGGCCAACTGGATACTACTGCTCATACCTCTATGCCACTGATCATTTACGATAATTCGGGACCATGGGGGTAGGAAGGGGCGAATGGTGTTTTCCCCCGCGCCAAGAATAACAATAATCTCACTAGGGTTTAGATCTTTTACTTGTTCTAGAAGATCTAAAAGTAAGTATTTATGACCGGAACGCATTAAGGATTTCGGATATCCAAGTCTTCGGCCCTGCCCTGCGGCCAGGATGGCAACAGAAAAATCCGGAGCCTTATGAATCACGAGAGGATCCTAGAACCGTTGCTCAATGGGATACCCTTACCGTCGTTGTAGAGAGCTAGGATCTCAGAACATAGAGACAAAGCAATTTCAGAAGGCTCTTTCGCTCCGAGATCAAGACCAATCGGCGAATAGAATCTTGAGTCTTGCTTGAGGACGGTGCCCGATAAACCCTTAAGGCGGTCTCGATGGCCCATGAGGCCGATATAAAAGCATTGAGTCTCCATTACTTTAGAGACCATTTCTGTATCCTTCTCGAGTTGATGAGTCATAGATACAAAAGCAGTTGAACTATCAAAAGAAATCTGTTTCATTATTTGCTCTATTGATCCGTGGATGGTAGTCACCCAGGGTGATTGTAATTTTTCTAGGAGGTAGCCTTTACGATAGTCGGTAAGGTACACATGCCAGCCTAAAATGCCAGCAAGAGCAACGAGTGGCTCAACATCCCTTCCTCCTCCAAAGAGGATCAATGAAATAGGGGGGTGGAATTCCTCGTATAAAAACCCAGGTAGTTCGTCGGGTTTATGATGATAGACCTTTTGTTCTCCTAAACTCGGTCCTTCCATGAGATTTGTAGTTAGACAAACACTCTCCCTTTTTTCACATACCCGATCAATCGACTGGCAGTAAAGAGCGTATTGTAATGGGCCCTGAAGTAGGACAGAAAAAGTTCCATCACATCCCATCCCATAGCCAAAAGGATCCACGGCATCATTACTGAGATCATAAGGGATAAGTTGACTTTGGCCTGTTTTGAGAACTTCTTTCATCTTCAAGAGCAGATCGCCCTCAATACAACCTCCGCTAATAGATCCGGACAGGATTTTATTTCCGTCCGAAACCATGCGGGCACCAACACCACGGTAAGAGGGCCCCTTTTTCATGCACAAAGTTGACAAAACAAGGGGTAAATCGTGTGATTTTAAAATCGCCCTAAGAGTTTGGTGTTCTTTCATCGCTTTGTTAGCGGTAAGGACCTTAATCTTGGGCCACCTGCTCTGACAATGGCGTTCAAGACAGCGGGCATCACACAAGGTACTGGAGGCTCTCCTACTCCTTGAGGATTCCTCTCCGAATCGACGATCGTAGTATCTACCTCCGGCATGTCTGCGTAACGCAAGACTGGGTATTCTTTATAATTTTTCTCAACAACACGGCCTTTCTTGAAGTGTATTTGAGATTTTAATGCCGAAAGAGCCCACACAATGGCGCCCTCAACTTGAGATTTAACACCTAGAGGATTGACAACGAGTCCACAATCAATGACGGTGAATATTTTATGAATTTTGAAGCGATTTTTAGAAACAGAAACCTCTGCCACTTGAGCTACAGTTGTTCCTTCGTAATCCATACAAGCTACCCCTAGTGCTCGATTGCTCTTGGAAGGATTCGGCCAGTTCGATTTTTCTTTAACAATCGAGATAGCATTCGCCAATCTTTTAAGTGTTGCAGGGTCTTGGGTGGATTTACTCAATAGCAATTCTCTGTATTCGAGAGGATCACGATTCAACGACTGTGCAATTTCGTCAATGAAACATTCACGGGCATAAATATTAGGAACGAATTGAATAGCTCTCCACCACCACAAAGGGATATGGATAGGAAGTTCGTGGTAAGAAATCTCGATACCATTAATACCATAAGGCAGATCCCGAGCTCCGAGAAGTTCGGTACCTATAACAGCTTGATCCGGAGATTTGGGATTACTGCTTCTTAGAATGCTAGGTGTAGAAACTTTATGTTTGTATTGATATGCTTCCTGTCTGCCAAAGTCAACGACCGCTGACATTCCATGAATGGATGCGGGATGATAGTAACCGTTCCGAAGATCATCGGCTCGGTCCCAAATAATTTGAACAGGAGTTTTGAGGATGTTAGCTAATTCGATCACCTCGACAGCAGCGTCAGGGGCTGATCTTCGTCCAAAACCACCTCCCAATAAAGGGATGTGGACGTTGATTTTTTCTGAAGAGTGACCGGTTATTTTAGTCGCCATGGGGACAATAGCATCTGGCCATTGGGACCCTACCCAAACATGTGTTTCCGTTGGCGTGACGTGAGCCGTGGCATTCATAGGCTCTAGGGGTACGTGAGCATGGAAAGGGAAACTGTAAGTTGCTTCAATCGTCTTTAGATCTTTGTTGGGCTTAAGGGGTGAGCCTTCTTTTCGAGCTACCCTGCCTGGAGATTTTAAGTTTTGTGTTAACTGCTTTTGATAGTCGTCGCTATCGAATGCGGTATGCGGTCCCGCATTCCATCTAACTTTGAGTTTTTCTCTCCCCTGGAAGGCTGCAAATGTATTATCGGCAACAACAGCTACCCCGGTGGGAATTACTTCGACGCGACGAACGCCTGGGACAGATAGAGCTGCTTTTGCATCATAGCTTTTGAGGGTATTACCCCAGACTGGTGGGCGCTTCACGGCAGCAAACTTCATTGCTTTAGGTCTTATATCTATGCCATAGCGAGCTGAACCGTTGACAATCGCCGGAGCATCAATACGTTTACGATCCTTCCCGAGATAGTTTTTTGACGAAACTTTCTTAGGAGGTTCTAGGTTTTTGTTGGATTCTAGTTTTACAGCAATAGGAACTAAATCGCCAAAAGATACCGAGCGCCCATCCTCCGTGACAATCAATGATCCACGGATCGAGAGTTGATCTTGACTCACCTTGAAGAAAATCTCTGCCGCTCTAAATAAACCATCTTTGACTTCGAGACCTGCTTTACGAAGAGGGACCCACATGGTTTTTAGGCTAGTACTCCCCCCTGTGCCAAGGCTTAGCCCTTTATATTTAGAACTTGGAGAGGCTTGTTGAAGAATAAAGATGGCAGGATCAACTCCCATCTCTTCGGCCAAAATCATTGGCATCGACGTTCGTACGCCTTGACCCATCTCTGATTTAGTAATATTAATGAAGATCTTTCCATCAGATTGGACTGAAATAATGGGATTAGGCTGATAGACAAGAATCTCTTTTTCCTTCCCCTCTAAACCCTTAGGTTTAAGACCCATAACAGATGCTCCTAGCGCAGAAGAAGAGTAGAGAAAGGTCCGACGTTTCATTCTTTTTCGCCACTGTTCGTGAGAAGACTCATGGCTTGCTTAATTCTTGGGTAAGTTCCGCACCGACAGATGTGGTTAGAAAAAGCTTTATTAATGGCTGACTCGCTAGGGCGTGAATCTTGACTAAGTAATGAACAGGCTTCCAAGATCATGCCTGGCTGACAATAACCGCACTGGGCGACGTCGCACTGAACCCATGCCTTCTGAACAGGGTGATCGCCGCTCACGCTTAAGCCTTCAATAGTGGTGTAACGATTTCCTTTGGATTTTTCTAGAGTAACTTGGCATGCCATCACGGCTTGTCCATTCTCCAAAATTGTGCAGGTAGCACAAACACCTACACCACAACCAAATTTGGTGCCCGTCATCCCAAGAACGTCTCTTAAGACCCACAAGAGTGGCATTTCTCCTGGTGCATCGACCTTGATGATTTTTTCATTCAAGTTCAAATCAATCATGAGGATCCGTCCAAGATATATTATTTATTATTGATCGAATCCCTAAAGGTGCCTCGAGTTTTTCAAGACTCCTCAGTAAACGGTTTTTGTAGCGATCGAGGAGGTATTGAGGCTTCAAAGTAGACACTCTAGCAAGGTCCCAATCCATAAAAAGGATGCCCAATGAGGGGTCTTTGAGGATGTTTGTGGCATTGAGATCTGGGCTCCAAATACCCCATTTGCATAGGGTTAGTAGGTTCTTCACTAAACCATTAATCTCATCTTTATCAAGGATCCAGTTAGAGGGCCAAGGCATGGCTTGGGCTCTCTCAGAGAAATATAAGCCTTTATATAACCCCATCCCTACGGAGCGGTAACCGTATCCCATAGGCTTGGTGGTGGGAAAACCTGCCCGGTAAAGAGCTGAGTGAATGAGCCATTCATTGCGGAATCTCTCTGGAGATGTATAGCAGTCCTTGTTAAAGAAACGAAGGGCGCCGCCTCTTAAATAAGGTCTTATGATTAGCTCTTGAATTCGGTACAAGCTGCTCCGACCATAGGCATTGTCCATTGCCTCAAGGGTTCCTATAAGAGAGGCTCCCTCTAGGAGAAAAGTATGCCAAGTGAAGCCCTGGAGGGTTGAGTCTTTTTTCTCCAACTCCCCTAAAACTCGAGGTTTTAAGGTCGATTCCATAGGAAAGACCGGGATATGAAGATCAGAAAGACTCATACCCATAATCCTTATACAGACAGAGCTAAAACCCTAGCCTAAATAATAAAGATGCCTAAAAAAGGGGTCAAAGGAGGTCGGCCTAGAGTATCAATGTTTTTTTTTGTATTTTCAGGAGAAATACACAAATTTTGTTCAAAACTCCCCAAAAAGGTTTAAGTTCTATATGCTGAAAAACATGACTTTACCCGAGATACCCCAGAGTGCCCTTCAACGTAAGCAGTTGCTCAATGAGATTTTAGGGTCCACAGGACAAGCCCCCAGGTGGTCGCCTCTACTGAACGAGTTTAAAAACATTATGGCTTCCGATTCTCTCGAGGGATCAGCAGCCCTTCTTGATCAAATAGAAAAAGAGGGGCTTCTTGAAGAGTGTTCAGACCTCCTGCGCAATAGTCCTCATGGTCTCGTGCTCAAGAGCGCAAAAAACCATCTTGATGCCCGCCTGATTCTTTATCGACGTAAAAGGGCGATCCACCCAGAAGCAGAGGCTACGTATCGCTACCGACTTTCTTATGAAAAAGGGAGGCATGTCGCGATCTTGGGTATACCTGAACTACAAAGAATATTCCTCTGTGCACTCCAAAGCGAAGGGGTCTTAATAAAATATGATTTCAGCAAACATCCGAAGCCAATGATTGAATTGGCACCGATCCTATCTCCGAATGCAACTGGGTCAAACGAATTTATTGAACTTCACTGTCGTCAAGAATTGCCTTTCCCCGAGAAGGAATCTCTTGAGCGGTTGAATCTGAGGCTGCCTGGAGGCTTAATCATCAACAGTTGTGATCGTATTCCCACTTTTGCTTCTTCTATTTGCGAGTTAGCAACTCACGCCCATTGGTCATGGCCCATAGATGAATCTCTGATTAGTAAGGAATCTATAATGAACCGGATTAAAGATTTTGCTACAAGCTCCAAACTAATGTTATCGAGCATGCAAGGAAAAGAATCAACCTGTGATCTCAAGGTAATAGTTCACGACCTCATGATCACAGGTGAAACCTTAGTCTGGTCCACTACTTTTACCGATGCCCATTCCCCTAATCCCCTAAGAGCCATCGCACAGGTACTGAATATCGAGAGTAGCCAGATAGAGGGCTTAAAACGTACTTCATTGACCCTGAGTGAAGATTTGAGACTCAAGCAATCAGACAAGTTTAGTAGAAAACTTAAAAATATCTATGAGGACGCGACTATTTTAGATGGGGATTCATCGATCACTGTTCACAACGATGATGATGACTATATATCATTGGGATAGAGATCTATTCTGGGTTCGTTTTGATATCCCCAAGAGCATGCCAATACAGATGAGGCTCGATATAGCACTGTTAGCTCCATAGGAAATAAACGGTAGAGGTATTCCTTTACTCGGAACTAGACTTAAAACTACACTGATATTAATCAAGGCCTGGACAACGAGTACGAGGGTTAAGCCAAGAGCAAGAGATTTGAGGAACGGGCTATTGGCATGGGATATGATCTTGAAGCACCGGCTCATGATTAATAGAAAGAGCCCTACAACAAACAGAGAACCGATCAAGCCTAGCTCTTCACCAATGACTGCAAAAATATAGTCAGTGTGGGATTCGGGGAGAAAGCCGAGTTTTTGACGTCCGGCGCCAGGGCCTACACCTATGACTCCACCATTACCGACGGCGATCAGTGCCTGCTTAATTTGATATCCAGAACCCGAGGGATCATTAATATTAAGAGGGTCTTGGATCGCTGTTAGCCAATCTTTAACGCGTTGAAACCTAAAGGGAGTAGAAACAATCCAGTAAGTAAAGACACCGATAGCTGAAGCGCTCAAACCCGTGAAGACGTTTCGATGAAGGCCAGCATAAAAAAGAACACCCAGGATGACGGCGGTGATAGCAATAGCTGTACCAAGATCAGGCTGCTTGACGATAAGCGTTAAGGGAACGATAAAGAAACCCACCAGTTTTGATACCAGAATCCAATCTTTTGCTTGGTGGTCCCCCAGGGGGCGATTCTCTCTAGTAATTAGGAAGGCAGTGAGGATAGCGGTAATAGGCTTAAAAAGCTCGGAAGGCTGCAGACTGAAACCAGGAAGGGACAGCCACCGCTTAGCTCCCCCAGCTGTATGTCCGAACAGGTGAACAAGAATAAGCATCAGGAAGGAGATCAATATTAGCGAGATGACGCACTTCTGATTGCTCCAGGTTGATTCAGGATCGAGGGACGAAAGAATTACAGCTAGGCATCCACCAAGGACAACGCCAATTAACTGCTTTCCAAAATCGCCTCTTATAAGGTTTAAAATAGTCGAGTCGAGGCCTGATTCGTTGAGACGAAATGCAGTAGCACTATAGACCATCCATAGCCCCAAAAGAACGGATATGAGGACATAAACCACTAAGAGTTTGTCGACGCGGAGTGCGGGTGAAGGAAGTTTCGCCATAGCTTTCCTGATCTATAAAATAAGTTTCTCTTGGTGCTCACCAAAGACATCTCTTAGAGTATCGGAGATTTCGCCTACCGTAGCTTCAACCTCAACGGCACAAATAATAAGGGGTAAAAGATTCTCATGCCCCTGGGCAGCACTTTTTAAGCGTTGAAGGGCTTCTACGATAGGTGGCATAATACGAGTTTTTTTGTAGGAGACAATTTCTTGCGAGCGTTGATCACTAAGCTTTGTATCCATTTTCATTAAATCGATACCCTGTGAATCTTGCGTATTCACAAACTGATTCACGCCGACGATAATTTCTTCATTATTTTGTACGGACATCTGGTACAGGTAGGCTGCATTTTGTATTTCTCTCTGTGGATACCCCTTTTCGATAGCAATAATCATGCCGCCTAATTCATCAATTTTTGAAATGATGTCGCAAGCGAGCCTTTCTAGCTCATTCGTGAGGTGTTCAATAAAATAACTTCCTGCCAAAGGATCTACGACATCGCCCGCCTTGGTTTCAAAGGCGAGTATTTGTTGAGTTCTAAGGGCGATCTGAGCGCTTTTTTCAGAAGGTAGAGCCAGGGCTTCATCCCGACCATTGGTGTGAAGTGACTGAGTACCGCCACAGATTGCTGCAAAGGCCTGGAGGGTAGTCCGGACCACATTATTATCGGGCTGCTGAGCAGTCAAGGTACTTCCTGCAGTCTGGGTATGAAATCTCAGCATTTGGGATTTTGGATTGTTCGAGCCAAAGCGCTCTTTTATGATGTTCGACCACATCCTTCGTGCGGCTCGGAATTTCGCAACTTCTTCGAAAAATTGATTGTGCCCGTTAAAGAAAAAAGAAATCCTTGGTGCAAAGTCATCGATGTGAAGTCCTGCCTTCAGCCCCGCCTCGACATATGCAATACCATCCGCTAATGTAAAGGCTATTTCTTGCGCTGCAGTACATCCAGCTTCACGGATATGATAGCCGGAAACAGAAATAGGATTCCATTGGGGCACTTCTTTGGAACAAAAGGCAATTAGATCTGTTGCAAGCCTTAGACTCGGAGTGGGTGGAAAAATGTAAGTTCCTCGAGCCATGTATTCTTTCAAAATATCATTTTGGGTGGTTCCGTTTAGTTCTTTCCATGGAATCCCTCTTTCTTTAGCCAAAGCCAAGTACATAGCAAATAAGATTGCCGCTGGCGCATTGATGGTCATGCTCGTGCTGACTTTTTCAAGTGGGATATCGGTAAAAAGCGTTCGCATGTCTCTCAACGAACAGATGCTTACCCCCACTTTGCCTACTTCGCCTAGGGACATCTCGTTGTCTGGATCGAGACCTATTTGAGTCGGTAGATCGAAAGCCACACTTAAACCAGTCGTCCCTTGGCTAAGTAAGTACTTATATCTTTGATTGCTTTCAGATGCAGAACCAAAACCAGCGTACTGTCGCATGGTCCAAAGTTTTCCTCGATAACCTGAACGATGGACATGTCGGGTGAATGGATATTGACCAGGCCACCCTATGTGTTTTTCGAATTCAAGTTGGGCAAGATCCAGAGGTGTATAAATATCCCTCAGGGGTATACTAGAAGAAGTTTTAAATTTTGTTTGCCGCAACTTGTCGGTTGACTCATCTTTAGGCAATGCCTTTTTTAATTGATTCAAGAAGTCTTTATCGTACATAGATTCCCATTAGAATAAAGTACCCTTAATGGTAATGATCCACTAGACAAAGCTCCCCGGGAGGTTTTCAGTGTTTTTAATGCCGATGGTAATGCCCCCTTTACCCCCTCCTCAAGCCCAAATCACGATCCTCTCGGGTGCTGATATATGGGGAGCAAACCAAAAAAAATCTGTCTTATTAAGGGGTCAAGAACTAGCTATTCAGGGAGGTCGAGTTATTAGGCTTGCCCCAACGGGGTCTCTCTCTAAGGAGTACCCCCAAGCCAAGGTTGTCCATCTAAGTGGAGGGACCATTCTCCCAGGACTTTTTGAGAGCCATGGTCATGTTTCAGGCTTAGGATCTAGCCTGGAAGAATTACAACTCAATGGCATGACCAATAAAGCGATGGTTCTCAAGAAAATAAAAGAGTGGTCAGAGAAAAATACACAATCGTGGCTCATTGGTCGAGGATGGGATCAAAACCTTTGGTCTGATAAACGTTTTCCTAGTGCTAAAGATTTAGACGAACTTGAAATCCCTAATCCCATCTTTCTAGAACGTGTGGATGGTCACGCCATCTGGGTGAACAGCAAAGCCTTATCTTTAGCCTCCATTGATGAATCAACAGAAGATCCTCTTGGCGGACGTATTGATCGGGATATCAACGGGAATCCCTCGGGCATCCTCGTTGATAATGCGACCGTACTTGTCGAGAAAGTCCTACCGCCACCGGATCCCTCTTTCCTCGTTCGACGTATCTTGTTAGGCCTAAACTACTTGAGCAACTTTGGGTTCACATCCGTGTGCGATATGGGGGTCACTAAAGATGAGTTAAATGTTTACAGGCGTCTAGATCAAGAAAATAAACTACCCATCAAAGTCTTTGCTTATCTTGTAAATGATGATGTGCTCATCAATGATGAATTAACTCGCCCTATGATGCCTCTCGACACGCATTTTAAAATTCAGGGCGTAAAGATTTATATGGATGGAGCGCTTGGGAGTCGAGGAGCCCGACTTTTGGAGCCATACGCCGATGACCCTCTTAATAGGGGGCTGTGGATCACCCACCCGAATATAGCAGTTAGTGCCATTGGACGTGTTCTAAGGGCTGGTTATCAGCCTGCCATCCATGCCATAGGTGATGCCGCTAATCACGAAACGATCAAGATCCTTTCTCTGTTCGGACCTTTTAAAGGCTCATCCCTGCGCCCTCGGATCGAGCATGCGCAAATCCTAGCTCCCAAGGATATTAAGGAGATGGGTAAATTAAATATCATAGCGTCCATTCAACCTGTTCACTGCACATCGGACCATTCGTGGACACCCGGCAGACTGGGGCAAAGTCGACTGCATGAAGCTTTCCCTTGGAGAAACTTACTTTCTAACAATGTCAGTTTAGTGTTGGGCAGTGATACACCCGTTGAACATCCAAATCCATTTATTACGCTAGCAGCTGCCGAGACTAGACAAGATGAACATCACGAACCTGCGCTTGGATTTCTTCCTGACCAAGTAATGACACGTACTGAAGCAATAGATGCTTATACCCGGCAAGCAGCTATGGCATTAGGCGAAGCCACCATGGGGATTATTAAGACAGGCGCCGTTGCTGACATGATTTGGATTCCCGATAACATACTGCAAGTTAAACCGGATAGTCTACGCAAGATAAAAGCATCGCGGATTTGGATTTCTGGACAGGAAAGACCAGTCCGTTAATAAAATGGATATAACTTATAAATGAAGAGAGTTCATAATTAATTAATGCTCTCCACGCCTAAAAGAACCCTCATAGCACCTTCCCTTCTAAGTGCAGATTTCTCAAATCTGGGGAGCGAACTATCCATGGTAGAAAAAGCGGGTGCTGATGTGATCCATCTCGATGTCATGGATGGCTGTTTTGTCCCCAACATAAGCATAGGGATCCCAGTAGTCGCCTCGCTGAGAAATAAAAGTTCTCTTCCTTTTGATTGCCACCTCATGATCATTAATCCAGAAAAATATGTTGGAGAATTTATTAAGGCAGGAGCCAATTGGGTAAGCATCCACCACGAAGCTTCTGAAAATCCATCCAGAGTCCTAGCTACTATTCGCCAAGCAGGTGCGAAGGCGGGAATTGTTTTGAAACCGCAAACCCCCGTTGAAGTTCTTGAGGATTATGTGGATGATTTTGATTTTGTCCTTCTCATGAGTGTTAATCCAGGTTTTGGTGGTCAGAAATTTATGCCCGAAGTACTAGATCGCATTCGAACGCTCGTATCAATCCGCCAACGAGCTAAGAAACACTTCCTTATTGAGGTAGATGGGGGAATTAATCTAGAAAATGCAAAAGCCTTGATTCAAGCGGGCGCTGATGTTCTCGTCGCAGGACATTCAATCTTCAGATCCGCCAACCCGGCTGAAGCCATCAAGGAATTTAAGTCTATTGAGTATCTAGCCAGTTAAATTTGACTCGGGAACGCGCTTCAACCCCCACGGATATTAGGTCAGAACCCATAGTATTCAGGGCCAAGGACTTTGAAAGGGCTACTGGGGTGAATACATGAGAAAATAATCTGCAAGGTGGTGCACACTGCACATCTTAGAGAAGAGCCCTTATGCTTACCTTGCCCCTCCCACAAGCTTTGACCTTTGACGACGTTCTGTTGGTGCCTGGTTATTCGGAAACACACCCCAATAGTATTGATCTCTCTACGCGGCTTACCAAAGGCATCAAGCTCAATATTCCCCTTATTTCAGCCGCTATGGACACAGTCACTGAAAGTAGATTGGCTATTGCTATTGCCCGTATGGGCGGTGTAGGTGTGATTCATAAGAATTTATCAATCGAAGAGCAGTGTCTTGAAATTAAAAAGGTCAAAACTCAAGAAACACCTTCTACAAGCAAGGAGGTTGAGCATCACTCTTCCAACTTTGATCAGCGGGGAAGACTCCTTGTTGGGGCTGCACTTGGTGTCAGCCCAGAATTGATGGAACGAGCTGAGGCTCTCGTATCTCATGAAGTTGATTTTTTCTGCCTAGACTCATCACATGGTCACAGCCTAGGGGTTATTCAATCCATTAAAGATCTTAAGAAGAGATTCCCAAGCGTCCCCTTGCTTGCGGGTAATGTTGCTACATACGAAGGCGCCAAAGCTCTCATTGAAGCAGGTGCTGACTGCATAAAAATAGGCATTGGGCCAGGCTCCATTTGTACGACAAGAATAGTCACTGGGGCCGGAATGCCTCAATTAACAGCCATCGCCGAAGCCTCAAGAGCTTGCCGAGAAAAACAAATCCCCTGTATTGCCGATGGAGGTATTAAGTGTTCTGGTGATATTTCTAAAGCAATCGCAGCCGGAGCCGATTCAGTAATGCTGGGTGGGCTCTTTGCGGGAACTGAAGAATCACCTGGAGATACCATTACTTTCGAAGGCCGTACCTATAAATCCTACCGGGGTATGGGTTCATTGGCAGCCATGAAGGCCGGGAGTAAAGATAGATATTTTCAGGAGAATGCTGAACTAAATAAATTAGTCCCCGAGGGAATCGAGGGCCAAGTCCCCTTCAAGGGCAAACTAGAGGATGTTGTGATTCAACTTGTTGGTGGACTCAGGGCTGGCATGGGCTTGTCGGGATCTTCTAATGTCCAGGACTTTATTATGCGCTCGCAGTTTGTTCAAATTACCAATGCGGGGCTTAAAGAAAGTCATGCTCATGACGTGATCATGGCTAAAGAGTCCCCCAACTATGGGAATAACTAAGTATTATCGTCATCTCACTAGACTAAAATAAGGTGTGAGGAACAAAAGATGAATGCTCTTCTCCTGAAGAACGCGCACTTGATCGATCCATCTCAGGGGTTTGACGGTCTCACAGATATGCTCATCGAAAATGGGCATGTAATTGACCTCGGTCCGACTGTCCATCAACACCCTGATTCTACTAATGCTCGACATATTGATATAGGTAAACAGTGGGTACTTCCTGGCCTTATTGATCTCCACGTCCACTTCAGGGAGCCTGGACACACCCGCAAAGAAACTATTGCTACGGGCTCGAGAGCGGCGGTTGCGGGAGGTTTTACGAGTGTCTGCGCAATGGCCAATACTTCCCCAGTAAATGATTCTGTGAAGATTACCAAACTCATGATGGAAAAAGCTGAATCGGCTGATCTAGTCAGGTATTTCCCTATCGGTGGTGTATCAATGGGCCTTAAGGGTGAAGAACTCGCTGACTTGGGCTTACTGAAGCAAGCAGGATGCGTGGCATTTAGCGATGATGGCTACCCCATCATGAACGCAGGACTTATGAAACGAGCTTTGTCCTACAGTGAGCATTTAGGAGTTCCAATTGTTGCCCATGAAGAGGATCTTAACCTCTCCAATAGGGGCTATATTCATGAAGGTGAAATTAGTGCAGCGCTTGGCTGTTTAGGAATCCCGTCATCAGCCGAAGAGGTTATGGTTGCAAGGGATATCATTCTTGCAGAAGAAACGGGAGGGCATCTTCACGTAGCGCACGTCAGCACTTCCGGCTCACTAGATCTCATTAGACGCGCCAAAGCTAGAGGCATACATGTGACCTGCGAAGTCACACCCCATCATTTTGCCCTTTCAGACAAAGAACTCCTCAAATTTGATACCAATTATAAGATGAGTCCTCCTTTACGCACCGAAAAGGATATTGAATCTATCCTTGAGGCCCTTGCAGACGGAACCATTGATGCGATCGCGACAGATCATGCTCCCCACGGACTTCAAGATAAGAATATTCCCCTGCCCTTGGCTGCCTTTGGGATTATCGGACTCGAAACCGCTCTTCCCCTATCTATTTATTTATTACTGCATTCAAAAGTTATTAGTCGAACCAGGCTCGTTGAACTTATGACTTACGGACCTGCACGCGTATTCAATCTTGATCGAATGAATTTAGGGTCCCTCAAGAAAGGATCGCCAGCTGATTTTGTAATCATCGATCCCAACAGTAAGATCAAGGTGGACATGGATTTAATCAGATCTAAGTCAGCCAATACTCCATTCATGGGGTGGGAACTCCCAGGACAGATCAAATCAACCTGGATTAAAGGGTCCAAGGTGTGGGGAGTTACTGAAGTATGACCCCTACGGACAAAGCTATTAGCCAATTACCGGCTCACTTAAGGGCTTATGTCGTTAAGCAAAATTACGACCAATACACGCCGAGAGATCACGCCGTTTGGAGACATATATTAACGCGACTACAAAAGCACTTAAAGCGAAGTGCGCATCCTGATTATATCGAGGGACTATCGCGCACGGGGATTAGCATTAATCGGATACCGAGTCTTGACGAAATGAATCTTTGTCTTGCGGATATAGGTTGGACCGCAGTTGCAGTGCGTGGCTTTATCCCTCCATCAGTATTTACCGAACTTCAGTCAAGGAAGGTCTTAGCCATTGCAGAAGATATTAGAGATCATCGTCACATTGGTTATACACCCGCACCAGATATTATTCATGAGAGCGCTGGTCATTCGCCGATCCTTATCAATCCAAAATATGCTTCCTATGTTCAGAAATGCGGTTCATTGGGATTCAAGGCTATTGCTTCCAAAGAAGATTTCGCTGTATTTGAAGCGATCAGGAATCTTAGTATTGTTAAAGAAAATCCAAATTCAACTGAATATGAAATTACAGAGGCTCAAGAAAGACTGGCATCAGCCTCGAAAAGTCATCGCTACGTCAGTGAAAACACTAAAGCTAGTCGTCTTTATTGGTGGACAGCTGAGTACGGTCTAGTCGGTAGTTTGAGTGATCCAAAACTATTTGGCGCAGGATTACTATCAAGTATTCAAGAAGCAGAACATGCGCTGACTGATAGTGTCCTAAAAATTCCTTTAGGTCTAGATTGCATAGAAAAAGCTTATGACATCACAACAATGCAACCTCAGCTTTTTGTCGCCCGTGATTTTGATCATCTTTTTGAGGTCTTGAGCGAATTCGAATCAACCCTCTCCTCTACCCACGGTGGACTCCATGGCTTGGCAGAAGCAAAGCGTGCTGAGACCGTCGTTCATCTAGCATTGGATGGAGACCGCTACCTAAGTGGTCGTATCGTCGATTTCGTAAATTCGCATACAGGTACGTTGGTATATATCGAGGGGCCTTCTCTACTCGAGGACAATTCGAAAGAATACCAATTCAATCTAGGCCCAATCTTACTTCTTTGGCATCAATCTCCGTTACCAAGTCAAGGTTTGATGAATCTTGGCCTTGGCCAATATCAATTTGAAGGCTACTTAGAAAAGGGGGGTCTTAGTGATATTAAAACTGATCATCCGATGCTGCAGAATATTGCTCGACTAGGTGTAAGTCCACTCATCTCAACGCTAACCTTAAACTCCGTTGGTGGGGGGTCCGCCAACCCGACTCTATGGGAAAAGTTAGTTCCTGGGAACAACAGTTTCATTTATGAAGATGGCGAACTTAAAGTCCGTGAAGCCAAGATTAAAGATTTAGATCCCCAATTGAGTCGTATTTACAGCGATTTGAATCAGATAATTCTCAATGGAACAATCGATCGGCAAAAATTAGATAGTCTAGTTAAAGATGCGTCTAACTTCCCTTCCGAATGGCTACTTCATTCGGAAATTAATAATTATATGTCTACATTGGAGATTGTGTGAGTAATTGGAGCGAAATTAATAATCATCTTGAACGCAAGATCAAGACTCCTGATTTTATGACCAGCTTAAATCTTCTGACGGCTATCGCTATGTTAGCTGAAGAGATCAATCATCATCCTGATGTCAAGCTAGGTTGGGGTTATTTAGATATAACTCTTACAACTCATGATGAGAAAAAAATTACCTCTAAGGATCATCTACTCGCTGATCGAATAGATAAACTAATTACCGAGTGGGACGGCGTGCAGTGATCCGCCTTAGGGTCTAGATTTAATCCAAGAACAAATAATGCTCTCAAAAGCCTCACCTCTGGCTTCGAAGTTGCTGAACTGATCAAAACTTGCGCATGCTGGGCTCAAGAGTACAGTTGAGCCCGCCTTAGCAACATCCAGCGCACGCTCAACAGCGTCATTAAAAATAGGTATAGACTCATGGGGAAATAGATCGAGGTCTTCTTCAAGTTGTGGAATCGCTTCACCCATAAAAATAAGATGACTTACTTTTTCTTGAATGAGGGGAATCAGGGGTTTGTACGATGCGCCCTTGTGGGTCCCGCCTAGCAATAAAACGATAGGCTCTTTGAGGGCACCTAAGGCTACAACAGTGGAATCAACATTGGTGGCTTTGGAATCATTAATGAAACGAATACCCTCATGTTCTGCAAAGAAGGAAAGCCGGTGCTTTAGACCCTCATATCTCCTAAGGCTACTTCTGATGGAATCGATACTTATGCCGGATACTCCTGCCATAAGACATGCTACAAGCACATTTTCAACATTATGTTCCCCAGGGATAAGTAACTGATCCTTGTGTAAAATAATTTCCGACTGATTACCGGTTAAATTGAGACGTATATATCCATCGTCACCGAGAAAACATCCAGGAGCATCCATGGGGGTTAGCGAAAAGAATAAGTTAACGGCTCCTGATTGATCATATCGAGACAGCTCGGGCTTATTATGGGGTGAAATACGGACGTCTCCGTCCTTCTGATTACTAAATATCCTGAGCTTTGCCGCTCTATAGTTATCCATAGACTCATGGCGCGCTAAATGGTCGGGAGTCAAGTTAAGAAAAGCTGCGACGTCAGCCTTAAACATTGAAACGGACTCCAGCTGATAACTACTTAGCTCGAGACAAAAAAAGGTATCCGATCCTGCCTGCCCTAATGCCTCTGTAAACGGCATCCCAATATTGCCGCAGGCAATTGCATGTCTTCTGCTTCCATTAATGAGTGCAGAAAGCAGGTGGGTAGTCGTACTTTTTCCATTGGTACCAGTAATGGCCAATATCTTGCTTTGAGAAAATTTCTTTTTACTTTCGAGGAACGCAAACTCAATTTCTCCTAGTACGGGAATCCCCTGCCTTAAGGCTCCATGGACGATCGGGCTTGTCAGGGGAACACCTGGGCTAAGAATAAGTCGGTCAAAATCCTTAATCTTTTCTGCAGTTTGAAGCCCTGGAAGATACTCAACTTGTAACTTGCTAAGTTCATGAATTTCAGATGAGTCCAAGGTTTTAGATTCATCCGTAAGAGTGACGCTATCTTGATGAGCAAGAAAACGAACAATGGAGAAGCCAGACTTCCCAGCACCGACAACAATTGTTTTAGTTTTGGACATAGAGGTTATCTAAGTTTAAGGGAACTTAGGCCGAGGAGGCAAAGTACGATGGCAACAATCCAAAGTCGAATAACTACTTTAGTTTCAGGGAGTCCACTCAATTCCATGTGGTGATGAAATGGGGCCATCCGAAAAATTCGGCGGCCGTTACGCAAGCGAAAACTGCCCACCTGAAGAATAACGCTCAAGGATTCCAAAAAGAAAACACCGCCGACAAGTATTATGATGATTTCCTGTTTAATCAGGATGGCTGTAGTTCCCAGGATTGCTCCAAGGCTGAGGGAGCCCGTATCACCCATGAATACCTCAGCGGGGTGAGCATTGAACCATAAGAACCCAAGCGCTGCTCCAGCAACTGCACCCATGACGACAGTTAGCTCGGACGCAGAGGAAATATAAGGAACAACAAGATAATTAGCCAATTTAATATTACTGGCTACATAGGTAAGAAACGTGAATGCAGAAGCAGCAATAACAACAGTACCGGCGGCAAGGCCATCGAGTCCATCGGTCAAATTCACCCCATTACTGGTGCCTATGATGACAAGCATAATCCATCCAATCATCCATAGACCTATATCAGGGTGAAGGTCTTTGAAGAAGGGAAAGGAAACAGCCAGGGAAAAGGGGCCCCTTTGCTCGAACTGGATGACTAAAACGGCAATGACAAAGGAAAGGATCATCATGAGGAATATTTTTTGCCTGCCCTTGAGGCCGAGATTATCTTTCTTCAATAGTTTTTTATAATCATCCAAAAGACCAATACCTCCAAACGTCACGAGGGCAAATAAACAGAGGAGTACGGACGGATTAGTCAGATCAACCCAAAGGATGCAAGATGAGAGAATCGAGAATATGATCAGAAGCCCCCCCATCGTAGGGGTGCCTTGTTTACCTTGATGTGTTTTAGGTGCATCTTCCAAGATAGGCTGCGCAGCTTTAATGGATTTTAAAAAACTAATTAACTTCGGGCCAAGCAGCAGTGAAATAAGGAGCGCAGTCACGCCAGCCAAGGCCGTTCGAAAGGTTATATATTTAAGGACACTAATCCCCGCAATGTCTTGAAAATGAAGAAGGAATCGTGCCAGCATCAAACCAACCTATGAGGACTTCATTGTATTTTGATTAGAGTTTAGAATCCACTCCACCGCCAGCTCGGACTTCCAATATCGACTTCCTTTGACTAAAATTCGACAGCCTACGGGAATGCTGGATAGACCATCTGCTGCATCTTTAAGTTCTTCAAATGAGGGAAAACTTGTTGAGCCATTTCCAAACCCATTCGATAAATAAGTGGCAAAGTCTCCATAGCAAAGTAGGCGATTGAAGCCCAACTCCCTGAGGCGGAGGCCTACTGCTTCATGTTGTTGGGTTGCGGACTGTCCCAGTTCACGCATAGAACCTAATACTGCAACCAATTCTCCGCCTGGGAGGCCTTTTAGGCTATTTGCCGTCGCGATGATGGACTCAGGACTAGCATTGTAACTTTCGTCGAGCAGATGACCGCCGTGGGCTAGGTGGTGCACCCTACCCCTTCCGGCTTCTGGTATTAAAGCAAGAGCCCCTGATGCAACCTGCTGCTCACTAGAGCCCGATTCCAGGGCAATAGCTATTGCAAGAGCTGCATTTATGACGTGATGCCTCCCTTTAAGTTGGATATGGACTGGGAATTGATGATGAGGACCTTTATAGACAAAGAACTCTCCCAGCAGACCTTTGGATTCGTGGTTCAGAATCTGCCTCGGGCTTGTTGGGCCGACAGGTAAAGATTGACAATGTTTTGCCCAAGTTTGCACTGCAACCCACTGACAATGCTCATCATCTTCAGGAAAGACCCATGACCCCCCGGACTGGATGCCTTCAACTAATTCGCCTTTGGCTCTCGCAATCCCCCTAATACCATCGGGGAAATTCTCGATATGAGCGTGGCCAATGCCAGTTAATATCCCGAAATCTAGGGGGGCAATCTCAGTCAGTCGCTTAATTTCCCCGGGAGTACTCATGCCCATTTCTAAAACTGCCGATTGTACATTTTCAGGAAAAAGCGCCAGTGACATTGGAAGACCCAGCGTGTTGTTAAAGTTTCCTGGTGTCTTCCATGCATTAGCCATTGCAGATAGAAATTCTTTGGTCGTAGTTTTACCTGCACTTCCCGTCACACCAAATACCCGAGAAGGACGGAATGTCTCGAACCTTCTCTGACCCCATATTTGAATAGATTCAGTTGTATTTTTGACAATTATTTGAGGGACTTCACAGTTAGTAACATGGTCTACGATCAGACATGAGGCTCCTCGGTGGAGCGCATCGGGAATGAAGTCGTGTCCATCTCTATTGGCACGAAGCGCAACGAAACATTCTTGTTTTTGAATTTGTTTCGAATTAAATGAAATACCCTTAGGGGTAACTGTCGGGTCCCCGAGAAGGTTCCCCGCTAGGATCTCTGAAATCTTTCCAAGATTCCAGAGACTCATAATCTCTTCCTGAGGTTGTATTCCGCGCACCCTCTATCGCTGTAAGGATGCTTTACTCCTTTGATTTCTTGATAACTTTCATGGCCCTTACCGGCCATGATCAGGAGATCTCCAGGGCAAAGATTTGCAATTGCAAGAGCAACTGCCTGAGACCTATCTTGGATTCGGTGATAAATAGATGAATTATTTAGTTTTACAGGATCTAGACCTGCGGCAGCATCATTCAAAATACCCTCAGCGTCCTCATCTCTGGGGTTATCAGAAGTATGCCAAATCACATCTGCGTAGTTGGATACGATCTTGGCCATCGCGGGCCGTTTAGTCCTATCTCTGTTACCTCCACAGCCAAAAAGAACATGAAGCCTTGATCCACTAGGGACTAATTTTTTCCCTTCAGTGCATATTTTTTTCAATGCATCTGGTGTATGCGCATAATCTACAAGGATGCCGTAAGGCTGGCTATCAACAATTTTAATTTTCTCGAACCTTCCTTTGGCCCCAACCAGTTGATCTAAAATAGGCTGCAACCCTACTAGATCAAGACCAAGCTCTGAATAGATAGCTAGCGCAAAACCCAAGTTGTACACATTGAAGGTCCCAATAAGAGGACTTCTGAAAAAGAAAGAACCTTTAGGGGTATTAAAATCAAATTCGGTATTCGTTGGAGTTAAACGAAGTCCTGAAATACGATAATCAGCTTCATTATTAATTCCCAATGTAAGTAGTGGGACCATTGCTTTGAGCCTCTGCCCGTAGGGATCGTCAGCATTGGCAATGAACTTATCAGATTGCCGAACTAACCGAGCCTTAGAGCTAAAGTAGGTTTCCATGTCCCCATGGAAGTCCAGGTGATCATGGGTCAAATTTGTGAAGGCTCCCACGGCGAATCGGGCTCCTTCTACTCTACTCATTTCAAGGCCAATACTGCTGACCTCGACTGACACATAGCGATCCCCTGATTCGAAAGACTGCTTTATCCCCGAAAATAAATCCGTACTTTCAGGAGTAGTACGAATCGATTCCATACTTACCCCGCCAGTTATATTTTGCACGGTTCCTATTAGCCCGCAGGGATGTCCTGAAAGAGATAGTATCTGCTGAACAAGCGTTGTCGTGGTCGTCTTTCCGTTGGTGCCCGTGATGCCTATCAATTTAAGGGATTGATTAGGATATGAATGAAAGCGTTTGGCCAATTGAGCCATAGAGAATCTAAGGTTTCTAATTACTAGTAAGGCTATTTCCGGAGGGACAGGAATTTCTTCTTCGCTGACAACTCCAACACAACCCTTCTCGATCGCTTGTGCTACAAAATGATTCCCATTGAACGATTGGCCTTTAAGTGCAACGAACAGATAGCCCTTCTGAACCTTACGCGAATCATGAGTGATACCAAGAACTATGGGGTCTAAGGCCCGAATGCCATTCTCGACGAGCATCCCCTTGACTAAATCGGATAATTTCAAGGACTCTCCGTTATTACCTTAATAATTTGTCCTTTCTCGAGATCAGTGTGAGGCACGGGATCCTGAGATTGGACTTTGTGAATCTTGGCCTGTTTGTTCCCTAAAGATACTCTAGGGGTGCCTCCAGAGGCAACGATACGCTGGAGCGCAACCTTCAAACTCAGTCCTTTCAAATCTGGGACTTTATTAGAGTCCGGAATCCATTCGTCAATAGATGGGTCAGGCCAGTTACCAAGATTCAGGGTAATGGGAAGATTATTAGCTGAGATATTTGTTGGTGTTTTTTTGTATCTAATAATATTGTCAGCAATTTGCTTGAAGGCGGGCGCTGCGATATCTCCTCCATCGCCACCGGACTGGGCATCGTCTAACATCACTAGAATTCCATACTGTGGTTTATCGGCAGGAAAGAAGCCCATGTAGGATGCATACTGATGACGGTTATCATTTTGACGACCATTGACTCTTTTATAAGAAGTTCCAGTTTTTCCGAATGAACCTACGCCGTCTAACTTGGCTCGCTTTGCGGTACCTTCCAAAACAACATCTTGCAGGATATCTCTCATCAGCGCGCTTGTTTTTTCGCTAATCACTCTCTTTTTTTCCTCAGGTGAGAATGTTTTTATAATGCTCCCATCTTCAGTGTATATATTCTTCACTAACATCGGTTTCATTAAGATACCCCCGTTGGCAATAGCGCTGCCCGCCATCAAGACGTGCAAGGGGGACGTCAATAGAGCATACCCATAGGTCAACGTGTATTGAGTACTCCCACTCCATTCCTTAACCGGAAGAATAGGTGTTCTGATTTCACCGGGTACACCCAATCCAGAGGGTTGTCCGAATCCAAATTTATCTAGATAAGAATAAAAGTCTTCCCTGGATAATCTGATGCCAATCTTAGCGGTTCCGATATTGGAGCTCTTAGCAAGGACCTCATTTACTTTGAGAAACCCATTTTTTCCGTGATCGGTGATGACCTGCCCAAAGGGCGTCCTGAAAGGGCCTCTGCAATCTATCGACTCTTCCAGATTGACCAGGTTCTCTTCGAGAGCCATGGCTACCGTAAAAACCTTCATTGTCGAGCCAGGCTCGTAGCCATCCTCAACGGCGTGAAATTTACGTGCAGCCAACGCTTCTTCTAGGGTCATCTTGGACTTCGTTACGGTTAGATTTGGATCAAAGGTGGGATAGCTAGCAGCTCCAAGGATTTCTCCCGTGTTTGGGTTGACGATAATAGCATAGGCACTGTTGGGTCTAGACTTTGCTACAGCCGTAGTGAGGGCTTCTTCGGCATAACGCTGGATTGTTGAATCTAAGGTAAGTTCTAGATTGAAACCGGGGATAGGCTCTTGAGTGATTCTATTGTTATCCACCATCAGTCGCTTTCGGCCATCAACGTAAACACTTCTTTCTCCGTTCTGCCCCCTGATCAGATCATTATAGATTTGTTCCATCCCGAGCTTGCCTTCTCCATCAATATCTGTAAACCCTACTATTTGTGCTGCATAAGTGCCCTTAGGGTAGGAACGTATAAATACTTTCTCCAGGGTTAGCCCAAAACGACTGACACCCTTAGACTCGACTTGACGAGTAACCTCTGGACTGAGGGGGCGAGCTATATAGACGAACGGCTTTTTAGTTAGTAATTTATTTTCAATCCGAGCAGGCTCCATGCCGATGAGAGGCGACAATAGATTCGCTACATACCTAGCTGAAGATCGATCAGGCTCACCCCAATTAATCTGTTTACCTACCTTCTTATACTGGGGGTAAAAAAAAGAAGGTCGAACAGCCAAAGAAGAAGTCTCTATGGATTCTGCCAATGAGAAACCATTACGATCAATAATTTTCCCACGCTTCGCTATGATGGGTTGCGAGGTCATTTGTTGATTGTTAGCCAATCGACTCATGTCGGTATGCAAAAATATCTGAAGTTGGAAAAGCCTAAAGATAATGATTAAAATCCAACTGACTAAAATCCACTGGATAATTTTAAAACGAGGAGAACTCGCATTTTCTTCGGGTAGAAATCTTCGATAACTACGCCTCAGCCTATCCAGTATTTTGAGAAGATTTTGGATGCTGGATTTCATCAGGATGCGCCATATTTAAGAAAGAAATATTTATTACTGAGTTGATATAACTGAGTTAACAGATATATTTTTATTCATTTTAGCCATACTTTGGTCTTCGGAGTTGAACACACGTGGGATCGTGACAATATCTTGGCCACTTTTACCAAGGACCATTTTTCTATTTCTGGCAAATTCCTCAATTTGTTGATCGAGAGGGAATCTGCTTTGGCTGACTCTCAGGGAACTTTTAACTTCTTCTTCCTTTTGAATATGTTCCTGAATTTTAGACGTCATAATACTCACTTTAATGGCTTCAACATTGATGTACAGCATGGATATCCATGGGAAAAGAACGGCCAGGATAAACCCAATGACCCTAGCGATACTAAGGCTACCTTGAGAGTTCATGGAAGAGGATGTAGGCATAGGGGTCCTTATAACTTGGAGATCACTCTTAATCGAGCTGATCGAGATGAGGGATTGGATTGGATTTCGGATGCTTCTGGGGTAACTCCATTGGGGGTTAATATATCTACTTCCTTGGTTAGTTTTGTTGGTGAAAGACGGCCCGGACCATCATAGATACCCGACATTTTTCTGAAGGTTTGCTTCACAATCCGATCTTCGAGACTATGGAAAGAAATAACTCCCATCCGACCGGAGGGTGCCAGGTTTTTAAATGCATTGTATAAGGTGTGGCTCAGACGATCGAGTTCTCCATTCACCGCAATGCGTATGGCTTGAAAGGTTTTAGTTGCAGGGTTCGAGTGCCCTTTGCGTTTAGCCACCTCGAGAGGTAAGACTTGGTGAACAGCTTTGGCTAAATCGAGGGTAGTTTGCAACTGCCCCGTTTCAAGCATTTTCAATATCGATCGAGCTATGGGTCTAGAAGCCCTTTCTTCACCATATATCCAAAGCGCATAGGCTAGAGTTGCTTCGTCTTGCCGCTGTATCCACTCAAGGGCGGTCAGCCCATTTTGATTGTCCATCCTCATATCCAATGGCCCCTCTTGGGAAAAACTAAAACCCCTCTCTGCCTTCTTAAGTTGATAAGTTGATACACCTAAGTCAGCAAGAATAGAATCAAAACCAATAGGCGCACAGGTCATCTTGATCTGTTCAAATACTTCGTCGTGCCATACATCATCGTGATTGATATTTAGAATAGAGACTCGTGGATCGTCTTCGAATCGAGATTTTGAAAATTCAACAGCTTCAGGATCCCGATCGATTCCAACATACCTGAAAGTAGAGGGTTTATTTTTGAGAATAGCTTCCGCATGGCCGCCCAGGCCCATCGTCATATCGAGGAAATTGGATTTAGATTCCTGACCCAGGAAGCCTTCAACTTCTTCCGATAGGACCGGGATATGGGTAGGCACAGTCAGGGTCATCATTTAGCCCCCAGACTAGATAAAGTCATTAGATCCTCGGGAGTAACTGGATCTTGGGAGGATAACTCTTGATATGAGGTCGTATTCCATAGGGCTAAGTGATCAATCATCCCCAAGATAGATATTTCTCCTACGAGTTTGGCTTGCTCTCTAAGTTTTTGAGGGATAACGAGACGCCCTTGATTATCTGGAGTAACTTCTGAACCATGAAATGAGAGACTATGTATCATTTTCCTTTTACTTGGGTGCATAAATGGAAGATTGACCAATACTTTTTCATGTTGTTCCCAAATAACTAAGGGGAAGAGCACTAAAGATTTTCCTAGATCAAAAGAAGTAAGGTAGAAATCAATATTGTTAATATTTTTATTTTTGGCTTTATTTTTAAGGGTTTTTTCAAGCGCAGATCTAAAGATCGAAGGAAGTTTTAATCTCCCCTTCTCATCTATGGTCGCTGGCGAGTTTCCCCGAAGTGTTAGCATTGAGTGAATGTCCTTATTTTGTGTAAAATAAATGAACCACTTTGATCCATTTAGGGCCTAAAAAGGCCACTTCATTCCACTCAGTATGTAAAAGTCTTGAAATGTTACAAGGGAGAAAATAAACGAAAGTCCAATATAATCAACAATTGTGATAAATATTCAACCCCTAGTTAGGGTCCTGAAGAATCCATACTATAGGTAGTTAGGTGGGATGGAATCATGGCTGACGAGGGTTTTAAAGAGGCGGGATTATGGCCGATCCCCCTCGGGCAGATATTCGAAGAACTTCGGGAGGGTGTTGTCTTATTTAGCAACGGATCCGACTTATCCCAAATTCAAGTGGTCTTTTTTAACTCAGCAGCGCTTAGGATACTCGGCGAAGATAGCGCTCTAAGCTCCAGGGTGCCCCTTCCCCAGGTATTCAGAGAGCCTGAGTGCATGAAATGGATATGGTCGGGGCCCAATGACGAGTACAGTCTCGAGCGTAAATATGCGTTGTTATCTCTGAGGAGAAAATTGATTGATAGCCAAAGCGAATCTTATATTTTGATTACCTTCGAAGATATTACACGTCGAGTTCGTCTCGAAGAGACGCGTCAGAAGTTTATCTCCAACATGGGTCATGAGCTGAAAACCCCGATTACTTCTATGTCTTTAGCCTTAGAGAACCTTCAGGATGGGGGGGAAGATCTATTCGATCAGAATATGGGCATTCTCAATAGGTCAATTGAAAGGATGAAGCAATTAATTGAAGACTTATCTGATCTATCTAGTATCGAGACTGCAGCAACATTAAAAAAAGAAGACCTACTTAATTTACATGAATTTACTTCTGAGATTCTTCATGATTTCAGTGGAAGAACTCTAGAGCGCGGGGTCACCTTGGCTAGCCAAATAGACCCTCAAATGGAGGGCATTTTAGTAAAAACAAACAAACTTCGGCTCTATCAAATGATCCACAATCTTATCTCTAATGCGTTTAAATATGCTAACCCCCAATCGAAGGTTCTGCTGAGCTTCAATCTAGTTGAAGGTCGCATGGTGATCCAAGTCCAAGATGAGGGACCCGGAATAGCCATTGTCGAACAAGAAAAGATTTTCGAGAGGTTCTATCGGACATCATCAGCAAGAGGTTTACCAGGAACTGGTCTTGGGCTGTCTATCGTGAAGCAACTTGCAAAGAAATTAGGCGGGACTATAAGCCTAAAAAGTGAATTAGGTGGAAGTTCTGTATTTACCTTATCTCTCCCCTTGGCTTAATCTTTAACTAACTTGGGGCCTAGGGGCTTACCGCCCATTAGATGGAAATGCAAATGATAAACTGTCTGGCCTCCATCGTTCCCGCTATTTGTTAGCAGCCTAAATCCCGACTTATCAACTCTGAACTCTTTTGCTAGTTGAGATGCTACTTCTGGAATACGAGAGATGATTGAGCTCATTTCTTTTGGAATGCTAGATAAATTATCTACGTGTTGCTTTGGTATGATCAAAATATGAACAGGAGCCTGCGGATGAATATCTTTGAATGCCATGAGAGTCTCATCGCTATAAACTACATTGGCTTGCAAAGTCCCCTCAGCAATCTTACAAAACAAACAATTTTCCATAGCAGTCTCCATGTTTAATATTGTCCTACATCAACCCGAGATCCCACAGAACACAGGAAGTATCGGGAGGCTATGCGTCAACAATAATTGTAAATTACACCTCATTAGACCCTTGGGATTTGAAACATCGGACTACTACTTAAGGAGATCTGGGCTAGATTATTGGGAAAAACTGAATCCAGATTTTTATGACGATTGGCAGGACTTTAAAATCAAGAATCGAAGTATGCGTTTGTTTTTGTTTTCAACTAAAGGAATGCGAAAACATACAGAGGTCGATTGGCAGCCGCAAGATGGTTTGGTTTTTGGATCAGAGACTTCCGGCTTACCTCGCCCTCTCATTGAGGAATACCTAGACAGTAGTATAAGAATCCCTATGATCGGGGACTTCACTCGAAGTCTCAACCTAGCTCAATCGGTTGCCATAGGACTCTACGAGGGTCTCAGGGTAGTCCATAATTGGTGAGGAAAATGCCTCAATTGTTTGCCCCTAAGATATGTGCTAGGTGACAATAGATCTTATGGCCCCTATTCGAGTTGTGATCGCAAAGCCTGGTCTCGACGGACATGATCGAGGAGCAAAAATTATAGCTCGCTCTCTAAGAGATGCAGGAATGGAAGTAATTTATACGGGACTTAGGCAATCTCCGTCCCAAATTGTGGCCGCTGTTGTCCAAGAGGATGCTCGTGTTTTAGGCTTGTCCATACTGAGCGGAGCCCATAATCAATTGGTGCCGGCCATCATGGAAGGCTTGAAGAAGGCGGGCGCTGCAGACACTATTGTTTTCTTAGGTGGTATTATTCCTGACACAGATCTACCCGCCTTGAAAAACCTAGGAGTCCGAGAAGTATTTCAGCCAGGTACCAATACCAATGATGTTGTTTCGTTTATTAAAAAAGAAATCAACAAGTAATTATTTTACCCAACGAGTCTTGTCAGGAAGGGCCAAGAAGAGTCTTTTACGTCCCTCGACATGGAGAGGTTTCATCTTAATGAAAGACAAAATCTGCGTCCCTCCAGAGCTATCTACCCACTGAATGGATTCAAGATAAGAATCTCCAAATCTAAGTTGGATCGGAAAGCCTTTGGGGGTGATTCCAAAACCCAGAACGTTATAGACGTTAGGCTTAACTTGAGTGACTTGTGTGATTCCATTAGATTCTTGACCATAGACTATACTCCAAAGGCCATGACTTCGAAGATTGGCTGATACAACAGAACGAGTAGCGGTTCTTGTTGAAGGATCATACTGGACGATGGTATTTCCATCTGAGGTTATTGAGATCCCCGAATCATAGTCCATGCGAAATTGTCCTTTTTCTCCAATGAAGAGCTGTCCTTTTTCTTTTGATGCGCCAAAGATCGGGCTAGAACTAGATTGCAAGAAAAGAGACTCAACATTGGTCAAGCTTTCCTTCAGCCTTTCCTCAAAAGACCTCTCCTCTATTTGAGCTACTAGGCTGCTTATCATTACAAGAAATAAGCTAGTCCTCATAGAGAGTCTTCGATCAGGGATTGAGGAGCCTAAGGGTTTCTAGGACTTGTGAGTCATGGGCGGACGACTTTACATCTTTAATAATTTTTTTGATGACCCCATCTTTACCGATGATAAATGTCCACCGTTTTGCAATACCTACAAGGGGCATAGCTACGCCATATTTGTTGATTAATTCTTTGTTTGGATCGGCTAGCAGGCTAAAGGGCAATTGGTACTTCTCTGCGAACTCTTGATGCGATGCAACATCATCAGCGCTCACGCCTAGAATCACTGCATCCATTGCCTTGATGGCACCAATGTTATCTCGCAGATTACAGGCTTGCGCTGTGCAACCCGGAGTATCATCTTTGGGGTAAAAATATAAAATTACGTTCGACTTATTTTTAAATTGCGACAGATTGATCATTTGGCTATTTTGATCCAGTGCTGAAAAAAGAGGAGCTGACTGCCCTTCTTTTGGTCCTGGAGCGTCAGGTACTGATCCACCAAAAAGACTTAATATATTCAAGGACACCACGATTAGACCTTTCAGAAAGTATTTCAAATGATCCCCCCAAAATTCAATCTAGCCACTGTATGAAACTAGAAACTTCTCATTACACCTACAAGTTTACCCTGAATTTCTACTTGTTCCTCTTGGTAGCGGGTAGGCTTCATTTCTGAATTGTGAGGTATCAATAAAATACCATCGGAATCTCTTCGGAATTCCTTAAGTGTTGCTTCATCCCCATCAATTAGAGCAACAACTCGATCTCCATTTCTATATTCAGATTTTTTTTGCAAAATAACAAAATCGCCATCTAGAACAGCATCTTGCGTCATTGAATTGCCCTTGACCCGAAGAATAAATAAATCTTCTCTGTTTCTATGTATGGTATTTGGCACCTCTAGGGGAATGCTTCGGCTATCTGGAGTAAGCGGAGATCCGGCAGCAATATCACCACAAAAGGGGATGAATCTTGAAGAGCTCGGAGTAGCCTCTTGATATAGTGGGTTAGGGTCAGAAGCAATTACGACAATGTTGTTACCTTTGCCCTGGCTTCGAGCCAAAAAGCCTTTTTCAATCAAATGTTGGACATGCTTATGAACGGTAGAAACTGCATGGGTCTTAACCCCCTTCGCTATTTCAGTGAGAGTCGGACTTCGCCGCTCTTTCCTGACAAAATCCCTAATAAACGTAAGGACTGCAGATTGACGCTTGGTAAGATCAGATGATTTCATAGCCTAAAGATTAGGAGAAAAAAACAGAGGGGTCAATCTCTTTTTTTTCGTTTTTTTTGGCCCTGCAAATTGATAATCTAAAATGTCGAGAATCCCTTCTATTTATTGGGCTTTCTTCTACTTTGTGTGATAATTTAATCTCCGTATCGGCTCAGAATAGGATACGTGAGTATTTAGGAGCGCTAAATGTCTTCAGGCACTATGTCCCCATCTCTTGATGTCAGGGTTAACGATTTTTCCATTCAGATAGCCACAGTTAATGGTTCTGGATCCCAAACAGCCAATAACGTTCTGATGCGTTCTGTCTTCCAAATGGGTGTTCCAGTAAGCGGAAAGAATTTATTCCCCTCCAACATCGCCGGTCTTCCAACGTGGTTCACTATTCGCGCAAGTGCTCAGGGATATACTGCACGCAGGGCAACCAACGAAATGTTAATTCTTATGAACCCTGAAACAGCTAAAGAGGACATTCAAAAGTCAGATAGTGGCTGTTTGGTCATTTATGATGAACCGCTAAATCTCGAAGGCTTGCGGGATGATCTGCATTATTTTCCTGTCCCTTTTCAAAAAATTGTTACTGCATGCTGCCCAGAACCTAAACTCCATAAGTTAGTCAAAAACATGATTTATGTTGGAGTTACATGTTTTTTATTAGAAATTGATACCGAAGAAGCAGAGAAGGCCATAGCAAAGCAGCTCAAGGGCAAAGCAAAGGCCATTGAAATCAATGTAGGAGCTATTAAAGCGGGCTTCCTATGGGCAAAAGAAAATATCAAGACCCAGAGTCCCCTTAAAGTCAAAAGGGACAATAAAACCGAGGGCAAGATTATCGTTGATGGCAACGAGGCTTCGGCCATTGGCTGCATGTTTGGTGGAGTAACTGTCCTTGCATGGTACCCCATCACACCAGCTAGTAGTTTGTCAGAAAGCCTGATTGATTATCTAGAGGAATACCGAAAAACGCCCGATGGAAAATCTACTTATGCTGTAGTACAGATGGAAGATGAGTTGGCCTCTGCTGGAGCCGTTCTAGGAGCGGGATGGGCTGGGGCTCGGAGTATGACTACGACATCGGGTCCGGGCATCTCACTGATGAGTGAATTTATTGGTCTAGGATACTTTAGTGAAATACCAGGGGTTTTCTTCAATGTTGCAAGAACTGGTCCCTCGACAGGCCTCCCCACGAGGACTATGCAGGGAGACATCGATATCTGTGCTAAGTGCAGTCATGGCGATACGCTGCACATTAATCTTTACCCGGGCAATATGCAGGAGTGCTTTGAATTTGCCTACCAGTCATTCGATTTAGCTGAACGCTTCCAAACTCCAATATTTGTTGTTTCAGATTTAGATCTTGGAATGCAAAATTGGATGTCTGACCCCTTTGCTTATCCTGATAAACCATACGATCGCGGAAAGGTATTGAACCAAAAACAACTGAGCGAAATTACAGAATTTGCTCGCTATCGCGATGTGGATAATGATGGAATACCCTATCGTTCGCTTCCCGGTACCCCCGGAGGAAAAGGGGCCTATTTTACAAGGGGAAGCGGCCATAATGACCGAGCTTTATACTCAGAAAAACCCGAAGATTACGTTGCTGTTGTGGATCGATTGAAACGAAAGTATTACTCTGCCAAGACCTACGTGCCTAAACCCGTCTTCAGAAATAGCGGCAACAGCGAAGGCATTATCGCCTTTGGCTCAAGCGATCCTGCGGTAATAGAAGCTCAAGATGAACTAGCCCGTATGGGACATAAATTGGACTATATGAGGCTTCGAGCCCTCCCCTTCACTGCCGAAGTGGATGAATTTATTAAAGCCAAAAAAGTGATCTATGTCGTAGACCAAAATAGAGATGGACAAATGGCCGGACTCTTGAAGGAAACTTTTCCTGCCGATGCGACAAAGTTTATTTCCGTCCTTCATTACAATGGACTAGCTCTAGACGCACAATCTGTAGTCAATCAAATTATTTCTAAAATATAGGATTCATAATGTCAAACACCCCTGCTGCAAGCTCTGTTCCTCCTAGCAACCAACTAGGTCTCACAAAACAGGATTACGTTGGTTCTAAGTCCACCCTTTGCGCTGGCTGTGGTCATGATTCAATCACCGCACAATTAATTAATGCTGCTTGGGAAATGAATGTCGATGCCACTCGAGTGGCTAAACTTTCCGGTATTGGTTGTTCATCTAAAACTCCTGCCTACTTCTTCAATCAAGCCTGGGGCTTCAATGCTGTCCATGGCCGAATGCCCTCAGTAGCCACTGGAGCATCAATGGCAAATAGAAACCTAATCAATATTGGTGTTTCTGGAGACGGAGACTCTATGAGTATTGGATTAGGCCAACTTTGCCATATGATTCGCCGCAATGTTCCGATCATCTACATTATTGAAGACAACGGAGTCTACGGTCTCACGAAGGGTCAGTTTTCAGCCACTGCGGACAAAGGATCTGTTCTCAAATATGGAAGTATTAATTCACTAGAGCCCATCGATCCTGTCACATTAGCCATCGAACTAGGTTGTGGATTCGTAGCAAGATCTTTTAGTGGTAACCCAAAACAAATGAATGCGATCCTAAAAGCTGCATTTTCTTATGAGGGCACCTCGATTATTGATATTGTTTCACCCTGCGTCACGTTCAACAACCATGACAGCTCCACTAAGTCATATAAAAATGTCAAAGATCATGAAATGCCTCTACATGAATTAGGTTTTGTGGCCTTTAACGAGTTAGAAAATATAGAAATAGCTGCTGGTGAATCTAAAACAGTAGATTTCCCCGATGGTTCAAAGGTGACTTTTAGAAACATTCATGAGAATTATGATCCGACTGATGCTGTAGGAGCGATAAAGCTAGTCAAAGAGTCTTTGTCGAAAAACGAGTTGCTTACGGGACTGCTCTATATCCGACCGGGATCTCCTGATTTCAATAAAGTATTAAATTTGGTTGACGAGCCCTTGGCGAGTCTTGACCTCAAGGCCCTCAAACCAAGCCCTCAAATACTTTCTGAGATCATGGAGTCTCTGGCCTAATTGGCCTGGAAGCATTCTCTTTAGAATATGCCTAGGGAGTGGTGGAGCTGAACGGGATCGAACCGTCGACCTCTGCATTGCGAACGCAGCGCTCTCCCAGCTGAGCTACAGCCCCAATGAAGTTAGTTTAACTATGAATGTATTCGTTGGCTACTCTCGATATCCTTAAATAATGATAGGTCTCGTCAAAGGCACGCTGTTCAAGAAACAGAGTCATCAAGCGATTATTGAATGCGCAGGGGTAGGTTATGTCTGTTCGATTTCTGTGTCCACATTCGCCCACTTACCATCAGAGGGATCCCCTGTCGTACTGTTTACCGAACTGGTCGTTAGAGAAAACGATATCAGCCTTGTTGGCTTTTATAGTTTGGAAGAAAAAGAACTGTATCTAAAACTTATCCAAGTTGACGGTATTGGTACCAAGTTGGCTTTAGATATTCTCGGGGCTCAGGGCTACAGCCTTCTCATCCAAGCCATTCAACAAAGGAATATCGACTATCTCGTGTCCATTAAAGGGATAGGGAAGAAAACTGCTGAAAAGATCTGTTTTCAGTTAAGCGAGAAACTCGGGGGTATAGCAGGACTTCATGGAATCGGTGAAACTGCGCCTACGAGCCCCCTAGAAGAAGATCTTAAATCCGCTCTAATCAATCTAGGCTACAAGGACGAAGCGATTCGTCAGGCTATAGGCCAAATCAGAACGCTAGATCCAATACCCTCTTTGGAAGAGTCGATCAAGTTAGTCTTACGAAAAGAAAAGAAAAAATAGAAGTGTCCCTACTGGGCTTCTGCTATTTTTTTAGCCTCGGCGAACTCCACGCTAACTATTTGCGAACACCCGGGTTCAGAATGCGTAACTCCGTAGAGAGTGTCGCATTCCACCATGGTTGATGTCTGATGCGTGATGACAATAAATTGAGTCTGCTTCGACATTTTTTTGACTAGTTCGGCAAAGCTTTTGGTCTTGACCTGGTCTAATGCTGCATCTACTTCGTCTAAAATACAAAAAGGCGATGGCTTGTAGTGAAAAATAGCGAAAAGGAGAGAAATTGCCGCTAGGGCTTTTTCACCTCCCGAGAGCAGATTGATAGTTTTGGGTGTTTTTCCCGGGGGTTGGGCCATAATCTCGATCCCGCAGTCAAGAATATCCTCTGTTTCATCGAGAGTTAACCTAGCCGTACCCCCTCCAAAAAGATCGGCAAAGACTTCTTTAAATTTTTCATTGATGAAATCGAAAGCCTCTTTGAATCTTGCTTTCGATGTTTCATTAATCTCATTGATTGTAAGTTCTAGATTTTTGATAGCTTCTGTCACGTCTTGTCGCTGAGTGGTCATGTCGGTCAAGCGTGACTCAGAAGTTTCTAGTTCCTCGATAGCTAACGCATTCACTGTTCCAATATCCATTCTTTTACTTTGAAGCTCGGTGATACGCGTCTGATAGAAAAGTTCTCCCTCGTCCCAAAGTTCGCGTTCTTCATTAGTGATAGTTGCAATAAAAAGTTGAGGATCCATTCTGAAAGCTATTTCGATTTCTTTAGAGAGAGTGTCGAGAAAGCCATTAATCTCAGTAGCTTTAACAACAATATCGGTTCTCAGGTTTCTGGCATTATCAAGTACTTCTTGGAATTCACGGGTTCCTCTCTCGAGATCTTTGAGCTGTTCCGCTTCGGTCTCTAGGATCGGTTGATAATCCGTAAGTTCCTTTTGGAGCTCTTCTCTTTGGATTAATAATTCCTGGACTTCAAGCTCTATTTCAGAGACACGAACGACCGCTTGCTCGCTTTTGACCCTGAAGTCTTCTTCATCTCGAATTAATCGAGCGCGTTCTGCCTCTAGTTCAAATTGTGTTTTCTGAGTTGCTTTATGTTGTGTCTGGATAGCATCTCTTTGTGCCCACGAAGCATCGCGATCTCTTGCTGTTTTAAAATTCAAACTTCTGAGTTCTTCCAAATGAGGTTGCTTAATGCTCAATTGCTTGGTTAAGTCCGCAATTTGAGAATCCTGTGCGGTATCTTGCGCGACAGCAGCACTTGCTGTTTCGCCAAGTAGGTGATTGTTGGTCTGAATTTCGCTTTGAAGAGAGCGCGAAGCACGAATGAGGAAATCCTTCGCCGTCTCCTTGTCGGGGGCCTCAAGTGCGCCTTGGATGTTCTGGCTAACGGTTTGAAGTGACAAGTTAACTGCCCCGATGCGCTCCTGATAACGAGTCACTTTGACATTTTGAGAGTTTGTTTTCTGAGATCGGAGCTCCTCCAAATCCATTTCTAACTTTCGAGTAATACCCGTGGCAAGAGCTAGAGCTTCGTCCGAGAGGCGCAGGAGGCTCTCTCTTTCTTCTAGGACCCTATTGGCCTCGAGCAGTTGGCTTTCAAGATCAGCGAACATCTTGGATTCAGACAATTGTCGAATCCCTAATTCCTCTAATCGACCGGAAAGCCTTTGGCGTTGAACTTTGGCATCTTCTTGAAATTTTATTTGAAACTTCTTTTCTTGTTCATTCAAAGAGAGCCTTTGGTCCAAGGCCATAATGCTTCTTCCGCGCTCATTTTGTGAATGCTGTTGTCGTTCAAGAGCAGCCTTAAGGCCCTCGACGGCTGAAACTTTGTCCGCCACCTGGGAGGTAAGGTCGCCCACCTGACGCTCTATTTCATCACGTTCTTTTTGAATATCCCTTCTTGCTTTTTCAATATCTTCCCAGCGTCCCGCTAAAAGGATCCGCTGAAATTTTTCAATTTCTGAATCAATTGCTACGGCTTTTTTTGCCTGAGTAGCTTGTCGTTTTAAGCTTCCCATTTGCTTGGAGAGCTCATGAATAATGTCATCGAGCCGGACAAGATTGGCTCTTGTATCATCTAGTCTTCGCTCAGCCTCAATTTTTCTAACTTTATAACGAGTAATGCCTGCAGCTTCTTCGATTAAGGATCTTCGATCTTGTGGAGTTTTATTGAGTATCAAATCAATCTGACCTTGCTGAATATATGAATACGCTCTAGTGCCCATGCCGGTATCCATTAACAAATTCTGGATATCTCTCAATCGGGACTCTTTGCCATCAATTCGGTACTCACTATTTGAGTCTCGATAGAGTCGACGAGAAATGGTTGTTTCCTTCATGGTGGATGGATTGCTTTGATCAGGCATCTCCATCAGAACCTTTACTTCGGCAAATCCCATTGCTTTTCGTTTCATGGTTCCCGCAAAAATAACTTCGGACATCTCGCTACTTCTGAGAACAGTGGGCCTCTGCTCTCCTAGGGCCCACGATATCCCGTCCCCTATATTTGACTTACCGCACCCATTGGGACCGACAACCCCAGTCATACCTGGTTTAAAAGATAATTTATAGGTATCCGGGAATGACTTAAACCCATGTAATTCAAGGCTAATGAGACGCAAAGGGGGGTAGCTCCAAGGTCTTAAGATTAAAGGAGAATAGTATAGAAAACACCTTCTACTTTCATACCACGTCAGCCCCCCCGAAGGGAAAGGGTCTTTTGGGGGTTAAAATTAATATTCTTACGATCTTGGAGATACCTTCTTGAACCTTTATGAGTGGACTAAAATCGATCCCCCCTTCAGGAGTCTTTTCTATCCCTTGGTCGGCATAGCATTATTCAGTTGGGGCTGGTTCTTGGGGCAAAATAGGGCTGAAAGAATTTTTAACAAAATGCAAAAAGATAAGGATAAGTAGGCTGTATGAGTTCATCTTTAGATCAGACGCGATATAGGCCAATATTGATTGAGCCTTCAAGGATTCTAATTAACCAGATCGCTTATCCTTCAAGCCTCACAGACATCGGCGAAAGTATGAAAAGAGCCTTATTGGGTATCCCGCCTTCCCCCTGTAAGGTCATTCTTGATGATTTTATAGTTCCTTCATATCTTATTGAGCCTATTGAGGATTTACCATCTGACCCAGCATCCCAATCGGCTTTTTTTCATTGGCGATACCAGCAACTATCAGCTGTAACTGGTGACTTTAAGGTGGTGGCTTACCCTCTGGGCATAAAAGGATGGATCCTAAATGGAATATCAACGGACCTTCTAGAAAAACTCGAAGAAACTATTAGATCTCTAGGTTTCCGGGTTACATCGATGGTCCCCAAATGGTCACATCTCATGAACCACTTGTTCCTCACCGGTAGAGAGGTACCCTCATGCCTTATTTGTCTTTCTCCCACTGAACAAGGTCGTTATCGGGGAACTCTGGTCGCCTGGAGCGACTCTCTAAATTTATTTCGTCAATGGTCAGAGGAGGCAGATCTTGACACTTGGAATCAGGATAGGATATATCCGACTCTTGCCTATTTAGAGCGAACTTGGTCTCAAAAGTCAGAATTGTACATCTATGGATCTACGACTCCCTGGCTAATCAATGGCTATCGCCCTATTGCTGTCACAGAAGACATCTTCGTAGGTAGTAGCCATGTCTCCTAAGCCGATTGAAATTAATTTCATTACACCTGAAGTTTGGTGGAATCCTAAACGAAGTAAATGGGGCCGCTATATCTCGTTATCGGGGGTTTCCCTACTCACGCTAGTTGTCGTGACAATGCTCGGTATGGCTGCAAGAATTTTCTCAGTTTCCTATGTGACTTCCCGAAATACTGAACAAATACAGCTATCGCTTGATCGCATGAAAGAGATCCAAAAGCAATTATCAAGTTTTGATCTAGATCGTGAAACGCCAAGATGGAAATTAGCTGAGAAGCTTCTGCAAGAAAAAACCATTCCATGGTCCCGATTACTTTACGAACTCGAAGTCGCATTACCTGATGGCGTAAGACTCAGGGACATGCAGAAAACACGGGGGGTAGATCAGCAGGTTGTCCTTAAGTTTCATGGAGAATCCGCAACTGAAGAGGGAAAGGTTAAATTTATCCAACAGCTCGGATCTAGTCCTATTTTTAAAGAACTTATCCTAGAAAGGGAAAGTCAGGGGTCACAGGGGGGTTGGGAATTTGAAATGACCCTTCCTGTCAAAAATGTAATCCCTCCAGTCGCCCCGCCTAGTCCCGGTTCGAAGGATACGTTCTAATGGACAAACTTCATCAGGCGACTAAGCATTTCATCTCGGGCTCCGTAGCCTGGATCTTGAGCCTGTTATCGATTTTTATAGTAATTCCTCAGCTCCGCAATTCCATTGCAAATGAAACGAAAGCACAAAAGGATTCTGCGTTCGACTTTACCAACAAAAAGAATCAACTCGATAATCTAATTAAATTATCAGACAAGATACGCCAAGGCCAAGATTCTCTGGTTCGAATCCAGAGCCTTTTGCCCAATATGCCTTCAAGCCAACTCCAGCTATCCTTGAGCCGAGAACTTCATAAGCTATCGAGAGTTCACAATGTCAGATTACAAAGTGTCAAGTATGCTAGGCCTTCCAGGGAAGGGCAAAAAAATACGGAACTTGAATCTATCGAGTCTGAATTCGTCACGACGGGAATATACAGCGATCTTCGGGCATTTATGCTTTCCCTCGAAACAGCAGGACTTCCATATGCAGTCCGTGAGGCTCGTTTAGAAGAGTCCCCAGAGGGCCTGAAACTTACCGTGAATCTGCGGGCATTCAAGAAGCCTGATGTTTTGTTTCGCGAGGGTAACCAATGAATCCCTTGAGGATTTTGTCAGAAAAAATAAACCTAACTATTTCGCTTGCAGGCATGAAGCAGGAAATTCTTACCAATCGAAGAACCCAAGTGGGTATTGTCATACTTGCGGGTCTACTTGCCATACTCCTATGGCCCAACTCCGGCCAACCCCAAAGAACCCTTGTCGGCACAGACTCGGTTTCTATGGCGGCCTTGCGATCTCTTCCTGATCTCTCCGCTCTAGACCAATCATCTGAGATACCTCCCTTGCCCAAACTTCTCAGAGATCCTTTTTTGTTCGAAGGTCCCAAGCCGCCTGAAATTATAAAAAAAGCCAAGCCACTGCCGCCCCCTCCCGAGCCTACTGCCGAAGAGATTGCCCAAAAGCAATTAGAACAGGATCGACAACTAGAAATGGCTACGGCCCCGAATGAATACAGATTCATTGGGTTTCTCAGAACCAGCAAAGCTGGCGTAACTGGGGCATTTATGAACGGCGAAGAACCTACCAATTTAAAAATAGGGTCGATTATTCGAGGTCGATGGAAATTAGTCGAGATAAAGGAAGACAATGCACGGTTTCAGAACCTTAAATACCCTGATTTATTCTTCGCAGCATCTGCTAGCAGTATTGAAAACTAGCCAGATTCATTGAAATGCCCTTTTTTTGAGGGATACTAGAAAGTGACCATGACAACCCCAAAACAAATAAAGTCCTTACTTGTCCTCGTTATTTTAACCCTGGGTTCATTCGGCTGTGCCCTTCAGAAGGCCAATCAAGCTTTTGAAGAAGGCCGATATGAGGATTCCCTCCAGGGCTATCGCGCCATCGTCCAAAACGACCCTTCAAATGTGAAAGCTCGAATAGGCCTTCAGCGTTCTGCTCAGCAAGCTGCCGAACAAGTATTGAGGGAAGCTCAGGAACTTGAGCGAAGAGGGGGCAGCGATGTAGCCATTCAGAATTTAGTTGCCAAAGCGCTCACCTTTAATTTTGATAATCAAATTGCACAAGATTGGCTTCTGCGTCTTCAGCAAAAAATCGAGAGAGCCAAAACCCTATCTGCTCCCGAAGATATGGACGATATTAAAGCGCGAGTTGAACAAGAAAATACCCTTCTTCTTAATCCTAATTCATTAGATGGTATTGATATTTCCTTCACCCGTCGAACTTCTCTTAAAGAGATTCTGGGGACACTAGGTAAGGCTGCAGGGATTAATGTCATTCTTCATACAAGTTTTCAAGATAATTCCATCTCTATTGACTTGAAAGGCCTCTCTTTTTATAAGGCCTTAGATACGCTGATGCTTCAAAATGAAATGTTTTACAAAGTGGTGGACAAGAACACCATTATGGTTTTCAAAGCTACTCCGCAAAATCGAGAGCAATTCGAAAATCAGATCATCAAAACCTACTTTTTATCTAATGCAGACCCCAATGAGGTTCGCGCAACTTTAGTTACGCTCATTCCACAACTCAGGGTGTTCACCGACAAGCGGATGAATGCAATTATTGTCAAAGCGAAGCCCCTAGAGTTAGGAATAACTGATCGCGTTATCGGGCAACTCGACAAAGCCCTGCCCGAGGTAATGGTTTATCTAGAACTTATGGAAGTCACCGAAAGCAGCTTACAGAAAGTCGGACTCCTCCCCGTTCTAGGCGCTGGCGATGATTCAGGAACCTTTCGAATTGGGGCAACCACAGTTAATCAGAGTAGTGGCCTCAATTCAGCCACAAATACCCTTTCTATTTCTTCAGCGAACATCCGGACTCTATTCCCTAACTTGGCCCTTGATTTTTTGAAAAGCAATGGAGATGCGAGATTAGTCGCCAGTCCTAACGTTAGAACTGTCAGCGGAGGCAAAGGCGAAGTCAATATCGGAGATAAGATTAGTACCACTCAGTCAGCGCTCACGAGCGGACTCCTAGGAGCCAATCAATCAGGGGCCCAAAGCTCTTCCAACACCACTGGCCTTGGGGGGTTAGGGCAAGTATCTTTCAGTTACGAGGATGTGGGAGTTAAGATATCTGTAGAACCTAGGGTTCATTACAATGGCGAGATTACCCTCAAAATCGAAGCCTCTGTGACAACCCTCAAAGCTGGCTCGGCCCCCGGACGGCCCGATCTAGGCCGAAGAGAAATTAAAACTACAGCGCGGTTGAAAGACGGAGAAACAGCCATCTTTGGTGGGCTTCTAAAGGACGAAGAGCAAAAACAATTTCAGGGCATCTGGGGTGTTTCGGAAATGCCCCTGATTGGAAGATTGATTGGCAATACCCGTAATCAGAAGGCAAAGACAGACGTGATTCTGACCATCCGAGCTGTTCAAGTGAGGAAACCTGTTCTCACTGAAAGTGATTTTAAGGGCTTCAATCCTGAAGATATAGCAGAAGGCTCTAAATCCACGATGCCTAAAGAAGCTAAAAATAAGCCTGCAGAAACCCCTACCAATATGGCTATCGTCGCTATAGAGAAAAAGCCGATTTCTCAGGAAATGCTTATTTCAATTCCACCCGAGTCCATCAAGGAGACTTTAAGTGTGGCTCCTCGCGCAGATCTGGCAACTGGGAGAGTGATAGCTGTACCTGTAAAAACAAAGCCTGCAGACTCTGATTTGATTATTTTCATGTCTCCTCCTGTCTCGCAAGCAATGAAAGGAGATAGCCTCACCATCGACTTAAATATTAGTGGTGGAGTTGGTATTACCTCGGGTCAACTAGATCTCTTAGTCCCGCCAGGATTAAAAGTTATAAGCGTGAAACAGGGGGACTTTCTATTAAATGATTCCGGGGCTTTGGATTACACCGAAGATGGTGCGGGCATCTGTCGGATTAGTTTTAAGCGAAATGGACAGGGTGAGGATAGCGGCAATTTACTCTCCCTTAGCCTAACCGCCGTTCAATCAGGCAATGCACCCGTAATTATTCAAAAGGCTGGTATTTTTATCGGGGCCAACCCTATTTCGGCACGCTGGGTGAATTCGCTCTTTAACATTCAGTAATCATGAATATTACAAACACCAAGGGTTTCACCCTTCTCGAATTGGTTATCACGGCGACCGTTCTGCTTATTCTGGCCTCGGCATCGGTTCCTCTAGTTAAGAATGGTATTCGCCGAGACAAGGAACTTGAACTCTCAAGAAACCTCAGAGAAATAAGACTTGCGATTGATGAATACAGAAAAGCTGCAGAATTTCAAAAAATTAAATCTCCTGCTACAGAAAATAATTTGTGCCCCTCAACTCTCGAAGAACTCGTGGAAGGCGTAGCTGCGACTGGAAGCACATCAAAGAAAATTAAATTCTTGAGGCGTATCCCCGTGGACCCCTTCACGGGCAAGGCAGAATGGGGGTTGAGAAGTACTTCAGATGACCCCAAATCTCGAAGCTGGGGAGGTGGTCATATCTACGACGTTTATTCACTAGCGCCGGGTACTGGGCTGAATGGAATTCCCTATACTGATTGGTAGGGGCTTTTTATCGTTGATCAATTAACCGAGAAGGGTTAACCTAAATCTTCGTCCTCAGAGGCCCTAGGGCCTATTGACCTAAATCTTTGAAGCGGATATGGCGGAATTGGTAGACGCGCTAGATTCAGGTTCTAGTGCTCGCAAGGGCATGGGGGTTCGAGTCCCTCTATCCGCACCAAGGATAGAGCCAGTTCCAAATCTTTTGATTAAAATTACAAGGTGTCCAACCTTATTTGGACTTTGACCCTTGAAGCGGCATCGGGACTGCAACTTGTGGTGACGGGAATGATCCCCCTTTTAGGAGCCCATATGGCCCTTACTAATGAACAAAAACAAAAAGTCATCCAAGACTTTAAAACCCACGACAGTGATACCGGCTCACCTGAAGTCCAGATCGCTATCCTAACGGAACAGTTGAACTTACTCAGTGAACATTTCAAAGTTCACGTTAAAGATCACCACTCCCGAAGGGGACTAATGATTCTTGTGAGTCAGCGACGGCGTCTGCTTGAATATCTAAAGAAAAAAGATAAATCTCGATATGAAAAGTTAATTGATCGGCTCAATCTCCGACATTAATTTTTCTTGATTGTTATTCTGGGACTAATTTACTGCGATGTTGACACCTCTTCCCATCCCAGAGAATCCTAATCCCTATCAAACAATCAAAACGTCTGAAATTTACGCTTCTCCCTGGATAACGGTGAGAGAAGATGCTTTTCGGCATCGGCAAGGAGCCCAAGGGATCTATTCGGTGGTCTCTATCAAACATCAAGCATGTGGGGTAGTGGCAATAGACGATGACGATCGCTTAGTCCTCGTCGGACAATGGCGTTATCCCCTGGGAGAATATTCCTGGGAGATTCCTGAAGGGGGAGGAGGGCTTAACGAGAGCCCCATTGAATGCATGAAACGGGAACTTGCTGAAGAATGCCAATTGGAAGCAAGGTGCTGGAATCCACTTGGCTACTATCGACCGAGCAACTCTAAGACCGACGAAGAAGCTTTTCTTTTTTTAGCAGAAGACCTAAGCCCTTGCTCGGGCGAAGCCGAAAGTGACGAAGAACTTATGGTCAGAAGGGAGCCTTTCAGTGAGTGCCTCGAAAGGATTTCTTCGGGTGAATTGACTGATGGCCTTACGGTAACCGGAATCTTCATGGCGCATGCCTATAGAAAAGGATTACTTCCTATTCTGTCGGATGAACTCCAACAACGTTTTTTCACTACAAGGGTGAGTCCAACATGATCATTACCCTCAAAACTATAGACGATAAATCCCTTAACGGCATAGCCGCCTGTCTGAAAAGCGGGGGAGTGATCGCCTATCCAACTGACACCATCTATGGAATGGGCTGTCTTGCTTCAGATTCTCGAGCGATAGAAAAAATCTTTAAGTTAAAAGCTCGTGACGAGACTAAACCCATGAGCCTGCTGTGCTCGAGTCACGAGATGTTGTCTGAATATTGCCAGCCCCTTACGCCTATAAAAAAAGACCTGTTGAGGCGTCTCCTTCCAGGTCCCTATACCTTCATACTTTCAGCAAATGGAAACGTCCCTCCTGCGTTGGTAGGAGAGCCAAGGAAAACCGTTGGACTAAGGATACCCCGCCATGATTTTTGTGTCTCTATCACGAACTACCTTAACGAGGCCATCATTACAACCTCGGTCAATCGATCAGGGGAAAATCCCCTCAATGATCCGTTTGCTATCGAGGCATCTTTTGGTTCCGATTTAGACGCAATTGTTATTCATGAGCCTCCTCTTGGACAATCCAGTACTATTCTCGACATTACCGGTGAGATGCCCCTATTAATCCGTGCCGGGGCTGGAATCTGGCCTTTGTCCTAGTTTTTATAGGGCAAGCTGGTGACATATTTGCTATATTTAAGTTGTTCGAGGAGCGTTGCGCGACTACGTTTCTAGAGAGTCCCAGGCTCGAACATCCATCTTGGATTCAAAAACGACGCTCATCTGTTACCAAAAGGTATCAGGTGAGTTAAATGAGTATCTCACCAGGTCACCTGATCTTGGAGATTCATATGAGCGTTATCAACAAGCAAGATTACGAGATTGCAAATATTAATTTGGCCCCTTGGGGCCGTAAAGAAATCCTCATAGCGCAGGAAGAAATGCCTGCCTTAATGAGTATTCGACACGAGTACTTAAATGCGAAGCCCTTAGCGGGCGCCCGAATCGCTGGCTCGCTCCATATGACCATACAAACGGCTGTCCTTATAGAGACTCTTAGGGCCCTTGGAGCTGACGTCCGATGGGCTTCATGCAATATCTACTCGACCCAAGATCACGCTGCAGCAGCAATCGCGGAAGCGGGAACTCCGGTCTTTGCGGTTAAAGGCGAGAGTCTCGATGAGTACTGGGAATTCACACATCGTATCTTCGACTTTGAAAAACAAGAGGCCAATATGATCTTGGATGATGGTGGCGACGCTACCCTTCTTCTTCACTTAGGTAGTAAAGCAGAATCCGATCTGACGGTTTTGTCTAATCCCAAAAGCGAAGAAGAGTCGATACTTTTTTCTTCCATTAAGAAAAGACTGAAGACCTCTGCGAATTGGTACAGTACAAAATTGGCTTCTATTGAAGGCGTGACCGAAGAAACAACGACCGGTGTTCACCGACTCTACGACATGTTCAAAGCGGGAGATCTTAAGATTCCTGCCATCAATGTCAACGATTCCGTCACCAAAAGTAAATTTGATAATTTATACGGATGCCGCGAGTCCCTCGTTGATGCCATTAAACGCGCCACAGATGTCATGATTGCTGGAAAGGTTGCTGTAGTTTGTGGATACGGAGATGTCGGTAAAGGTTCAGCCCAAGCTCTTCGTGCCCTCTCTGCTCAAGTTTGGGTGACTGAAGTAGATCCAATTTGTGCTCTTCAGGCAGCCATGGAAGGATATCGTGTCGTCACGATGGATGAGGTCGCCTCTCTAGCAGATATTTTTGTCACTGCCACGGGTAATTATCATGTCATTACCCATGAGCACATGTCCAAAATGAAAAATGATGCCATTGTTTGTAATATTGGCCATTTCGATAATGAGATTGATGTAGTCTCCTTAGAAAAGTATGAGTGGGAAGAGATCAAACCTCAGGTCGATCATGTAATCTTCCCTAACGGCAAAAGAATCATTCTTCTCGCACGAGGTCGCCTAGTTAATTTAGGTTGTGGAACGGGACACCCCAGCTACGTGATGAGCAGTTCTTTTGCTAATCAAGTGCTGGCCCAAATTGAACTTTGGACAGAACGGGATACCCAAAAATACCCTGTGGGTGTTTACACACTTCCCAAGGCCTTGGACGAAAAGGTGGCGCGCCTTCAACTTTCAAAACTGAATGCTCAACTCACTCAATTGACCCAAGAACAAGCCCAGTATATTGGTGTATCAAACCAGGGACCATTCAAGTCTAATTCATACCGCTACTAAACTAGCACTCAGGCAAATTAACCGAAACCCCTTCAGGAACACCCACCACCTGAAGGGCGAGGCCTCCCCGAGAAGTTTCCTTGTACTTTGTTTTCATGTCGGCGCCGGTCAAGCGCATAGTTTCAATAACATTATCGAGGCTGACAAAATGATTACCATCACCATGGAGAGCAAGTCTCGCAGCTTGAATCGCTTTGACGGAAGCCATGGCGTTCCGTTCGATGCAGGGAATCTGAACCAAGCCTCCGATCGGATCGCAGGTTAGACCCAAATGATGTTCCATCCCGATCTCAGCTGCATTTTCAACTTGCTTGGGGGTTCCGCCTAATACTTCAGCTAAAGCTCCAGCTGCCATAGAACATGCCGATCCCACTTCTCCTTGACAGCCAACTTCAGCTCCGCTAATGCTTGCATTCTTTTTATATAAAGTTCCGATAGCTCCTGCGGTGAGCAAGAATTTAACCACGCCTTCGTCTGAAGCTCCATCCGTAAAGCGACGATAAAAATGGAGAACGGCGGGAATGATGCCTGCAGCGCCATTAGTGGGGGCTGTAACGACCTTTCCTCCAGCTGCATTTTCTTCATTGACGGCTAGCGCATATAAACTAACCCAATCCATAAGGGCTAAGGGGTCTTTGAGATTCTCTGGGCGATCGCTTAGAGTTTTGAATAGCGCAGGGGCCCGCCGAAGAACTTTTAGACCACCCGGAAGTATCCCCGAAGATTGGCAGCCTCGCCTAACACAGGCTTCCATTGCTCTCCAAATCGACAGGAGCTTAGCCTTGGTTTCAGATTCACTCCTCCATGCAGCTTCGTTGGCCAACATGACATCGCTAATTGAGAGATTGTGGGTTGCGCAATGGTCGAGAAGTTCTATAGCTGAGTTAAAAGGAAATTGGAGGGACAATTCTTGCGGCTTAAGGGGGTCGCCACCTAAAGGTGCTTCAGGATCTACGACAAAGCCTCCACCAACCGAATAGTAGGTCCCTTCATGCAACAACTCTTCTTTGGCTCCAAGGGAAACGAAACGCATTCCATTGGGATGGTAAGGAAGCGCTTTGTATTCGAAATGGATGGCTTCAGATTCGCGCCAATGGATCGGATACTGACCTAAAAGAGAGAGGCTCTGATTGACTTCAATGTCCTGAAGCACACCCTGGATCTTATCGACATCTACATCTTCAGGGGTGTAACCCATGAGGCCTAAAGATAATGCCTTGGGGGTACCGTGCCCCCTACCAGTAGCCCCCAGAGAACCATAAAGAAATATTTTTATTTTACAGATTTTTCCAATGATCCCCATCTCTTGTATCTTTAAGGCATAAATTCTTGCAGCAGTCATGGGGCCAACAGTATGAGAACTACTGGGGCCAATACCGATTTTAAATAAATCTAACGTTGAAATAGCCATGGTGTGTCCTATCTCAATCCTATCCCAGCTCTACAAAGCCTATGTAAGATTCCAACGAGGCTTCGGTTGTTTCCAAACCTTCCCCCAGTCCGAGGCGTCTCCTGAGTCAAGTTCTAGTGCAATGCAGTCTAGGGCTTTCAGTGACTCATGGATCTCAAGATTACCCGTGGACAACGTCAATCGATCCTGACCTTTGAGTCGGCCTAGGGCATCTTTCCATACAGCTTGTGCTCCAGCCGCATTCTGGTGTTGAATATGATGAAACCCGGCCGCTAGAAGAATGAGGGATTGGAGATTTAGCTTTTCCTCCCCTTTAGCACTGAGCCACAGGGGTTCAAGGGCATCATGACATTCAAAAAAGAGTCCATTATTGAAGAGGGAAATTCCGCATCTAAAATCATAGTCAAGCCCGGGATTGATCCCCGTGATCGAGGATAATTGCCAACCGATCCTGAGCGAAACCATCGGTGCCCATGATCGCCAAGAGTCATGGGCACTCCAACCCGCCTCTTGCATCGAGGCCGTATCAGGGAAAAGTTCCTGGTGATAGCGCCAAGACGCGGAAGGCTCTTTGACCTCAACTGCAGCCAGCATTTTGGCCGCTTGCACGAAGAGTTCTTCTTCGGGTATTCCTTGCGTGAAATTCTTTCGGACACCAGGGGAACCTAGGATCAAGGGCCACACCAGGTGCTGACGCTCTTGGGGATTATGAATAGCTTTTTCAAATCTTTTTCTGATAAATCGTTGTATCTCCAGGGGAAGGAGAGGCTGGCGTTGCCAAAAAGGAGACGTTAGATGTTCCAATGCTCACTTCCTCTTTGTATCAATGGTTATGACTAGTTCTTTTCCCCCATACTCATTGTCGTTCATCTCCGTAATACGGCACGAGGGCAATATAGCTTTGAATACTTGGTTCGGGCTCCCCTTCTGATGAACAAGGATCCATCGAGCAAGTAGGCCGCGATAGTATTTCGACCAATGGCTTACTTTTTTACCTGAGCCATCTAGGATCATGGCCGTATTACGCTCTCTCCCCCATAAGTGAATTAAGGAACTTTGATCTTCCGGTATTAGAGACCAAACAGGGCCTTTGGGTATCTTATTTAGTTCGGATAAAAACTGTTTTTGGAGGTGCGCTTTAAGGCCTTCGAGACTATTCATCTTCAATTTGTAAAACGGCAGAAGTTCGTCTCCACGAACGAGTCCACGGAGATTAGATAGTACGAAAATTTGCTGCCACGTTTTAAGGGGGATCGAAGAAGCGTCAAGAGCTTCGAAGGCAACCCCCTGGTATCGACCAAGGGCCGGTAACAAGGGTAAGGGTTTGTGAAGATTTTTGCATTGAGTGATCACCTTATTGAAAAGATCGCCCTTGGTACCGAGGATTTTTAGCAATTCTGAGCGAGAAGCGTCTCGAATTTTTTTTTGGAGAGACATTCTAACCCATGCTTGGTCTTTATTTTCTGAGAGAGTGCCCAATCTGCCGCCTTCTTTTTTGTCTTCCGAAGGAGCGAGAAGGATAGAAGGTTGTGACATCTTTTATGATTGATGATCGATGGTAGAAATGATTTCTAGCGAGAAGTCATCAATAGCATTTTGCCAAGATTTCAATTCTCCTTGGAAATAGTTATAGGCCATCAGGGCCGGGATAGCTGCTACCAAACCGAGCGCCGTAGCAATAAGAGATTCACTGATGCCCGGAGCAACGCTCGCTAAGTTTGCATTACCCGACATACCAATCCCACGGAACGCTCCGATGATGCCCCAAACAGTTCCGAGCAAGCCCACGAAAGGAGAGACTGCGGCCACTGTTGCGAGCGTACCCATCTGTGACTCGATTAATCCCATCTGGACGACTCCTGAACGCTGCAGCGTTCTTTCGATGGAAAGGATTCTTTCTGAAGGGCTTTTGGCTTGCATGATGGGAGAAGCCATTTCCTGCTTCGTGGCCCGATATAAAGCCAACAGTGGCGATCCTTCGAATTCTCCAGATCTGCGATCGATTTCTTTCCAACCCTTCCCTTCGTCATACAGTATCCGAAGCTCTATGGATGTTTTTTTCATCGAAGCAAAAGTCTTCGCTTTTCTAAAAATAATGGACCAGCTCCAGACGGAAAAAATAAAAAGAATCAACAGGATAAATTGAGCAAAAATACTCGCATTAAGGAGCACCTGAAACAGATTTACTTCTACTTGCGCCATGCCCAAGAAGGCCATAAAAGACTCCGATACTTGCTCATCATATCAAGAGTGGTCGGTATTTCGAGATACACTATTAAAAAGGTGGGTCTCATGAAAATAGCGGTAGTTGGCTCAGGCTATGTAGGGCTTGTGACTGCTGTCTGTTTTGCCCATATCGGAGTTGAAGTAGCGGCCGTCGATAAAGACACAAATAAGATCGATGCCTTGCGGTTAGGAAGAAGTCCTATTTATGAGCCAGGCTTAGAGGAACTCCTCGCCTCAACTCTCCAAGTTGGCCGGTTATCTTTTCACAATCAGTTAGGGGAGGCTCTCGAGGGTGCTCGTGTAGTTTTCATCTGCGTCGGCACCCCTCAAGGGCAAGACGGACAAGCCAATATGAATTATGTCTTCCAAGTCGCTGCCGAAATAGCTGAATGCCTTGCTCAAAAACCAAGAATAAAGGATGGTCTGATCGTAGTTACTAAAAGCACCGTACCCGTAGGAACTGCTTCAAGAATTCAGAAAATCATCGACGACCATTTAGCCTCGAAAGGTGTTTCTTCTATATTTGAGGTTGCCAGTAACCCAGAGTTTTTGAAGGAAGGTGATGCGATCTCCGATTTTATGAACCCCGATCGCGTTGTCGTCGGCTGCCATAGCAAAGACGCCGAGCGCGTTATGCATAACCTCTATGCTCCTTTGCTAAAAAATGCGGACGGGGCATGGTTTTCTATGAAGCCTGAAAGCTCCGAGCTCACTAAGTATGCTTCGAATGCGATGCTAGCGACTCGTATCAGCTTCATGAATGAAATAGCCAACCTTTCTGAAAAAGTAGGAGCAGACATTGATGATGTGAAACGAGCTGTCGGGGCGGATAAGCGAATTGGTAAATCATTCCTGAATCCAGGCCCCGGATTCGGTGGAAGTTGTTTTCCAAAAGATGTATCTGCCCTCTTGTCTTTAGGAGATCAGGCAGGCGAAGATCTCAAAGTCCTTCGGGCTACCCTCCAAACAAATCAATATCAAAAGAAGATCTTACTTCGAAAAATAGCTAAGCTATTCTCAATTGATCCCCTAGACCCCTCAAGGCCTCTCTCCGGTCGGCGCATTACGCTTTGGGGACTCGCTTTCAAGGCAAATACAGATGATGTTCGTGAAAGCGTATCGCTGGAACTTGTTCGAGACTTAGTCAGACTAGGGGCTGAAGTGATAGCCCATGACTTTATCGCAATGGAAAACTTCAAAAGGGCGCTTTCTGAAGAGGTGCTCTCTATCATTTACGAGGCTGATCCTATTCAGGCGACCAAGAATGCAGATCTACTCGTGATTGCTACCGAATGGACTAACTACCAGAAAATTGATCTTGAGGAGGTGGCTCGCCTTATGAAGTATAAACAAATCATTGATGCCAGAAATTTATTCTCCCCCTACGAATTGGCAAAGTCCGGTTGGATGTATGATTCAATTGGACGACCTAAAGGTGAGATACCTCTATGAGAATCGCTCTCTTAGAAATAGCTCACGCACGATCGGGAGACAAGGGAGATGCTTCTAATATTGGATTAATTGCTTACACTAACGCAGGATACGAAGTACTGAAACGTTGTGTCACTAAAGAACTCGTAAAGCGGCATTTCGCATTAATCTGCTTTGGAGAAGTCGAGAGATTCGAGGTACCCAACCTTAAAGCCCTCAATTTCATTCTTCATAATTCTTTAGGCGGGGGAGGAAGCGAGAGCGTTAAGACCGATGCCCAAGGTAAAACCCATGGACAGGGCTTGCTCCAGATGGAAATAGACCTTCCCGACGGCGTCTCCCTAAGCGACCTACTCCCCTAGTAGTCGAGTGCGTTAAACTGAAAACATCAACGAGGTACCTATGGGAAACTTAGGCTTAACAGAGATGTTATTGATCGGAGTAGTCCTTCTTCTTTTCTTCGGACCTTCTCGTCTTCCCGAACTTGGCAAAAGTATTGGTAAAGGCATTCAGGAATTCAAGAAAGCCAGCAAAGAAATTACCGACTCTGTCAAAGACGATGTTTCTGACACCAAGAAATAATCAGAAAGTCTTCCTATTCAAAACTTCATTGAAAGTTGAGTGCTAGAAGAAATGGCTCTACCTGAAACTCCAGCCGATAAAATGAGTTTCTGGGAGCATCTCCAGGAACTGAGAATACGATTCATTCGAATTCTGATCGCTGTAGTTGCCTCGTTCTCTCTTACCTACGCTTTTCGATTTCAAATTTGGGAATTAGTCCAGCGTCCCCTTCTCTTTGCTATTTCTAGGCAAACAGGACAGGATGTAGACCAAATTAAACCCTGGGCCTTTACGAGTTTAACGGAGCCCTTTTTTAGCTTAATGAGGCTTTCCATTTGGACAGCTTGTCTTATCGCTATTCCAATTGTGTTTTATCAAGTTTGGGCTTTCATCCGACCCGGCTTATTACCGAGAGAGCGGAACTATATGGCGCCCTTTGTGGGGGTAACTAGCCTCTGCTTCATCGGTGGTATTTGTTTTGCCTATGTGTATGGGTTTCGATTTTTAGGAGACGTACTCTTTACTGAAGCCATGGGGGCTGGACTGAGGGCCAATCTTCATATCGATGAGTACCTCGATCTATTCATTGGAACACTGGCAATGACTGGAGTCATCTTCGAACTACCTGTTCTTTTCTATTTTCTATCTCGTTTCAGAGTGGTTACTGCAAAGCAGATGCTCAGATATTGGCGGCATGCAGCGGTAACGATTGTAGTGATAAGCACGATAGCGACTCCGGGTGATGTCGTCGTCACCTCTATTTTTTTTAGTGTGATCCTCATGACCCTCTATATGATATCGGTCTTAGTGGCTTGGCTTGCTGAACCCAAAGAGGCATCCTGATTAATAATCTATTTGGAGATTGAGATGGCTATCAAATCAATTGGAATTGTGGGAGCTGGACAGATGGGGGGCGGTATTGCTCATGTCGCATCCCTAACAAATCACGAAGTTATCCTTCAAGATGTCAGCTCAATAGCGTGCGAAAAAAGTTTATCTTTTATTTCTAAAAATATGCAAAAGAGTGTTGAAAAAGGGAAGATTACGGAGGAGGAGAAGAGTCGCGCCCTTCAATCTATCCGATGCGTAACTAAGCTTGATGATTTAAGGGATTGCGACATTATCATCGAGGCTGCAACTGAAAAATGGGATATTAAGGAGGGTATTTTTAAAAATTTAGATCGCATCTGTAAACCCGAGACGATTCTAGCTTCTAATACAAGTTCAATCTCCATTAATCAGATCGCAGGCGCCACGGCGAGGCCCACGCAAGTGATCGGTATGCACTTTATGAATCCTGTACCGATCATGGTTTTGGTCGAGGTCATACGAGGATCACGTACGTCTGATCAGACGTACAGCGACGTTATGATGCTCTCAAAAACTCTTGGGAAAGTACCTCTAGGGTGTAATGACTCACCAGGATTCGTAAGTAATCGTATTCTTTTACCCATGATTAATGAAGCGGTATACACGCTTGCCGAAGGGGTTGCTTCTATCGAGAGTATCGATGGGATCATGAAGCTTGGTATGAACCACCCGATGGGGCCCCTCACGCTAGCTGACTTTATTGGCCTCGATACTTGTCTCTACATCTTGAACGTCATACATAGTGGAATGAAACAAGATAAATATCGTCCCTGCCCGCTTTTGGAAGCCTATGTTCAAGCGGGGTTTCTCGGGAAGAAGACCGGCAAGGGCTTCTACGACTACTCGACTGGAGAACCTCGACCTCACTACCTGCCCGGAAGATCTTAGCCTAAGAGCCGGTCTAGTTGTCGACTTAGGTCAGAACTTCCTTGGCTATTAGCGAGCGACTTGCAGAGAGAGCACATGGCGTAGTTCCAGACCTGCGGCTCGATATGGGCGCGTAAATGAATTAAAGAAGCTAGGGCAAGGCTATGATGGCTGAAGTTATATATCGGATCTCCCCAAGAAACGGCAAGAGCTACTTCCCTCTCGACATCTGCAGGCAAATTAGCAGCATTCAATGAAGAATGGGCGATGCTAAATGCTTTTTGGGGCTCTACGTCTAGTATGGCATCCGATAACTTTACTTTTAATCCACCGTCCTCGACTTGAGTACTCATTCGCGAAGAGTCTTCCTCGCTTGGAAAAAGATTAACCAAAGCGGCGGCCTGTGACCAAACTGCTAAATCTGACTTTGCATCGTCACTAAACCAGAGAGACTCGAGGTAGGTGAAAAGCCAGGAGGTTTTGCCTTCGAGATCTCTCCGAGCATCGAGTAACTTATCGCTACTCGACAGAAGCAGGACTTTAAGCATCTCGGCGGAATTCAGTCCATCTGCGGTTGCCGAAGTCCACTCATTAAGCATCTGAACCAACCCAAATTCATTCACTGCCTTTCTGAGACGGGTGGTGTCTTCAGGTGCAAAAACCATAGAGCCAGCTAATGGCCGAGACGGAACCTGATCAAGTCGCTTTTGGGCGCGCTCGTTCCAAAAGGTATCTGGTGCGCAGGCTGCGAGCCAAGCACAAATGCCCAAAAGCCATCGCCCGGTAGCCTTGGGTCTCCCCAATTGAATAAATAGATATTTCATGTGATGAATAAAAACCATCTTATGGCCCATATTCGACATATCTTTTTTGACCAAGCTAACCAAAGAGTCAAAGTCGTCATCTGTGGGAACATTTATTCCCATCACTTCACCAAAAGCGATTTCTGGGAGTTGTTTTTGTATGCCTAATTTTATATTCTGAAAAGATCCTGACCCCATAAGAGGTTTTTTTGCTGAAGTCGCCCTTCCTTCTTGGGCAAAATAATGAAGTTGAGTACCCAACGCCCTTCTGAAACTTCTAGCATCTAAAATCCCTCTTAGCCGAAAAATGGAAGAGAGCCCCAGTAGACCGTGAGGCATATGAGGCAAGAAGCCGGGCCAATCAATAACCGGAACTAGTACTTTAACGGCCGAGCGAACTGCCAAAATAAGGTCTTGATCATTTTGGCTGATATTCACATACGCTGAGAAAAAATCTTCGGTCGGGCGGGATAACTCTTCTTCCCATCTCTGCATGGCTATCATTTAAGACCTCGCTGGGAGTTTCCAAAACTCTGCAACGAGGTTTGACCAATGAAAATCAAAAGAACGATCCCAGACCGGTGAACCCGGTATAAGATCTGCCTTTTTTAATTTTTCAGTTAGTTCTATTCTTAGAGATTCGATGCTATCTCCAAGTTGGAGTTGTGCGTAGCGAATAAGATCTTTATAACCCTGGCGTTCTTCTTTGAAGACATCTAGATAGATCGGAGACTCTGCCGAAGGCAAAGCATAGAGTTTAGCCTGCCATACTCGAAATAAACTTTGGGCTTCCGGGTCCTCCCGAAGGGGTGATTTCACCAGATTCCAATCTCTGATTTGATCCGAAGTCTCGTGGCGATCCAAAGCTGTCCTTAGTTTGAGAATTTTATCGATATCCGGTTGAATGTGTCCGATAGCTATGAATGACCTGGGTCTTTCTTTTTTTAACCTTCTCTCGAAATATCTTTTCATTGCTGAAACAATGAGATCAGGAGGAATGGAGTGACCTTCCCATTCTTTGATCTTTTGGAAGTCATCAACGCTTAAAAACGCACTTCGACCATGGAGATGGAATGCCCACTCGGCTTCAATCCAATCGTATTCTTCTCGAGAGTAGGTCATTTGATCATCCGCTTTCATGAGCTTGGGCTTTTGGCCCCTACAGTAATCATCCTATATAAGGACTAAGGCAGCCTGATCTACCCTAACCCTTCAATTGATTTTATCGATGGAAGGCGGACAAAGGATAAACTGAAAGAGAGGCTTATGTGGTGTTATTCCGAGAACAGATCCGTTATAAATCCCGCAAGGAAGTCGATAAACTTAGGGAAGCGGGGCGGCTTGCAGCGAATGCCCTCCGCCTTGCAGCCAAGGCAGCTAAACCTGGCGTTACGCTTTTGGAACTAGATAAATTAGCCGAAAATTACATCCGTAAACAGGGGGCTGTTCCCGGATTCAAGGGTTACCATGGCTTTCCAGCAACTCTTTGTACGTCAGTAAATGATAAGGTGGTTCACGGTATCCCTTCGGACTACACCCTCAGGGATGGAGATGTGCTGTCCATTGATTGTGGGGCGAAACTGGATGGCTTCAATGGCGATACCTGTCTGACGGTTGGCGTAGGGCATATTTCTGACAAATCAGAAAGTCTGATCCGTACCGCCCAGTTAGCCATGTTTCGCGGGATTGAATTTTCTAAGGTAGGAAACCGACTGGGCGATATGTCAACAGCAGTTCAGTCTTTTGCCGAAGAGGCTGGCTACTCTGTCGTACGGGAATACATTGGCCATGGTATCGGTCGAGATCTTCATGAAGATCCTCAAGTCGTTTACGCCGATCAGCCTCGGGGAACCGGATTCCGTTTTGAACCAGGGATGACTATTACGATTGAGCCCATACTCGTCGATGGCTCTCATGCCTGTCTCGTAGAATCTGACGGATGGACTGTTCGAACTAAGGATGGCAGTTGGAGCGCTCAGTTTGAACATATGATTGCTATCACCAACGAAGGTCCTAAGATTCTTAGCCTTCCAGATCCAGATTTCGAACTAGCAAGTGGATTGTAAGGCTTCCATGCTGGTATCTTCGCCCGCTAAACTTAATCGATACTTAGCAATTAAAGGCAAAAGATCTGACGGTTACCACGAAGTAGAGCTTATCTCAACCACGCTCGACCATGTCTCTCAACTCAGTGATGATATTGAATTAGTAAAAAGTCAGGATTTTGACTTTATTTGCGAAGGACCCGAATCCAACGGGGTTCCGAATAATGAAGACAATCTAGTATTGAGGGCGCTTCGACTGATAGAGCAAAAATGGAATACTCAACTGCTTATTCGTTTAAGGGTCCATAAGCGCATTCCTCATGGCGCGGGGCTAGGTGGCGGCAGTAGTAATGCCGCGAGTGTCCTAAAGTCGCTTCCTACCCTATTCGATAGACCTATACCGGAATCTGAACTTCTAGCAATGGCTTCGCAGCTTGGGAGTGATGTTCCTCTATTTATCCTCGGTGGAACAACCCTGGGATTGAACAAGGGTGAAAAAGTGGAAAGGCTACCTTCCCTCACTATTGGTCCTCAGATTATTGTCAATACAGGACTCTCCATCCGAACTGAAGAGGTCTACAAGTGCATCAATCATGATTTTTTTCCTCCTTCTTCCATCAAGGATTTACTCATGAGTGGACAATCTATTCCTCGGCGTAATGATTTAGCGCCCTTTGCCTATCAAGTGAACTCCAACCTCCAAAAAATTGCGTCTGTTCTTTCTGGCACTGGTGGAGATGCAATGCTGTGTGGCTCTGGAGGATGCTTTAGCGCCCTTTATGCGAGCGATGACGCTTGTAGGGCCGCTATGCATTGGCTACATGAGCACAAGCCACATTGGAAGGTTTACAACATTGGGCTACCCCGATGAAACAAAGGGCTAAATTCGCACTTTTATTTACGGTCTTCATTGACCTCTTAGGATTTGGGATTGTCATTCCGATCCTCCCTCTCTACGCTAAAAATATTTCGGCTAACCCTAGCCCCTGGATGATCGGCATTAATCAATGGTTCGACTTTAGTAATCCCGGAGCCTTTTGGGCCGGATTAGCCATGGTGAGTTTTACCTCTATGCAATTTGTAGCAACTCCAATTTTGGGCCGATGGTCAGATAAAATTGGCCGACGACCCTTACTCTACATCTCACTCATGGGATCAGCTCTTGGCTATCTTGTCCTGGGTTTGACCATGAGATATGAATGGGTCATTGCAGCCCGTATTTTGGATGGATTGACTGGTGGCAATATTGCTGTTGCTCAAGCTGCTATGGCAGATATTTCGACTCCCGAAGATCGAAGCAAGTCCCTAGGGATGATGGGCGCTGCCTTCGGTATGGGGTTTGTCCTAGGACCCGCATTAGCAGGAATTCTGAGCGGCTCTTCATGGGGGAATTGGCTCCTAGAGGCCTATGGTTTACATCTACCCTTCCTGGTCGCCTCAGTAATGAGTTTGATCGCATCACTCTCTGTACTTTTTTTCTTACCGGAAACCCTTTCCGCTGAAAATCGAGAAAAAACAAAACATAAAAAAAGAGGACATGCGATCTTACAGGCGTTAAAAAGGCCTCAAATGCCGACTCTTCTTCTAATTTCTCTTCTGACCGTTACGGGCTTTGGCATGTTTGAAGGCTCCTTTGCTCTTATGACCAACCAGCGTTTTGGATTTGGACAGAAAGAGGTCGGCTACCTTTTCGGGGTCGTTGGGCTTCTGATTGCGATTTATCAAGGTGCTATTGTGAGGATTATCAGTAAATTAATTCCAGAGCAAAAATTATTAATTCTCGGCTTAACCTTCCTAATTATTGCCTTTGTCTCCTTACCAATTGCTCCGCTCTATTGGCCTTTTTATCTTTGTGTCATCCCAGCAGCATGGGGCTCGGGGATGAATAATACTTCGACCTTTGCCCTAGCTTCCAAGCTAACTCCCCCGGAAGATCAGGGAAGTCTTTTTGGCGTTCTTGGAGCAGTGCAGAGCCTTGGAAGAATTCTGGGCCCTGCTATCGGCACCCTTGCATTTGCTCAATACGGCTATCGTATGCCCTTCCATGTTGCTGTGGGGTTCATTGTATTAGCCTTAGGTGTAGCCGTAGCCCTACTTTCAGCCCAGCCCAATAATGATTCAAACAACTCTCATCATCCCTAGAGGTTAGCGGCGCATGGACCCCTTCGATCGATCACAACCTGCGACTATCCTTTTTGATCTTGATGGGACTCTCGTAGATCCCTTCTTGGGAATCAAGCATTGTCTCCAAAAGATTTCGCAATCGCACAACTTTCCAATGCCCGAGGACAATCAAATCAAAGACTCCATTGGTTTGGGTATGAAAGAAGCGCTTCGTCGACTAAATCTATTTAGCGATGCCAAGGATCTTGACCATGCGCTCCTTTCTTTTTGGGACGCCTACCGTGAAGATGGGCTATTCGAGCACGAACTTTATCCAGGTATCTACGGCCTATTACATCGACTTAAACGTCAAGGACATCGTATCTACATCGTGAGTTCAAAACCGGGCATTTTTGCCCGAAGAATTGCCTATCAGTTCGACCTAAATCTAATTTTTGATGCCATATTGGGGTCCTCTCTCACAGAGGAATGGCAAACTAAAAAAGAGGTTTTAGATGGGTTGATTGCCTCTGGCGCCATTCAGGGTCGAGGCATCATGGTCGGCGATCGCGCTGATGATATCCTCGCTGGTAAAATTCACGGTCTTTACACGATTGCGGTGAGCTACGGCTACGGATCCCCTTTTGAAATTAAGGAAAGTCAACCAGATTTCACTGCTCGGTCGGTGGCCGATCTTGATCAATGGTTTCAATCTACATTCCCCTCGGATGAACTATTTGATCCTTTCAATCGATCCGAGTAGAGACCTAGGACTGATTTCTGGGATTGCTAAATCAATAGACCTTACGATGCAAGTCATGACATAGTTATGGATATGGAATTTATTTATGCCATTATCTTAGGAGCCATTCAAGGGATTACAGAATTTTTACCTGTGAGCTCTACGGCGCATTTGACTCTAGCAGAGCATCTATTGCTCGGAAAAGGAATGCCACTAGCGTTTGATGTCTTACTTCATGTAGGGACGCTCTTGGCACTCCTAATCTATTTTCGCGATGATCTCAGATTGATCTATCAGGGACTTCGGGGCAGAAATCACGAGGGATCCAATCTGGGTCGCATGATTGCTTTTGCTATGGTTCCTACAGTTGTATTTGGATTTTTAACCAGGTCCACTAAGGGATGGGCTAAGGATCATTTATGGGTCTATGGCTTAGGTTTATTAATTACAGCTTGGATGCTTTATCAAGCCAATCTTAAATCTAGTCAAAACTCCGGGAAACCTCTTTCGTCGCTAAAGAAGCAAGATGCCTTGGCGATCGGAGCCATGCAAGGAATTGGTGGGGGTTTTGGTATTTCAAGATCTGGATCGACCATTTCGATTGGCACCTTGAGAGGGCTTAGTTTAAACGCTGCAACGCGATTTAGTTTCCTGTTGGGAATCCCCACCATAGCGGCAGCGACGCTGTTCGAATTTAGATATTTTATAAAGGCATGGGTTTTTAATACTCCTCTGCCTGACTCAATTGGATTTGAGGGTGGGAATTACCCGCTGCTATCGTGCCTCACGGGTGTCATCGTCGCTTTCGTGTCGGGTTATTTTTCTATCTCCCTACTCGACCGCCTGACAAAAAATCCAAAGCTAAATGGTTTCGCTTTCTATTGCCTATGTATGGGAACGCTACTTCTGATTTTGGGGACCGTTGGTGTTGATGGACTCCAGAATTTAGGTGGAATTCCTCATCGATAAAATATGTTACACTACTGCCTCTAAGGGAAACACACAATGATTGAGGTTTCTGATGTTTATAAGTCATTCACACTAAAAGATAAGAGAACTTTAAAGATCAAAACGATTGCCGCAGTCCAGGGGGTATCCTTTCAGGTTCAGCCTGGCGAGATATACGGACTTCTGGGCCCTAACGGAGCAGGCAAAAGCACCACTCTTCGTATGATTGCAACGTTAATGCGTCCAGAAAAGGGGTTTATCAAAGTGGCCGGACTATCGACCTTGGACCAGCCCAATGAGGTAAGAGGAAAACTGGGTTTCTTAGCGACGGATATGGGTATTTATGAGCGTTTCACACCTCGAGAGCAACTTCGAATTTTCGGAGAGTTTCAAGGAATGGACTCAGAGACTGCCGAAAAGCGTGGGTTAAAATTGCTCGACGACCTGGGAATATCAGATTTTGCAAATGTCAAGATGGATGGCTTCTCTTCCGGTCAACGACAGAAGTTTAATATCGCTCGTGCGCTTCTTCACGATCCTCAGGTAATTATTTTTGACGAACCCACTACTGGGCTTGATGTACTTACGGCTAAAACTGTATTAGATCTACTTTTGCATCTAAAAATGCAAGGCAAAACCATCATACTTTCTACACATATCCTACCCATGGTAGAAAAAATATGCTCGCGAGTTGGAATTATCTACCAGGGAAGACTTCGAGCTGAAGGTTCTCCTCGGCAGGTTATGGAAACATATAATTCTCATAGCCTCGATGAAGTATTTTTTACGCTAGCCGCCTCTAAAGAACCGGAGGAGATTCAATGAAGGGCTCTTGGTTAGTACTCAAAAAAGAAATGTACTATTGGACTAAAGATCGACGTACGCTCTTTTTAACGCTGTTCTTTCCTTTAATTCTTTATCCTCTTTTGTTTGGCATCATGACCAAAATGGGAATGAAGGACTCTCAGAGACTCAACACTACAGTTACACAGGTCTCCATGGAAGACCCAGCTAATATCCTCTCCCCTACCCTTTTCAGAGAAGGCTCGGGTTTTGAAAGATTCACCGGACCCAACGTAAATATACCTCTAGCCTTGAGCCAAGAAGAATTTCATTTATTTATCAAAGTACCCCATGATGCCAATCTTAATGTGAAATCTCAAAAACCGATTGCTCTTGAAATCACTTACGATCCCTCGAAAGATGTATCCAAAAAGGGGTTTTCGAGAATTCAGAAGTTTATCAAAGATAACGATGCTTTAATCGTAGTCGAAAGATTAAGTGAATTAAAAATATCTCCTGAGATTTTAGAACCTACCCGAATCTCGGTCATTAAGACGACTGGGGCCAATGAAGAAATTGGCAAGTTAATCGGACTCTTCCTGCCCTACTTTTTATTAATTTCTATGTATGCAGGCGCAATGCAGTTCGGAGCTGATATCACCGCTGGCGAAAAAGAACGTGGGACACTTCTCTCTCTATTAACCACTCGACTTTCAAGGCTAGAAATTATGCAAGGAAAGATGCTGGCTATTTTCTGTGTCTCTATCTTAGGGATCGCTATAAATCTTCTAGCCATAGGCCTAGGGGGATTCACAGCAGGAAATCTCGTACTTTCTGATCGTATTGAACAAGCCAAAGGGTTAGCGACCAGTCTTGGCTCATCTATGCCACCCAATAGTGTCAATATTGACCTTCAGTCGATCCTGACACCTCAAGCAATTTTGCTGACACTCGGCTTATTAATTCCTCTAGGATTGCTATTCTCAGCTATCATTCTGACCATAGGGGCTCAGTCTAAAAGCGTAAGAGAGGCCAATGTCGCCATGGTGCCTGGAATTTTTGTAGTCGTAGCTATAGGTGTCTTCTCCCTTGCGCCTGGCATCGAAAAACTTGCTTACCTACCCTTTGTGCCGCTTATGAATATCACCGTAGTGATAAGGAAACTATTCGCCGGACAATTTGTTATGTGGGAATACCTTATTACCCTTTTAATGACCCTCCTTCTAACTTGGTTTACAGTGGCTCTGTCGGGGCGTCTGTTGAACCGAGAAAATGCCCTATTCAAGTCATGACAAACCCTTTGGAGAGCTGTATTTTTGAGGTAAACTAAAGGGCTAAGAGGATCCGCCTATGTCATCTCAAAATACGAATACCCCTTCCAAGGCTCTCGTCGATCAACTCGAAAAAGCAATCAAGGCAATCGATAGTAAAAAGCACGAAGAAGCTCAATCCTTATTAGATACCCTGAGCCTTTCCTGTAGGGAACTGGGTGACACGCAAATTCAGAGTGTTACTCAAAAATACCTATCCATTTTGAAAAGAAAGAAAATGTTGGCTCAACCCCGATCTTCCGATGCCATGATGGACATACAGATCGAACTTAATCGAAGAAACTCTGATCAGGCTCTCTCTCTTATCAATGGCGAATCAGAAAATCAAAAGAATAAGGCCAAGCTTCATTACCTTAAAAGTCTCGCTTTCGCTCAGAAAGGCGATGCAGATCAATGCTCCTTAGCTCTAAATTCTGCCATTGGTCTAGATAAAAATATGGTCTTCCTTTGGAGACTCGAGCCAGACGCACAAGAAATGAGAAAAAATCAGCTTTTCGCTTTTGCAGAAGAAGATTAAACAAACGATTTTCGATATCGCTTCCTGACTCATAAATATTTTGATGCTTACTCCCGAAAGTCCACTAAGAGTTGTTGCCCTCGGAGGCGGAACCGGCTTGTCAGGGACTCTTAGAGCCCTTAAACCGGAGGCTGTTAGGGAGAAAGATCCTTGGAAGATAACGGGGATAGTCACTACCTCTGATGATGGAGGGTCCAGTGGCCGTATCCGTGATGAATTTGGGTCCATCCCTCCGGGAGATTTAAGAAACTGTCTTTCCGCCCTCGTTAAGGATGACTCTCCCCTATCAGATCTTTTAGATTATCGTTTCAAGGGTGATGGGGTTATGTCAGGCCATTCGCTCGGAAATTTGATCCTATCTGCTCTTGCTGACGTTTCTGGGAACTGGGTCCGAGCGGTTCGACAGTTGTCAAACATTCTTGTAACAGTCGGTCATCTGTATCCTGCTTCCGTAGATTCCATCACCCTTCACGCCGAAGATGCCGACGGTAATCGACTAATAGGAGAATCGAAAGTCAACCGAGGGAAAGCCCCTTTCAGAAGTTTTTGGATTGAGCCAAGAGAAGCGGAGGCCCTTCCCGATTCCGCCTTAGCAATCCAAAGGGCGGACTTAATCATCTTAAGTGCGGGTAGTTTATATACATCAACCTTAGCGAATCTTCTGATCGGAGATATACGAGAAGCTATTCAGGGTTCTAAAGCTCCTATTATTTATATTGCCAATATCATGACTGAGCCTAATGAGACTATTGGCATGTCTCTCGAAAATCATTTAGACGCCATCGAACAATGGGGGGGGATTAGGCCACACGGGGTCGTTGTCAATCAAACCAGACTTCCCGAAGATATGTGTAAACGTTACGAACTCGAGGGTGGATCTCCCATTACTTATATAGACAAGACTTGCGGTGGAACCCAGGTGTTTCTTGGTGACTTGCTCGACTTGAGTGCATCCATGGCCCGTCATTCTCCCACAAAACTGAACGATGCTATCAAGGAAGCCATCGTAAAATTGAAGAGTCGCTAGTCTAAGGTTTAGACTAAAGACCGAGAGGACTCTATGAATAAATGGCGATTACCATTGTTCGCAATTTTCACATTTTCACTGCTCAGTGCGCAACAAAAGCCTCTAACATCAACTCAAATGAAAAAGCAAATTGAGCTGTTGATATCTGAGCGAGATGATCTTCAGTCAAAGTTGACTCAATATGAAGAAAGCAGAGACGCTTTGACCTCTGCACAAAAGTCCTTAGAGCTTTTAAAGAATGAAAATGAAGATCTTAGAATGAAACTCGACCAAATGAAGAACACACTTTCTGAGAATGATCAAGGCAGTGAGACGATGTTAAAAGAATTTGCAGACAATAAGAAAGAACTTGAGCTTTTGCGTAATAAAGTAGCCCAACTCGAAAAAGAAAATGATGATTTGAACCCATATTCTAAAACTGGAATTAAAGAAGGTTCTCTAGTCGTACTCTCCGAGGAAATTACCCCGGCAAAACCCATGAATCTTGATCGCGTGAATCCTCGACTAGGTCCCTCATGGAGCCGACCTCGGGGTATGGTCATTGTTAACGTATTGATTAATGAACGTGGCGAAGTTTTAGCAGCACGCATTCTTCAAGGTCTCGCAGGTGAATCCAGCGAGACCAAGGATACCGATGAAGCCTGTCTTGAAGCAGCCAAGCGTGTTGTGTTTGATCCCGCACGAAGTAAAGAAGGTCGTCGGGTTAAGGTCTGGCAGGCGGTAGGCTTCTATCTCGATTAAGATATGGAGAGTTTACCCCTGAAAGCATTCAACATCCGACTTAGCCCAAGCCTGACAAGCTAACCGTTGATTATCTTTAGCTTTAAGTGTTTTTAAGACTTTCATCTCAGAAGCTCCTGCCGGACTGAGGTGCTCTAGGCCTTGCCGAATGGTCACCAGGCAAGTTCCACATCTTGCATGACCTCCACACCGGTGGGTTAATTCTATCTTTGTTGACCGAGAGGCCAAAAGAATTGAAATCTCATTCTCACAGGAGACTTCGTCTGAACCCTTTAAATTTACAACTTTAATTTTGAACATGGTTACCTTTTAAAAAGAAAGCGTGTAATCTGATGAAGTTGTAAAAAGGTTAGTTTAACAGGAGATTCTCATGTCCCGCCCTGTCGTTGCAATTACCGGAGGAGGAAGTGGTTTAGGTGAAGGTATGGCTCTTCTCTTCGCAGAATCAGGTTATGACATAGCTATATGCGGTCGCAGGATTGAGAAGCTTGAACAAGTAGCTGAGAAGGCTAAGGTCTCGGGGGCTGCCGTCTATATTCAAAGCGTGGATGTCAGGAATTATGAATCGGTTGATTCATGGCTAAAAAAAGCTCGTGAGAAATTTGGTCAGCTTGATGCATTAATCTGCAATGCAGCTGGAAATTTTATTGCACCTAGTATCGAACTTTCTCCTCGGGCATGGAAGGCGGTCACGGAGATTAATATGGATGGTACTTTTTTTGCCTCGCAAGCTTTCGGAAAAATCCAGATCGAAGACAAGCGCCCGGGATCGATCACATCTATCATTGCTGCTTATGCACAAAGTGGCCAACCCGGGACTATCCATAGTGCAGCTAGTAAGGCAGGGGTTCTAGCGATCATGAGAACCTTGGCGGCCGAGTGGGGTCGTTTCGGTATCCGATGTAATTCAATTTCGCCTGGGCCCATTCATACTGAAGGTACTGACAAGAACCTATGGAGTTTTCCAGGTGCTGAAAAACGAATGAGATCTACCATTCCCCTCGGGCGGATTGGTGAAGCAAGAGATATCGCTCAGGCAGCTCTTTTCCTAGCGTCACCCCAAGCTTCTTGGATCTCTGGTGCAGACCTAGATGTCGATGGAGCTCAATGGCTGAACGGCGGAGTCTTCGGATGGGATCCAAACGATCTCCCCGGACCAATGCTTGCCCTCATGAAGGCCATGAGGGGCTCTAAAACCTAGGGGGTATCTCTCTTTAGGTGCATCTTGGCAGCTGCCAAGAATCTTTGACGCCCTTCGTCGAGTCCAATAATCGGATTGGGATAATTCCACTGATCTCTCTGATCGTTGGGAGCTAGCCATGGTGTATGAATCCATTCATTCGATACATTAGAGAGTTCGGGAATGTATTTTCTAACGTACTCCCCCGAAGGATCGAACTTGAGGGCCTGAGTAATGGGATTAAATATCCTAAACCAAGGTTGGGCGTCACACCCACACCCTGCACTCCATTGCCACCCTGCGTTATTTTGAGCCCAATCTCCGTCAGTGAGGTATTTTAGGTAGTGTTGCTCTCCCAACCTATAGTCAATTAGGAGATGCTTGGTTAGAAAACTGGCACTTATCATACGGGCACGGTTATGAACATACCCCGTTGAAAGAAGTTCTCGAGCAGCCGCATCGATAATGGGATATCCAGTCTTGCCTTCTTTCCAGGCTTCCCAATCTTCTTGATTATTTAAATAGGGAAAGTCTTTAAAATCCTTACGAAAAGGGGTCGAAACTAATTCTGGCCATTCCCATAACATATGGTGGCTAAACTCCCGCCAAAGTAATTCATTTAAGAACTTACGCGAAGCCTCCGTTAGTCCAGAAGCAATTGTCATTTTCCAGATGCTTCGAATCGATAAAGTTCCAAACTTAATATGGGCACTAAGTCTTGAAGTGCCTCGTTGATCCATTCGATCCCTCATGGATGAATAGTTAGAAACTGGGCCTGTAAGGAAGGTGTGAAGTATTTTTTTTCCCTCAGACGACCCTCCTTTTTGGACATTTGGATTTCTTTCAATCTTCAATTGGGTGAGACTTGGTAATGATGTAGAGTGGGGCTCGATATCCTCCGGGAGTGGGGGTAAAGAAAAAGAGGGGGGTTCTTTACTTTGGATACCTCGGGACCAGCAAACTTTAGAAAAGGGTGTAAAGACTCTAAACATTTGCCCGGAGCCGTTACGAACAGAGCCTGGTGGAAATAAGGTCTCTCCCTCAAGCAGAGTCATGGGGATCGAACAGCCCTTAAGGCAATCTGCGATACGCCGGTCTCTTTCTCTACCGAAGGGTTCAACCCATCGGCAGCAAAATACTTGATCGATTTTCCATTCTTTAGCTAATTGAGGAATAAGATCTGCACTTTTGCCTTCACGAATGATTAACTCTGACCCTAGACCATGAATGGCTACCTTGAGTTCTTCGAGGGACTCTAAGAGGAATTGAATGCGATGGGGAATTTCCTGAGCGCGTTCAGGGGCAAAGAAATAGGGGTCGACAACAAAGAGAGGAACAATTTCGTCATTAGGGTTGATCGTTTCAAAAAATGGATGATCCTCAATGCGAAGATCCTTACCTCGAAACCACCAAAGGACCCGGCGTTTCAATGAAGTTCAGCACTAAGAACAGCTTCCCAGAGAGAAGCTGGATTGTTCGATAAGAGCCATTCTGAAATCAAGGGTCTAAGAACCCAGGTTCCCTCTGCAATTTCATAATCTAATTGACCCGGTCCCCATCCTGCATAACCCAAGTACAATCGAAATTCCTGAGCGGCATCATCCATAAGTGTTTCCAATAAATCTTTACGGGGAGAAACGAAATGGGTAAAGTCCAGAACGGTATCCTCGGGCATGGGGAGACCTCCCTTAACCAGAACCATCCCCCGCTGAGGCTCCACGGGGCCACCATAGAAAGCCATCACTTGGGGGGTGAGGTCACAGGGTAATTCCGACTCCTTGGCAATAGTCTGGAGGCTAATTGGGAGAGGTTTATTGATAACAATGCCTAAAGAACCCTGATCGTTATGCTCAATCATCAATATGACGGTACGTTTAAAGCGTTCATCCCCCATGGAGGGAGTGGCTACAAGTAAGGACGGTGTATTTAAGGACATTAGACGATCATACTCCTAAATATCCTTATGTGACTTGACCTAAAAACTAGAAATTAAGAAAACGGGGATCCGTCAAGATCATTCCATGGCCTTTATCGAGGCTTTCTTTAATCTCCTTCGAAAGAGATTCTAAAATCTCGAGCCAAAGAGGATCAATACTGCCATTGAAGAAAATAACCGAGGCCTCTCCTTGATCATAATCCTCTTGGTTGTTCCAGAGATGGATCCAACCAATGTAATTTCTCTTAACAAAGACTGTTGCGCTAATCACAAGAACTGCCAGATATTCTATCCCCTTTAAGAATTGCACAGGCATGAAGTAGAACGGGCCAAGCCACTTCAAGTTGTTCCACGGCCCCCTGAGGGCTCCCGCTCAAATTAAGGATGAGTGTCTTTTTGGCGGATCCACAAATGGCCCGACTGAGTGCCGACATGGGATGCGTGTTTTGAGATCGGATTAAATCTGTAATTCCAGGGATTTCCTTGTCAATAATCTCCTTTGTCACATCAGGGGTGATATCGCGAGATGAGATACCAGTTCCACCGCACGTAAGAACTATGGCGAAATCCTGATTTAAGAGAATTCCTAGGGAATTCATAAGCTGATTCCTATCATCAGAAATGAGTTCTTTAGTAAGATGGGTAACTCCATGATTTACCAACCATTTTTCCAACTTGGGTGTAGAGAGGTCCTCATAGAGACCCTGGGAAGCCCGATCGGATAGAGTAATGAGAGCCACTTTCATACCTCCTTAGGATAAACGCTTTAAGGATAAAAGTTTCAGTCTTGTGAGAAAATAATTCTTTGGAGGTTTTGATAATGGGGCGTCCCGAACGAATTGGGATTCTAGGGGGTGGACAACTAGGACTGATGCTTTGCGAAGCTTTGCAGCAATTAGGAGTCAGAGTTTCTGTCTACGACCCAAGTCCAGATTGCCCGTGTGCATCCCGAGCAGATCGTTTTGTCATAGGGTCCTTTTCTGATCATCAGGCCATCCTTGAATTCGTTATCGATATCGAGATTCTTACATTCGAATTTGAAAATATATCTTCTGAGACCCTTATTGCTATTGAAAAGACCAAGAAGATATATCCTTCGCCCAGGATTTTATTTATCTCTCAGGATCGCATTCGCGAAAAAGAATATCTCAATTCTATTGATATCCCTACTGCTAGGTGGTCAGAAATTCATACCCTCGATGACCTCATAAGCGGTGCTGAGACTATGGGCGTCCCTTCGGTCCTGAAAACATCTTCAATGGGTTATGATGGGCGGGGCCAAATTAAATTGTCATCGTCTGAACCCACTTATTTAAAAGAGTGTTTCGAGGGATTAGAAGGCCAACCGGGAGTCCTTGAACAGTGGGTTACCTTCACTCAGGAATTCAGTCTGATCGGAGCTCGAGACACTCTTGGGAACTTGTCCTTTTGGGATCCTTTTGTTAATTATCACGAAAACCATATTCTCGAAAGCACCCTCTATCCAGGGTTCCTTCCCGCTAAGTCTGCCCAATCTGCTTTGTCTATAGGTCGAAAAATTATGGAGTCTACGAATGTTGTGGGGCTTCTCACTATTGAATTTTTTCTTATGCCAGATGGGCGCGTTTTGGTGAACGAACTAGCTCCCCGTCCCCATAATTCTGGTCATGTAACGATTGAGGCTTCTAAAACAAGCCAATTTAAACAACTAGCATTGATTTTAACGAGTCAGCCTATGGAATCTGTCAGCGTTATCAAACCGGGCGCCATGATCAATCTTCTTGGTGAACTTTGGTTAGGATCTAAAGATGAGCCCAATTGGAACTTGGCATCAAAGATACCAGAAACCTTTCTTCATCTTTATGGGAAAAAGACGGCTAAAAGGGGGAGGAAGATGGGTCATTTGACTTCCCTTCATCGAGATCCCAATCAGGCCTTAACCACCCTGAGGGCCCTCAGGCATCGTCTATCGAATTAGTTCTTGAAGTAAGCTTTAATCGCTTGGCATACGCTTTCGGCAAACCTCGACCTAAACTCGGGGTCGGATAGATTTTCTGCATCGACAGGATTATTGAGATTAGCTACTTCGATAAGAACCTTTGTAGAAGATTTGTTATAGCGGATTACTGCAGGTACAAAAGCTGTTCCTTCTCTTTGAATGATATTTCTTATGGCTCGATTTTGGTGAATGGGCAATTGATTCTGCGCTAAGTTTTTAATCAAGATTTCTGAAAATTGACGACTTCTAACTTCTCCAAGGAAACGCTCCTGGGGAGTAAACGTTACCGATCCATATTTAGGCAGTTCATTAACTTGAACCCCTTTTAGGCCCCTTATTTGAAAACGGTCGGGAACTCCTGATGATCCTGGAACATAAACCATCGTTCCCGAAGCTGAAGGATGAAGGCTATCAGCGTGAAAAGAAATAAATAGCGTTTTTTTATCATCCCCTTTATTGCTTATGAATTTACTTGTCCAGGAGTTGCTTAGTATCCACCGGAGGTGTACACCAACTGAACTAGGGTTCTCTCCGTCATTACGATAGGGTGGCGTGGTAAGAATTTCCGCTGAGGGAGAAATTCTTTTAATTCGACTTCTGATAGAATTTCTAATACTAGGGTACGAGATGGTGTTTTTAACCGTGGCCTCAGTTTCTTTTAGCAACTGACTTCTGACTCTATTCGCGATGTCATAGACAAAGTCAGATTCCCAGAGTCCATTTGCTGAAGCTCCCGGATCAATACCTCCATGCCCAGCATCAAGAATGATTTCTACCCCCTTCAGATTCGGACTTGCAGAAAGCGATTCAGTGCGCTTGATTTCGTCTCTTATTTGTTTTTCATCTTTAAGCGCCAATGATCCTTCTGGTTGGAAGGGGCTAGCGAGATAATCGATAGGAATCAGTAAAGATTGTCCTGGCTTAATACTTCGTACATCCCTGATTCCACTCTTTTTGGCTATGAGGAGAGAGAGTGCATTCACTTCGAGGGGATAAACCCGGTCTGTATATCTGAGGACTACATCTGAATAAATTGCCTCGCCTTTTCGCAAATGGTAGACCGCGTATTTTTCATCATTGTTTAATTCGTACGTAAGAAGTTTCCTATAAGCCTCAATTTTAGCTTCGTCATCGAGACTATCTTCGGGGCGAGATCTATTGGGCCTGATTTTCAGTCCACCTAATTCCTTTGCTAAAAGCTGTCGTGGAATAACCCATCGATCTCCAACTCTAACTTTTTCTGGCAATCGGGGATTGATTGACATCAATTCATCATAATTTTGACCGTGGCCTGTAAAGAAAGTGCTAATAAGCCAAACTGTTTCCAGTTTTGGGTAGACGACTTGATGGATAACTTGATTTTCTCTCCATTCATCTCTTGGGAATAAAACCAAGAGGGCCCACCGCTTCCCGTCCGAATTAAGATCTCGATAGTCTATCCAGGTCTCTACTGCTACTCCGGGCTTCAAAAAACCTTTAGGGACCGCCCGGCCCTGAACCATAATTCCTTCGTTGGGTTTAAACCAAACAAGGGCCTGTGAGCCCGTGGGGAGGTTCCCTTTAACAGTCATGGACGCCTGTTGTCCAAGGATCCAATGGGAGCCTAGCAGCAACAAGAGTAAAACCAGGGGCCTTCCCTTCACCTTCAAATCAAACTCCTCATTGCAAAATAATCCTGAGACCTCATCATATCTTTATGATGGCAGAGAGTGAAATTTTAGATTTGATCATTGTTGGCGCGGGACCGGCAGGGATAGCGACTGCAGTCGAATCGAAAAGAGTAGGTATCCAAAAGGTATTGCTTATCGAAAAGGGTCCTCGTCACAGTTACTCCATTGAAAAACTCTACACCCCGGGAAAGCGTGTCGACAAAGTCTACCTAGGCCAAGATGTTGTATGCGAGGGTTCGGTCTGCATTGTGGACGGGACTCGGGAGAGCGTCTTAAAAACTATGGATCAATTCATCGAAGAATACGAACTCCAGATTATTGCTAACACTGAGGTCGATCACATTGAACAAGTTGCTCATGATTTGTTTGTTATCACCGATCTACAAAAACGACAGTGGAAGACGCGTACCGTCGTTATCGCAATTGGCGTCTATGGACGACCTAATAAACCCAACTACCACCTTCCCTCTTCGCTGAAGCAGAATATTTGGTTTGACCTATCCCAACAAATTCCTACGAGTAGCCATGTACTGATCATCGGAGGCGGGAATACTGCGCTTGAATATGCTCAATATCTATACAGTGACCATCAGGTAACTCTTTCTTACCGAGGAGGAGAATTTACAAAAGCGAATGAGGTCAACAGGAGGATCGTGTCTGAACTTAAAAAGAACCAACAAATAGAAATATTGCTTCAATCCGAGGTAGCCCAAGTGCGAGATCGACAAGAGCATCCTAGAATTGAGATCCTTTTTAAAGATCAGACTCTGAAAAAATACGATCATATCCTTTACGCTATTGGAGGGACAACCCCCGAAGCCTTCTTGAAAAAGGTGGGGGTCACTGTGGAGGGAAAAGATCCGACAACTTCTCATGCTTACGAGACTGGGATACCAGGTCTTTATCTAGCAGGTGATTTAGTTTCCGGTGGAAAAGGAACGATCGTCAAAGCTTTCAATACTGGTAAGACGGTCGTATGGGATGGATTATGTCAAGGTCAACTGGAATGCCGAATTCCATTTCCTAAATAAATCCAATATTGAATCTGCTATGATGAAAGTAAATAGGAGTTTCTGATGTCGATTAATTGCCCACATTGTGGATCTGATTTAACGGCTCCACAGAGCGTTCGCATTGCTGAATATCATTTCGGTCGACTTGAGTCTCTCCAGCAGGATCCTCTGGAAGGTCCGGGTTTTAGATATCACTTTGAACAACCCGATACTTACACGATTCTTTGCAATATTTGCAAAAGGCTTGTCCGGACACTCCCTATTAAATCAGGTTCTAGCGCTAAATAAGATCAATCAATACCACTGTAATATTGTCAGCGCCTCCCTCCCGGAGAGCTGCTTGGGTCAGTGCGGAGAGGCAGTCTGATTGATCTTGGATTCTGAGTGTTTGTTCGATGGTCTTTTCGTTAATCATGCCATTTAAACCATCCGAACAAAGTAAGAACCGATCCCCCGAATGAGCTGCAAAGGGAGTGATTTCAATACGAATAGATGTGGTGTTACCCAGAGCTTGGGTAATCACGTTACGCATGGGATGTGAACTGATTTCTTTTTCGCTTAAGAGTCCTTTTTCAAACTGTGACTGAACCCAAGTATGGTCGACCGTCAATTGCTCAATCTTTTTATCTCTGAGGACGTAAGCCCTTGAATCTCCGACGTGGGCAATCGTAGCTTTACTGCCTTCCATCAACATGGCAACAGCGGTAGAAGCCATGGACATATGATCGGGGTTCTCTGTGATGTGGACAAGGATCGACTGGCTTGCCTTACGAAAAGCCAGATCCATTCTGACTTCGGGAGTTTTTAGGTAGTCCGCTTTAACTGAGTCAACAATCGATTCAACGGCTAATTTGCTTGCAACCTCTCCGGCCGCATGGCCCCCAAGCCCATCCGCGACTATATATAAACCTAGGCGATCGTCGGCATAAAAGAAATCTTCATTGAGTTCTCTGATGAGACCTGGGTGGGTCCTCCCGGATGAAAGATATGGCATCACAAGAAACCCCAATTAAGTGAGAAAATAAGTTTAACAAGTCCTCTTTCTTTTCGATCAATTTCTAGGATTTAAAAAGCTATGATTTCCTGGCAAGATATTCTAAGAAAGGGCAAATCCATAGCGATCGTGGGTCTTTCCCCGAAAACCTGGAGGGCAAGTTACGGCGTGGCTAAATACCTGAAGGATGCAGGCTACCGAATTTACCCGGTAAATCCCGAACTTCTCTCTCCCTTTTGGGGGCTTCCTGTTTCCAAGAATCTATCAGAAATTCACGAAGTCGATGTGATTAATGTCTTCAGAAAGAGTGAAGATCTCTCTGGACTTGTCCATGAAATCTGTGAGCTTCCTTGGACTCCTAAAATGTGTTGGTTTCAATTGAACATGAGACTAGAGCTCTCTGATGAACAGCGACTTACCCAAAAGGGTATTCTTGTCGTGAAAGATAAATGTTTGATGGTAGAACATCGGTTGATGGACTAGGGGCAGAATTCCCCTTTCACGGACCTTGAGATATCTGCGAAACTTGAGCATAAGGATCCTTATTCATGACATTCCCTCATTCAACCCAATGGCGTGCATTGCTCCAAAAGGGGGATATGTCTTCAAGGGATTTAGTTGAAGAATCCTTTAAGAAGATAAAACAATATGACCCTAAATTGAATGCCATCATCTCGCATTATTATGAAGAATCTATCGCACTTTCTCGTAAATCGGATGAGCGAATCAAGAACGGAGAGCGAGGCGCAATGATGGGCTTACCTATTGCACTCAAGGATAATTTCAACTGGTCAGGGTCTCAGATGACTTGCGGATCTAAGATCCTCAAAGGTTATGTCTCCAATTACAACGCTACAGTTGTTGATAAATTGTTAACGGCTGGCTCTATCCCCATTGCAAAAGCCAATATGGATGAATTTGCCATGGGAAGTAGTGGAGAATTTAGCGCTTATGGTCCAACTCTTAATCCTTGGGATAACCAACGGGTTTCGGGTGGGAGTTCGAGTGGTTCCATAGTCTCAGTAGCGGCGCAATATGTTGTCTCGTCTCTCGGTAGCGATACAGGTGGCTCTGTTCGACTCCCAGGTAGTTTCTGTAATGTCACTGCAATGAGGCCTACCTATGGGATCTCGAGCCGATATGGCCTTACCTCCATGGCCTCGAGCCTAGATGTTGTAGGACCTTGTGCCTCATCAGCTTTTGAAGTAGCGGCATTGCTCAGTACGCTCGTCGGTCAAGACGCTAAGGACTCAACCTCTATCGATCTTCCGAGGTGCGAGTCGCTATACCCCCTCAACCCACTCAATCTAAAGGGAGTCCGCATTGGTCTTCCAATGGAATATTTCACTGATGGAATTGACGCTAGCGTCCGAAAAGTTATCGACGCAAACATTAGCGAACTTGAGGGCATGGGCGCATCTATGATACCGATCTCGCTTCCCCATACAGCCTATGCCATCGATACCTATTATCTTATCTGTGTATCGGAAGTATCTTCGAATTTAGCCAGGTTTGATGGAATCCGATTTGGTTATCGAACATCGCAGTCATCGAGCCTGATCGACCTAATTGCTAAAACACGTGACGAGGGGTTTGGGGAAGAGGCCAAAAGAAGGATTCTTCTAGGTGCCTTTTGTTTAAATCAGGGCCATGTCGACGAATATTACTACCGAGCGCTCAAATCTAGAAATCTCATAACTCAAGATTTCCAGGAAGCTTTTAAGAAGGTGGACTTTTTACTGACTCCGGTAAGCCCCTCGGTTGCTTTTCCATTGGGCAGCAAGTCTAAAGACCCTGCAGAGATGTATCTTTCCGATGTTTACAGTGCTGCCACGTCACTTTCTGGACTCCCTTGTCTTTCTATCCCCGGCGGTTTTGTTCAATCGCCCGAATCTCAAGCCAAGCTCCCCGTAGGTATTCAACTAATTGCACCGGCCCTAAGTGATGTCAAACTATTAGAATTAGCTCACGCTTTTCAGTTGTCTAACACTCACCATCTAACTCAGCCTGTGCTCTAGGAGTTTTCATGTCTTTCGATGTCATTATGCCGCAAATGGGCGAAAGTATCACTGAAGCTACCATTTTGAAGTGGCACAAAAAAGTCGGTGACCCAATTGCTAAAGACGAGACCCTTTATGAGATATCAACCGATAAGGTAGATGCCGAAATCCCCTCTCCTTCCGCTGGAATACTTACGGAGATCTTAGTTGAGATCAATAAGACCGTCGCCGTTGGAACAGTTGTAGCCCGGATTGGAAGTCAAGGCGAGCAGGTCAAATTATTACCAACTCCTCTACCCTCAACTGTCATGGTGTCGAGCTTTAATCTAGCCGAAGATGCATCGGTAGCAACAGATAAGCCAAAGGAAAATCTCGAAGAGCGGCTAAAAACAAAATCGTCGCCCTTGGTAAGAGAGATGGCCAAGCAACATCATATTGATCTCGGTCAAATTAGAGGTACGGGTGAAAATGGGAGAGTCACTAAATCTGATATCGAAAAGGTAATCGGAGGGAAAAGTACCCCCTCAGGCTCGCCTGGCCTACTGGTCCCCATGCCCATGATGGGACCACGACACGATCCTTCAGCTCCGACTCTTGGAGCTGTGCCAGGACTTTCTATCCCTCCGACTCCTCATGTGCCGGCTTTTACGCCTGAGGAAAGAGTCAAAATAGAACCTATGTCCCGTATGCGAAAAATTATTGCGGACAATATGGTTAATTCAAAACTCAAGACTAGTCCTCATGTATACACCATATTTGAAATTGATATGACGAATGTATCGCACCTTCGTATTCGCCATCGTAAAAATTTTGAAGAGACTTACGATACTAAAATGAGTTATATGCCCTTCATAATGAAGGCTGTGATTAAAGCCCTCCAGGCTTTCCCGGTCGTTAATGCCTCTATTGATGGCGAAAATATTGTCTACAAGCAAGATATTAATCTTGGAGTGGCGGTTTCTCTCGATTGGGGCCTCATTGTCCCAGTTATTAAAAATGCAGACAGCTTAAATTTGGGAGGCCTCGCACGAAGCCTCAATGATTTAGCGGAAAGATCTCGAAGTAAGAAACTATCTCCCGATGAGATCTCGGGCGGTACCTTCACCATTACCAATCCAGGCGTTTTTGGGGATGTTTTCGCGCTCCCTATTATTAATCAACCCCAAGTAGCCATCCAGGCCATTGGAGCCATCGTCAAAAGACCGATGGTCATGACCGATGAATCTGGCAACGATTCTATTGCGATTAGACAAATGATGTTCAGTGGCCTAAGTTTTGATCATCGAATTGTAGATGGGGCTGTTGCAGACCAATTCATGAGTATTATCAAGAAAGAACTTGAGACTGACACCTTTGGTTTGGAGTAAATGAAGATTTAAGAGAGGCTATCTAAACCATCCGTCGTTCTATCGAGTGCGTAGTACGTTGCATGATCGGGCTGGAAGATGAGCGGTAGGTTAGCTGTTGGTCCATTGCGGTGTTTTGCGATGATGAGTTCGGCATTATTGTCCGGTTGATTGCTCTCTGCTGACGGATTCATACGTCGATGAATAAAGGCCACAATATCGGCATCTTGTTCGATGGCACCTGAGTCTCTGAGATCAGATAACTGAGGCTTTCCGCCAGTTCGATGTTCGACTTCGCGGTTTAATTGGGAGAGAACAATAACTGGAATTTGATAGTTTTTGGCAATCAACTTTAACCCACGGCTGATTTCTCCGATTCTAATGGCCTCGTTTTGACGACTCCCGCGACTCGATTCAGGGGAGCTAATCAGTTGCAGGTAGTCAATGATCACAAAATCAAGCCTTTGATTGCTGGAGCTTTGATGCTTAAGAATCATCGCTTCAATTTGAGGAACCGTAATGGATGCTTGATCGCATACATAAATGGGAAGTGTTACTAAGCTGTCTCGACCACCATAAAGTTGGTTGAGTTGATCATCATTGATTCTTCCTGATTGAATGTCCTTCATATTAATCTTGGTTAATGAGGACAATAAACGAAGGAACACTTCTTCGTGACTCATCTCCAAAGAGAAAAAGGCTCCCTTCGTGGAATGAACTTGGGCAGATCGAAGAATCCAATTTAACGCTAAAGATGTTTTACCAACTCCTGGGCGTGCCGCAAGGACAATAAGATTGCCTTCTTGAAAGCCCTGCGTTATATCGTCAATACTCGGAAACCCGGTAGGAACACCTAAATAACCCTTGGTTTTAAGTCTCTTGTGAATGCGCTCAAAAACACGGTCTGACACTTGTTCGGTACTCATCAGGCCCTTCCGTCTTAGATCAGAGCTTTCCTTCAGGCGGTAGAGCTCGCCTGCTATTTCTTCAATAAGCAATTCGGGGTCTTTTTCCTCGATACCGGCCAATTGGCCCATCTGGGAGCTGATCTTAATGAGTTTTCTTAGTTTGGTCTTACGACGAAGTAAATCAGCTAACACCGAAGGTTCACCCACTTCCGGGCTTGCCAATAACTCGGTGATGCCAATAAAACCTTCACATAAATTCAATTCGCCATTCTGATCGATTACATCCTTCAGTGTGATGGCGCTGATTTCGATTTGATTCTGAACTAAAGATCTGAGCGCCTTGAAAACAATACGATGTTTTGGCACCACGAAATCGTCTTCATCGAGAGTCGATATTACATCTGCCGCGACGTCACGGGCTCCAGAGCCTGCACACGTAGCAAGCAGAGATCTTTCTGCCTCAACATCTTCAGGGACTTGATTTAACCACTCCGCCACAGACACCTCTTTTGAAACTTAATTTAAGGCAGAGGAGGAGTGTAACCTGACCCCGATACATTAATAAAGATGGGATTTGAAATCGCTAGAGGATACAGCCCTTTGGAATATTTAGACCATATTGTATTGGGGGCATAGACACCGCTGACATTTAAGGGCACCCCAGCTTCTACGACCAACCAAGCACCCTTCCCTGCAGCAACTGATGACATCGGAATGATGAGTGTGGCAGTGAAGTGGCGACTGTCTTTGGCATCCGGTATTAGATTTGATTTAGCAATGCTAGTCACAACTGTTCCGTTGAGCACAACTCTTATTTGGTCTAAGGGCACCCAGTCAGGACAATAAATATCCAAATCCAAAGAAACCGATGCAATTGGAGCACCAGTAGAGACTAGCCCGCCAGGGCCTACTGTGCCAATAGAGGGGATAAGTAAAGGACCGGTACTTGCGATAATCTTTCCTGACTGAAGAGCAGTTAGGACTGAACTTAAATCAGTCTGGGCAAGGATAGCGGTACCGATATTCAAATAGGATCGAGCTGAACCTACTTGGGTATCTAGGCTGACCAAGGCACCACTTAAGCCAAGTCCTTTTGTGAACTTGGTAGGCGATTGTTTTCCAATTAAGTTAAACCAATCTTGTCGAAGGGCTAGAAATTCACTCCACCAAGCTGATGGATTCAGGGGGTCAAAAGACTGAGAGCGGATCAGTTCGATGGCATCAAAGTCGCCAGTCTTCTTTCCTCCCGAAAGTGAGGATGTGGTCGCCCACCAACTATTAGCTCCTGAACCCAGCGATGCTGAGGCGCTAATGCCGTTGTTAACCGTAAATAGCCCTTGTGGACCTCTAGGACGGTGGACAACGGTATAACTATGCCCCCCTTGATTAATAAAGTCAGCCAAGGTCCATGCAGCCGAAGAAACAGCTCCCCCAAATTGGGCTGCAGAAACCGTCGGGGTAAAGAGACCAGAGGCAGATGTCTGAGAAAAACTACCCGTTCTTGAGGCAACAATCAAGGGCGAATCGCCAATGGGATTTCTAGAAGAGACGTCAATTCCAGGTGTTAAAAATTGTTGACGGAAACTCGTGTAGAGGGACTGTGCATCGATAAAGTAATCAACATCAGTCCGACCTACTACTTGAAGACCCTGAGCCAAGCCGGAACTCAATTGTTCCGCAGGTGTCATGAAGCCTGTGGTTCTTTGTGTTGGCCCTGGTAGATCAAACGCAATCCAGCCTGAAGGCATCTTTAGGGGGGCCATCGAGAAATCGTGCAAATTTAAAGTATTTCCGTTATAGGCCAAGAAATTCTTTATATCGGGTATAGAAAGAGGTCCCCTCAGGGCAATGGCTGAGTAGGAGCCTGTCGGAAAGAAGCCCATGAAGGGAGAAAGGTTAGCTGTTTGAAAAGCTGAACCAAAAACTGAATTACCTGCACCAAACTGATAGGCGCCGGATGTTGATGAGAGAAGATAAACATCCTTCCCCATAACATCGTAGAAAGCACCATTTGTTCGGGTTCTCTGCATCCATGGATCTAAAGAGGCCATCATTTGTCCAGATGGATTAAGTCCCGAGAAAATAATAGTCGCGGGAGCATATTGAGATACCAAATCTGTTCCGATTTCCTTAACCGAAAAAGCGTGAGGGGTAACAATATTATTAATTACTTCGCCGCTGCTATTAACCAGTAAAGACCGCTCTGGGGCCAAGAGCTCACCTAGGATAAAAGGGGTATTATCTACACTCGCATACACACTCCGGGGCCTCAGGAGTCTTTGAGAGGTTGGATTTACGGAATCGCTCGCATCAGAAAAACGAATCATGGTGCTCGAATACTGCGAACTCTTCGTGACAACACGATAGGGCATCATTGAACCAGGTATGTTTGGATCAGTTACAAGTGGGAGATAGGCGAGAGATAAATTCGTACCTCCTGATTCATCAGCAATGGTGTCAAAACCTTCTTGCCAATCTATTCGTTCAAGTTTCCAATTAGGATCCGACAAGAGCGTGCTGTCTGACTTAATCGTGGTTCCTGACGTTGTTGTTTGTCCGGTGAAGCGCTCAAAACGTATTTCTGTTGCTGCATAACCTTTTCTCTGACTCGTCCCAAAGGTTCCAAACTGCACTGCTCCAATATCTAGACCTCTAAGGGTATGGCTCTCTGAAAGGAGTAAGTTTTGTATACTGGCTGTCTCGCTTGGCAGCAAAGCGGGGTCTCCAGAAGAGCCTGATGTAATATAGAACCTTCGCTCGTATTTAATGGACGTATTGGGGCTTAAAGAAGGAATTTCTTTGCCCCCTACCACTAAACGGGAGGGGAAAATCGGTCTTGGGTTTCCGAGAGAATCTTGTGGATCACTTGCTACAAGAACTTGCCCATCAGTGACTGGCAAAACACCGATGCTCGAGTGCTGATCTAATGTGTCATCCGAAGGTTCTGATCCCAGGAATATCACATAGGGGGCTCTCACGCTTGTCGCTAGGGGTGAAGCAAAATTTGTACCATTCACCTCGGTGGATTGAGGAATATTCACTCCCCAATTAGAGACGCGAGCAAGGGGATTGCCACTTGAGTCCAGGGAAAAGGAACCATAGGCTGGAGCAACAATACGATATCCGCCGCCGCCTTGGTGAAGAAAGTCGCCAATATTTCTGATGGGTAGAGTAGAAGTTCCGTTATTCGTTATGGTGGTGATAACCGTCAGATACCTGGATTTATTCCCCAGCTTTATCTGTTGGCTTACAGAAACATTGCCGACACAGTTGGAACTATCCCGCGTAACACCTGATAGTTTTTGTGTCGGATCTTGAAGCTTCCCAATCATGTCCAAAGTTAAACCGTCACTAGTCAAAGTTGGGGCATAGGAGGAAAAAACAAGGGGAAGTTCGGGGTCTTGATTGACAACTACTCCAAGCCTCTCGATCATGTCATCGCTAGGAAGGTAACGACTATATGCGGAATCTAATTTGACCGAACTAAAGTCTAAAATGGCCCCACCGGAAGGAGCGAACAGGCCGCGAGACGGATTATGAAATTGGCCGAAGGATTGACCGAATTTGGCTCCATCAACCGAAATGGCTAGATAGTCATTTTGAAAAAAGAAATCGCCGGGGCCTGCTGAGGCTTTCATACCTTTAACTCGATCCCCACCGATCATTGGGATTTCAGCCAGCGTAGCCACTGGGTTTGGGGAACCCGAGGCTCTAAAGCAGCCTAACGTAGTTAAAATTAGAAGGAGCCCAAGAAATACATGGGCCTTTTCTGAGAGTGACACTAGATTAGGATAAATATTTTTTTTCATCATTCAAATATCGGCAACTTTCTAGAGTGGTAGAAAACGAAATGAATCCCAACCCTCATTCTAATCTGACAATGGGTTTTGCCAAACAGAAAGGATGCATTAGAAAGATGGCCACACCAAAGAGACTATGCGGCCTGCTTTTATTCGTTTTATTGTGCGATATGCAGTGGACCCTTATTTGGTTCCCAAAAAGATTTGACCACAGGATTTTTAATGCCAACGATGCCCCCGAAACGGATGCACCGGTCCTCATACTAGGCAACTCTGTCACCAAAAGCGGTGAGCCTGGAAAGAGGCTTCAAGAGAGATTATCGGCCGGAAAAGATCTATGGATCGCAAAAAAGGCCAATAAATTAATTCTCAGTGGAGATGGACGCTCTCGTTACTACAACGAGCCTAGGACTATGGCTAATTGGATGAAAAGCCAAGGGGTGCCCGAGGCTGCTCTCGTTCAGGACGCTGAGGGCACAAGAACCCGAGAGAGTATTGATCGCCTCAAGAATTATTACAAGATAAATAGGGTGATCGTAGTGACATCAAAATCGCACATAGTTCGTGCGCTGTATCTTTGTGATGGTTTTGGAGTTGAGTCTATTGGCGTAGTCCCCGCAGTTGAAGATGTTAGTTTCTTGCAAAAACTTTATGCTCTTGTTTATGAGTATTTCGCGATTCATCGAGCCTTCATTGAACAGGCTCTAACGCTGGAAAATCAACTTGAAAATGATTGAGGCTGTCAAAGGAATACTTGATTAGAGCCATTCAACGGCGAAATTGGTCCAATGAGAGACCAGGGGTTTCCAAGGGGCTCCCAAACGCCCTTCCTTGATAACCTAGATGCACAGGAGTTATCTGATGTCCGACGCCCCTCTTATTCAATTTAAAGATGTCAAAAAGATATATGAAATGGGTGATTTTCAAGTTCGTGCGCTGGACGGAATTGATTTAGAAATATTTCGTGGCGAATATGTTGCGATTATGGGGCCCTCGGGTTCTGGTAAGTCAACAATGATGAATTTAATTGGGTGCTTAGATACCCCATCGAGCGGCACATATGAACTAAATAATAAAAATGTTTCTGTTATGACAGATGATGAACTAGCTCAAATACGTAATGAGGAAATAGGTTTCGTTTTCCAAACCTTTAATCTTCTCGCGCGAACCACCGCTCTCCAAAATGTTGAATTACCTTTGATCTATTCTGGGACAACCCCTGAAGATCGACACGATCGATCGCACAAGGCTTTAGACAATGTGGGGCTTGGCCAAAGAACGGATAGTTTCCCTAATCAACTCTCAGGGGGACAACGTCAACGTGTTGCTATTGCTAGAGCGCTTGTTAACGATCCTTCTATTCTGCTTGCCGATGAACCTACTGGGGCTCTAGATTCAAAGACTTCAGTGGAAATCATGGCGCTTTTCGAAGAGCTGTTCCAAAAGGGGAATACCATCATTCTCGTTACACACGAGGAAGATATAGCCCGAAAAGCTCACCGAATTGTTAAATTACGAGACGGCAAAGTCCTGAGCGATGAAAAAAATATACCTATCAGTGAAGCTGAGCATTTAGCTCGGCTAGAATTGCTTTAATTACCCTCGATGAATACCTCGGACACTCTGTTTGATGAAGTCCGCAAGGTAAGTGATCTCTGGGTGATTACCGAGTTTATCCACAATTTCGATGAGCCCCTGATCTCGGTCCAGATCGGAATGAAATAGAATCCGATGAGCTTCTTTGAGTTTAGCTATTTGATCACGGCTAAATCCTTTACGCTCCAGCCCTATAGAGTTAACTCCATAACTCTTGGTACCTCGTGCTCCAACCGTTTTCATGTATGGCATGCAATCTAAGGTAGCGACCGTAAAACCGCCCAAAAAGGCGTGATTACCTACTCTACAAAACTGGTGAACCGCAGAAAAGGCTCCAATGTTGCACTCTGATCCTAATTCAACATGGCCGGCTAGAGTCGCGTGATTGGCAAAAATATTTTTGTCACCGACTTGGCAGTCATGTGCAATATGAGCAGAAGTCATCATGAAGTTATCATTCCCTATGCGTGTAATGGCGCCCCCTTTTTCGGTACCCCGATTAACTGTTACACCTTCTCTGAACGTATTCCTATCTCCAATCTCGCAACGTGTGACTTCCCGGCCAAACTTAAGATCTTGGGGTTCTAGTCCAAGGGACACAAAAGGATAGACAATATTGTTCACCCCAAGGATTGTATGCGGCCCGATGACGACGTGACTTTTCAGTTCCGTGTTGTCTCCAATTACAGCAGAGGCATCAATTGTGCAGTAGGGACCAATGGAAACATCGTTACCGAGTTCTGCCTGGGGGCTCACAGTCGAGGTGGCATGAATAGACCGGGCCATTAAACACCTCCACCGGGTAAGGGCTGGAGCATGGACACAAATTCAGCCTCAGCAACCTTGATGCCGCTCACGAAAGCCTCCCCGCGCATCTTGGATGTACGACTCTTAAAGCTAAGAACCTTAACTTCCATTACAAGTTCATCCCCGGGGTTAACGGGCTTTCTAAATTTGATGGCGTCTAAGGACATAAAATAGATAACCTTACTTTGGGGATCATCAATCTCTTGCATTAAAAGACATCCTCCTGTTTGAGCCATGGCTTCAACGATCAAGACTCCCGGATAAATCGCTCGTCCAGGGAAATGGCCTTTAAAAATAGGATCTGAGGGCTGGATGACTCGGTAGCCCCTAATCCATTGACCTGGTTCGAAATCCAAAATTTTATCGACGAGAAGAAAAGGGTCCCTATGAGGAATCAGGGCTTTTATTTGCTCCTGCGTGAGCGGATTAGGAATACGGGAGGTCATTAATCTCTATTGTGGCACAGGGACAACGAGGACTTTAGGAGGCTATGAAACAATAGAATAAATGCGATCATCCCCTCGAAAAATAAACCCAGCCGCACCCCGGGAGAAATGGTCCGGAGAGGTGCTTCGTCTCGCATGGGGCGGAAAAGGGATTGCTTCCCATCTAGACGGTCGCTTACTACTTTTAACTTCTCCCCTGGCCTTATTTCCGGGCGAAATTGTCGAAGCTGAGGTGGTATGGAAAAAGAAACACGGCGAAGGACTTGTTACTCGATGGCTGTCGCCTAGTGCCAAGAGAGTTGCTAGCCAATGTGAATTTGGAAAAGTCTGTGGCGGATGTGATTTATGGGAATCGGGTTCACACGGAACCGAATTGAAGAAGTTGATGGTTCAAGATTTGTTACACCGCCAATTAAATCGACAAGACTTCAAATGGATGCCGGCTCCGATTCAGGCCAAGCGCCATCGAATCCAACTTCATTGGGATGGTGCGATGCTTGGGTTCTTCGAACGGAAAAGTCATCGGATTATTGAAATCCGCGATTGTCCGACCGCTCATCCTTCCCTCTCTGAGGCGATTAATTGTCTCAGAGACAGCCTTGTCAGACAGAAGGTTCCATGCCATCCACAGCGTTGGGAACTAGGAACAGGCACCCCTTCGGTGAGCGTAATTGCGGCGACGGAGTCAGGTATCCATTATTTATTGAAAGACGGCCAATTCCTCGAGGGTGACTATACCTTAACTGAAAAATTAGGGGGGCTTACCCTAAACCACCGGGCGGGAAGTTTTTTTCAAGCCTGCCCAGAGTGGGCCTTTGAATCATTTTCTTCTATCCTCCTTGATTGGTCGCTATCTGGAGAGCGCCTTTTTGATCTTTATGGAGGGGTTGGTCTTTTCAGTGCCCTTCTCCGTGCAAATTTCAAATCTTTTTATCTCATTGAAAGCGCGGAGGAGTCAGTCGCCTATGCAAAGAGAAATTTTGACCAACTTCAAATCAATGGGATATGTGTTCAGGGCGATGTCGGCAAAATAGAATTGACCGCACTTTGTTCATCGAGAGATACGATTTTGTTAGATCCCCCACGATCGGGATGCTCCCTTGATCTTCTCGAGAAGATTAATTCTTCTGAAGCCCTAACGGTTGTTATGATCGGTTGCGATGGGGCTACTTGGGCTCGTGATATCAAGCGGTTAACCAACTATAAGATCGAATCACTTGCTGCCATCGATCTATTCCCAAACACTCATCACGTAGAGTGTTTGGCCTTATTGAAGCGAATCTAATCAATCCCCGGTAGAGGCTGTGTAAGTACTTCTTGGGATTTAGGAATAGAGCCTTCGAGCTGCAGAAGTTTTGTTTTTTTATCTAGACCGTACCGATAGCCGACCAAAGCTCGGTCAGATCCTATAATACGATGGCAAGGAATGAGAATCATAATAGGGTTAGCAGCCGAAGCTGCTCCGACAGCTCGACTTCCCAAGGGGTCGCCTGCTGCCTCAGCCAAAGTTTTATAACTCATCGTAAAACCATACTTGACCTCTCTCATTAGAGACCAAATCTTTTGCTGATAAACACTTCCCTGGGGCTGAAGAGGTAAATTAAAATTCCTAAGCCGCCCATGAAAATAATCAAACAATTGGCGACCCAGATACAGTCGTGTAGTCGAGACCTCTTTGGGGGGGCGTTCCGGGGAAGAAGGGTGATTTATCTCCCCAAAACCCAACTCGCATATGAACCCATTCCCCTCAATCAGACCTGTCATCACCCCGAGTGGAGTATCCATTTGAACTGTCCATAATTTCGAAGATTCCATTCTCATAGAATGGCAGAACTATAGTAACAAGGGGTCGTTAGACTATTGAAATGACAAATGAGTTATTTAGACTCTCCATCATTAACTACCTGAACGCAGAGCCGTTGAATTATGGATTCAAACGGGGACTGCATTATCAAAATTTTCATCTAAAATTTCAAAAACCCTCAGCAAGTTGTGATTCCCTAAGGTCGGGTGAAGTCGATGCGGGTTTAATCAGTTCCATAGAATATCTGCGGATTCCCGATCTCAAAATTATCCCCAATCTTTGTATTGGATCTCGGGACTCTGCCCGAAGCGTTCTGATATTTAGTAAGGTACCCTTCAATGAGATCAAAACTTTGGCGCTTGACACTTCTTCGAGAACATCCATTGTTTTAGGGCAGATTTTATTGAAAGAGAAATTTGGCTGTGATGATTTAAAAACTAACTACTTAGCCCCAGATCTAAACCTTATGCTCAAGGACCATGACGCAGCTTTGATGATCGGAGACCAAGCAATGAGGTCTGATCCTCATAACCTTTTGGTTCTCGACCTCTCACATGAGTGGAAAATGCATACCACCCTGCCTTTTGTCTTTGCCTTCTGGGCTATTCAACCGAACGCTCCCCGAGTTCTCGATGGCAAACCCCTTCAGTGGTTCTTTGAAGAGAGTTTCAGACAGGGGAATGAAAATTTATCTACAATTATCGAGGAGGCCAAGGTCCCTTCAAGGTGGTCGGAAACCCAACTAAGGGCCTATTTTACAGAAAATATCTCTTACCATTTGGGGGCTAAGGAGCGAGATTCTTTAGCCCTTTTTTATCAAAAGGCTTTCGGTTATGGCTTTGTTCCCCAAGTTCGTGAACTCTCATTTCTCTAATTTCAATTAGAATCTTAATTCTATGGCTGACTTAAATTCTTTGTTTAGAGAACATACCCAAATCAGACAATCCTCTGCAGAAGCGGTTTTAGATAAAACAAAATTTGACTGCCTAGTTATTTCGAGTGGTCAGCCTTTTACCTACTTTGCTGACGATAACGATGCACCTTTTCATACCGTCCCTCACTTTAATCATTGGTGCCCCCTAGAAGGCGCTCATCATTTTTTAATTATCAGACCCGGTCAAAAAATTTCTCTATATCGCTATTCGCCTGAAGACTTTTGGTACGAACAGAAACCACTCGGAGATCCCTTTTGGCTACCTTTTTTTGATATACAAGAATTCTCAACCCTAGAGACCCTGAAAGAATCCCTGAAAGACCTGGGTAAAGTAGCCTATTTAGGCAACGAATTTGATCTCCTACGAGATAAGGGTTGGACTATGAATCCTGAACCTCTAACGAAGCATCTCGATTGGACTCGAAGTTTTAAATCAAATTATGAAATTCAGTGCATTTTAGAAGCTCAAAAACTTGGGGCCTGTGGACATCGCGCCTCGAGAGAGGCTTTTTTATCAGGGGCAAGTGAATTAGAAATCCATCATGCTTTTGTTAGGGCAGTTGGTTGTACGGATGATGATTTACCCTATACCACCATTGTGGCTCTCAACGAAAAAGGGGCGACGCTTCATTACCATGGAAAACGCCCTCAAATTCATAAGGGGTCTGTCCTTCTCCTGGATGCGGGAGCTAAATGGAATGGCTACGCCTCTGATATCACTCGGACCCACACTGCTCCCTCCTGTCACGAACGTTTTCAATCCCTCCTGAAGGGCATGGAAAAAATTCAGCAAGATCTTTGCGAGTCTTTGAAGCCCGGCATGCATTATGCTGATTTTCATCAAGATGCTCATGTGCGAATAGGCCAACTGCTTGTTGAACAAAATTTACTTAACTGCTCGGCAGACGAAGTTCATGGAAAAGGGTACACGATGCCTTTTTTCCCTCATGGCCTTGGGCATCACCTTGGACTACAAGTTCATGACGTGGCTGGAAAACAGTTAAGCCCACAGGGAGACGCAGCTCCTCAACCCGCAGGTCACCCCTATCTTAGAACCACTCGGATGATCGAAGAAGGTCATGTTTTTACCGTGGAACCAGGTCTATATTTCATACCCATGCTTCTTCGCAAATATCGTGAAAATGGCAGCGCAAGTATTTTCAACTGGAAATTGATTGACGAGCTTACCCCATTCGGTGGCATCCGCATTGAAGATAACGTTCTGATTACTAAGTCGGGTCATCGAAACCTAACTCGCGAGCATTTGCCCCACTAAGGAGAGGTTGGTGTCTATGCGCTTTTGTTTACTCAATTTGAAAAGCTTGAGTCTCGTTAGTTTTATTTTAATTCAAAATATAGATCTTGGGGCGCAGGTGGGTCCCAAAGAACCAGGGTTGATAACCCTTAACGGATTAACACATCCCACACAAAAGAAAGATTACGTAACAATTCCCGTTGTTCGGTTGGAATGGATGAGCGACGGAGCTCTTGTTGAAACTCAGATTGAAAAAGGAGCTGTGACTCTCCTAAAAGTAAATCCATCGACTTGGATAAAGACTTCCCTACTCCCTTCAGATCTTCTGATTCAAGTTCTCATCAAAGCGGGCGCAAACGAAGCTTCTGCAAAAAAATCTTTAGCTCGAGCACAATTCACCTGGGATCAGGCTAGGAATGGATTTCTCATCGTTATTGATGAAAATCTTTTTTATGTCGATCTCCTCCAGTTAATGGCGAAACAACTTACCTTCAGCGCAGGTCCCAAAGATGAGCCCTCTTTCAGCCCTTCGGGTAAACATATTGCTTTTTTAAAAGGAAATGATTTATATATTTCCTCCATAGAAAACCCCAAAGAGACTGCGCTCACATCGGGTGGATCTAAGACGATATTCAATGGGCGACTAGACTGGGTTTACATGGAAGAACTCTATGGCCGAGGCAACGTTAAGGGATATTGGTGGAACCCAGATGGAACTTCAATTGCCTACTTAAGCCTAGATGAAACTCAGGTGCCCACTTACACTCTGACGGATGATCGAGGATTACGTCAGATCAAAAAAGAAACTCGTTACCCGCAAGCGGGTGACCCTAACCCCATCGTTAAACTCGGATTGGTCAAAATTGACCAACCGCTTGTCACGCAATGGGTTTCTGATCTTTATCCAAATCAGGAAATTCTCATTGTTCAAGTTGGTTTCACGCCCAACGGAGACCTATTAGCAAGTTACCAGAATCGAACTCAAACTTGGCTCGATCTTAGATTATTTCCAAAAAGCATTGTTGATCAATCTTTGGTCCTCATTCGGGAAGAAAGCAAGGCCTCCTGGCAGGAACGACTGCCCCTACCTGTCTTTCTTGGCGATGGTAGTTTTTTATGGGAATCCGATCGAACAGGTTTTAGGCATATTTATCACTACACAGCTAAGGGACAACTTATCAATGCAGTTACCAAGGGCGAATGGAGCGCTGATTTCCAGGGAGTAAACCCCAGTGCCACTAAGGTTTACTTCTCTTCTTCAGAAAGAATCTCTACCGGTCAGGATGCATACTCGATCGATATTGATGGATCCAATAAGGAAAGGCTAACCCACGAAAGAGGTTTTCATGTAACTCGTTGGAATTCAGAATTCACTCTCTTCATTGACCAATGGAGTCACGCAGAAACTGTTCCTAAAGTCGTTCTTAAGAATGAAAAGGGGGAGGCGTTAAGAACGATATCTGAAGGCACCATGACTAACATAAAATGGGGTACGGTTCGTTTTCAACAAGTACCTACCCGAGATGGGTTTTTAATGGAAACCATGTTGGTCTTACCGCCCAATATGACACCGAAAAAAAAATACCCCGTTTTTCAGCATGTCTATGGGGGGCCTAATGCACCTCAGGTCCTAGATCGCTGGAATAGTTCCCAAATGCTTTGGTTTCATTTTCTTGCACAACAAGGCTATATCGTTTGGGTCTGTGATAACCGGAGTGCCACCAACAAAGGTGTGCAAAGCGCCTATCCTATTTATCGAAACATGGGATTCCTTGAACTCCAGGATCAACTAGACGGTCTTCGATGGCTTGAGCAGCAGGGTTTTGCTGATATGGGCCGTATCGCCCTCGAGGGTTGGAGTTATGGGGGTTATCTTACAGCATTTGCGTTAACTCATTCGAGCGCATGGAAAATTGGTATATTGGGAGCGCCCGTCACAGATTGGCATTATTACGATTCCATATATACCGAACGCTATATGGGGTTACCCCAAGAAAACCCTAAGGGTTACGAAGCTTCATCAGTCATCAAATCGGCATCCAATTTAAATGGGAAAGTCTTAATCCTTCATGGCACGATGGACGACAATGTTCACCCTATTAACAGCATTGCTTTTATTAATAAACTCCAAGAGTTCAATAAACCATACGACTTCCAAATTTATCCTGGATCAGATCACGGAGTACGGTTTCCTAACCAGATCCATTCAAAGCAAATGAAAATCTGGTCTTTCATTCAATCAAACCTGTAAGGAAACAATATGGTCTCATCTCATTTTTCTTCCGATACCACTGGCATTGCAGGTCATCCGAGGGGACTAATGGTTCTCTTTTTCACAGAGATGTGGGAAAGATTTAGCTATTACGGTATGAGGGCCTTGTTGATGCTCTATATGATTGCCCCACCAGAATTAGGGGGACTTGGATTTGCTAAAGGGTATGCAGGATTAATTTATGGCATCTACACATTCTCTGTTTATGCGTTTTCTATCCCCGGGGGGTGGATTGCTGATCGATACACGGGGTATCGCAAGGCAGTGATAGCCGGTGGTCTCTTGATAGCAATAGGACAAGGCTGTCTAGCCATAGGAAACGAATCTCTTTTTTATGTTGGACTTCTTGGCCTAGTACTCGGAACTTCTTTCCTCAAGACCAACTGCTCAACTATGGTTGGCCAACTTTATGCGGATAATGATCCCAGGCGAGATGCAGGCTTCAGCATTTATTACATGGGCATCAACTTAGGCGCGCTTATCGCGCCCTTGATCTGTGGGTATTTTGCGCAAGATCCTCGCTTTCTATCCACGCTTGAATCTCTGGGCCTATCCTCAAGAAGCGGATGGGCTTGGGGTTTTGGAGCAGCCGGAGCCGCTATGCTCCTTGGCGTACTTCAGTTTTATATTCAACAGGACAAATTAGGAGCCGTCGGCCTAAAGACAGGCATCAACCTCGACCAGAAAGAAGGTCAAGATCTCCCCCCTCTTACCGCTGATGAAAAGTCGCGAATGTGGGTTGTGGGCATTCTCATGTTTTTTATCATGACTTTCTTTTTTCTTTTTGAACAAGCTGGTACTACCTTAAATTTATTTGCCTTAGACAATACGCGAAATGAATATTTTGGAGTTTCGTTTCCAAGTAGTTGGTTTCAGAGCGTCAATTCAATATGGCTTCTAATGCTTGCTCCATTGTTTAGTTGGCTTTGGATTCGATTGGGGTCCAAAGAACCTAGCAGTCCCATCAAATTTGCCTGGGGGCTTTTATTTGTGGGCTTGGGGATGCTCTTACTAGTTTTACCTAGTAAATATATCGCTCTCGAAACCGGACTCAAGGTTTCGCCCAATTGGTTACTGTTTACTTACATGTTTCATACCATTGGTGAGTTATGCCTATCGCCCGTGGGACTATCAACCACAACAAAATTAGCCCCGGCACGCTATTCGGGCATCATGATGGGTCTCTTTTTCTTCGCCATTGGGGCGGGCAATCTTTTAGCTGGTTTGGTCGTTCCCTTTAGTGAAAAACTTGCCCCAACGACCTTATTTTTTGGCCTATTCTTAATCACCATAGCAATGGCAGTAGTCCTTGTGATTCTAACCCCACGAATCAAAAAGATGATGGCAGGGGTTCGTTAAATAAGTATGTAGGGTAGATCTGAAGGGACTTGCCTGTATGATTTCAATCGACGAGGCTCTTGAGCAACTCTTGGCTGTGATTCGACCGGGGGTGGAAGCGCACGCTGAACTAAGATCTGATCGAGACGATCCTCCCTTCGATAAGAGTGCAATGGATGGCTATGCGATCAACACATTTCATACAGAAGGTCCTCGGAGAATTATCGGCACCCTCTACGCAGGGGAAGATCCTTCGACATATGCTCTAGGGCCTGATGAATGTTTAAAGATTATGACGGGAGCGTGTGTTCCTCATGGCGCTGACGCGGTTGTCCCTATTGAACAATGTCGAATTGATCATGGGTCCATGGTGCTAGCGACCGAAGTCATGCCGGGAAGCTCTATCCGAAAAAAAGCTTCCCATGCGAAAAAAGATGAGGTTTTATTACCGCGTTATCAGCCCATGAACGCTCCCCGATTTGCCCTTTACGCCCAAGTAGGAGAAGCCTCTCCCCCTAGAATGTCGCCTAGAATAGTTGTCTGTTCCACGGGAGATGAACTCAGTGCTCAACCCTCTGAATTCCAAATCAGGGACTCTAACTGGCATTCTCTCTCTTATCTTTTAAACCGATTGGGGTCGGAATGCCATCGGGGGCCAATTTTGAGAGACAACCCTTTCGAGATAGAGCACTTTATCAACACTCAGTCATTCGATATTCTCATCACCACCGGAGGGGTCTCTGCAGGGGATAAAGATTACCTTCCTCGTGTCTTAAAGGAGATCGGAGCACAAATTATCTTTCATAAACTGAACCTCAAGCCCGGGATGCCCATGCTTGCCGCAACGATCAACAACAAGATCATTCTTGGGCTTCCAGGAAATGCTGTTTCAACCTACGTTACTTCTTTAATATTTCTCCCTCCTCTCTTGGCAGCCCTCAGAGGGATGACTCCGGCTACTTTCTGGGTGCAAGGCATTCTTGGAAGCGACATTGATCATAGCGGAAACAAGGAATGGGTTGTTCCTGCCTTTCGAATTGACAGCCTTTTACACCCCGTCAAAAGTCGAGATTCCTCGGACCTTGTGGCTTTAGCTCAAGCTGATGTAGTAATCCGAATCGCATCCCCTAAAAAGAAAGGTGACACTGTCTACTATCAAAGTATTCTTTAATTCACATCCTATTCGCTATTCTTAAGGAATGGCAAACACTCAGACCCGAGAAGAATGGCTAGAGCTTAGGCGCCAGGGTATTACAGGGACTGATGTCGCTAAGATCTTAGGTCGATCTAAATGGGGCAAGGCATTGGATGTCTATAGGGATAAGTTGGGCTTAAGTACCCCATCCGTTATGAATCCGGCTATGCTCCATGGTATTGAGGCGGAGCCACGCATCATCGGAATGTATGCAGAAAAGAATAAAATCACCGTCGCTCAAGTAGGCCACCTGATCCATCCTAAGGAATCGTGGATTATTGGAAACCCTGATGGCATTGTGGTCAATGAAAAAGGGGAATGGATCAAGGGTCTTGAAATTAAGACGGGGTCGAATAAGCGATATTGGAGCTCCGCCTACAATGCTGAAATTTTTATACCCGAGGAATACATGTGGCAATGCCGTTGGTACATGGCCCTAACCGAATTGCCCCAGTGGGATGTAGCTGTACTTCTTCAGAATGAAGAGTATCGACAGTACGAACTGTTTCGAGATCTTATTCTCGAGAATCAAATGCTTGAAAAATGTAGATATTTTTGGTTCGAAAATGTTTGTAAAAGAATTGAGCCCTAGGCTCAAATGGTGCACCCGGAGAGATTCGAACTCCCGACCTCCAGATTCGTAGTCTGATGCTCTATCCAGCTGAGCTACGGGTGCCGAAACACTAATTTTAACCTATGTCATGAGATCGTCAAATGGAATGATCGATAAAAATGACCAAGAGGAAACTTAGTTTTAACTCGAATCACGGCAGCTATGAGGTTTTTGCTTAAAATAGCCGGGTGCTAAAAAACGAGCCCCGCGAGCAATCGAAGATCCATTAAACCTTATAGTCAATTTGTAAACATCATAGATCTTCCACATTTATGTAGGGAAGGAATTGGTGATACAGAGCATAAAATTGAACTACTTCAGGCATAGATTGATTATTGAATGAATTTGATCCCAGGAACATTCCTTGAGAGATCTATCTTGGAACGAAGATGAAGGGGAAACCGAAAGGTGATAGATAATTACCCCATAAAAATATTGTTTATTCCTATTTATGCAGTCTTTAGAACAGCGACTGAGCCTCTTACCGTAATTCAAGTAGAATATAGAATTGAGGAGAAGTTAACAATGGCAACAAGCTATGAAAACAAGGCTACTGATATCAACGGGAACACTAGTAAGAGATTGTCCGAAGAAGAATCAAGACAGGTGGCCGAGGACGCTAGACAAGATGCTTGGACTTCTGAAAGTTTCATTAAAGAAATATTTGGGGGCTCTTTTGATATAAAGATTCTAAGTTCTGTGCCTCCCGCTAAGCCTTTCAGTGAAGATTTCGACAAGTTTTATGCCCAGATGAAAATATTTCTTGAAACCGAAGTGGACTCCAATCGAATTGACCGCGAAGGCCAGTATCCTCCTGAAGTAATCACAAAACTGGCCGAGATGGGTGCCATGGGAATGAAAATACCCAAAAAATATGGAGGCTTAGGATTCACCTTATCTGAGTACGGAAAAATTATGGAATTACTTGGATCACAAGATTCAAATGTGTTGGCTTTGCTGTCAGCACATCAAAGTATTGGGATCCCTAACCCCTTGATGCATTTTGGAACTGACGCTCAAAAAGAAAAATATTTACCTCAAGTAGCGCAAGGAATGATTACGGCTTTTGCTCTCACGGAAGGAGAGGTCGGTTCAGATCCCGCCAATTTAAGCACAACGCTCAGTCGAACACCCGAAGGAGACTTCATTCTCAACGGGGAGAAGCTCTGGTGCACCAATGGGACTATCGCGGGGCTCTATGTTGTGATGGCTCGCCACGAAGACACCAAGAAAATATCGGCTGTGATTGTAGAAAGAGGTTGGCAGGGAGTTGAGGTCGTGACTCGATGCCATTTTATGGGCATGCGCGCCCTTGAAAATGGAGTCATACGTTTCACTAATGTGCGTATCCCTAAAGACAACCTCCTTTGGAAAGAAGGTAAGGGTCTTAAATTAGCTCTCGTGACTCTCAATACGGGTCGTCTCTCGATCCCTAATGGGGTAGTGGGTGGAGGCAGGCGCCTTACTCAAATTGTTCGTGCTTGGGGAGCGAAAAGATATCAGTGGGGCAGCGTTATCGGCAAACACGAAGCTGTTGCTCACATGATTTCCGATATCACGACCACTTCTTTTGCTATTGAGTCCATGGCCTATCTTTGCAATCGCATGGCTGATGAAGGAACTCGGGATATTCGCCTTGAGGCTGCAGTTGCCAAATTATGGACTACCGAAGAAGGCTGGAAAATGGTGGATACAACCCTTCAGATCAGGGGTGGGCGAGGGTTTGAAACTGCCGATAGTTTAATCAACCGAGGCGAAGCAGGTGTTGGCATTGAGCGCATGCTGAGGGATTTTAGAATTAATTTAATTTTTGAAGGTAGTTCAGAGATCATGCATCTTTTTATTGCCCGCGAAGCTCTCGATAAGCATTTGTCGAAGGCTTGGGATTTAGTGAATCCGAAAAGCAGTTGGGGCACTAGAATCAAAGCGGTCCCCAAAGTGATCAAATTCTATGCCTGGTGGTACCCTTCCCGTTGGTGGGGATTATCGACCTTTTTTAAATACCACTCCTATGGCTCGCTCGGTCAGCACCTCAGGAAATCTGAGAGGTTTGCCCGGAGGCTTAGTAGGTCTATCTTTCACCAGATGGTTTTGAACGGCCCCAAGCTGGAAAAGAAACAAGCGACTCTTTTCCGAGCTGTCGATATTGGCGCAGATCTTTTTGCTCTTTCTGCAGCGATCATTCACGCTAATGATCAACTAAAATTGAATAAAAGTGATGCGAAAGCGCAAACAAGGTTAGCCGATCTCTTCGCTCGCAAGATGCTTCGTCGTATACAAAGCAAATTTAATGATCTTGGTTCCAATGACGATATTCAAAAGGTTAAATTGTCTCGAGCAATTCTAGAGGGAGAATATAAATTTATGGAGCATGGCGTAACCCTCGATAAAGAGATCGAATTTATGGAATTTGGAAGGCCTTAAACCGATTTATGTTAAATAATATCCGTCGAGCATGCACTTTGACTGTTCTAGTAGCAGCTTTAGGTTATTTTGTTGATATTTTTGATTTGCTGCTTTTTGGAATCGTCCGACAGCAAAGCCTAATCGGTATTGGGATTCCCCTTGAGGAAACACTTCCTGTGGGCATATTTCTCCAAAATATGCAGGTATGGGGACTCGTCATTGGGGGTATCTTTTGGGGAATTCTTGGCGATAAGAAAGGGCGACTCTCTGTCCTGTTTGGATCGATTGCCGTTTATTCAATCGCCAATATTGCCAATGCTTTCGTTACCACTGTTCCTCAATATGCCATCTGCCGGTTAATTGCCGGATTTGGCCTAGCGGGTGAATTAGGGGCTGCTATAACACTTGTCGGAGAATCGCTCCCTTCTGATATTCGAGGGTATGGAACTACTATCGTAGCTTCCGTGGGTGTCAGTGGGGCCGTCGTTGCTAATCTAGCCGGCCAACATCTATCTTGGAACCACGCATATCTTACGGGGGGTATTTTAGGACTAGCCCTTTTACTGCTGAGAGTCGGGGTGGGCGAAAGCACACTATTCAAAGAAGTCCAACGTAAAGATATTCCTCAGGGGGATTTTCTTTCTCTTTTCAAAACTCGAGAGCGATTTCTGCGTTTTGCTCGGTGCGTGGGAGTTGGAATTCCTCTTTGGTATGGAGTTGGAATCTTGATGTTCTACTCTCCTGAGTTTGCCATCTCTCTCCGCTACACCGATGCAATTCAAGCGGGTAACGCTATTGCGTCATGCTATGCAGGACTAGTTATTGGTGATTTACTAAGTGGATTTCTTAGCCAGATCCTAGGGAGTCGTAAAAAAATTCTCTTTTTCTTCGTCTCACTTAGTGCTGTTTGCTCTCTCGTCTTTCTTACAACTCCAGGACTCAACGCATCACAGTTCTATCTTTTGGCCTTCATCTTCGGGATTGCCTTGGGCTATTGGGCTGTTTTTGTAACCACTGCGAGTGAGCATTTCGGCACGAATCTTCGATCGACGGTAACTACTTCAGTCCCTAATTTTGTTCGGTGGTCTGTAAGTCCCATGTCGATTGTATTCCTCTTCCTGAACCACCGTATTGGAAACTTGACTTCGGCCCTGCTAATCGGAGTTGTTGTATTCACCATAGGGTTTCTATCCATCCATGGGATGCAAGAAACCCATAACCGATCCCTAGAGTTCCTAGAGGATTAATTAGGGTGAACAGCCCCTGCTCCACCATCAAAAGGAATAACTGCGCCCGAAAGCCACTGACTCTCGGGTCCCAGAAGGTAAACAACCAGCGAGGCAATCTCTTCTGCTTGCCCAATGCGATTCAGCGGATTGACTTTTTTTAGATCATTCAGCCTCTGCTCTGGCTCAAGGGCTTCTTTGATCCGGTCGAGAAGCATATCTGTCGCTACCGGACCTGGGGCAATCGCATTGACTCGAATTTGCCTAGATCCCCATTCCTGAGAGAGATATTGTGCCAACATGTGAACTCCCGCCTTGGCAACACCATAGCCCGCGCTCAAAGGAATTGCTCGAATACCCAAATTAGAGCCCGTGAGCACAACGCTGGACCCCTCGGTCAAATGTGAACCTAAATAGTGGGTCATATTCCAAGGGCCTACTAGATTCTGTTGAATCATACGGCGAAAGATCGTTGGGTCACCCTTCTCTACATTTCCGCTCTCATAAGATCCTGCGTTAAGAAAGAGACCATCCAGCGGTCCGCACTGCTTTGCGAATTCGATCACTGCGCTTTCATCGCTATGATCTAAGCTAACTGCTTGAGCCTTCGGCAAGGTTTCTTTGAGTTTATCTAAGCGACGCCCAACTAATATTAATTCTGCCCCTAAGGAATACAGTTTGCGGGCCGTAGCTCTTCCTATTCCACTCCCAGCTCCTGTAATTAGAATCTGTCTACCCTCGAAAGGCTGACTAGTCATCGACGAGATCCCTTGGGGGTAATAACTCCGCCACTTAGAACCCAGGTAAACGCCTCGTCAGGAGGAATCGACGTTGGCTTGATTTTTGCCTTAGGCAACATTAAGACATATCCATTACTAGGATTCGGCGATGTAGGTACAAAGACCGAATACCATTCGGTCCCTTCTGGACTAATCCAAGAGCAATCTTTATGGGCAATAAAGCCAAGCGTTTGACTTCCTTCGTTTGGAAACTCAACCATTACAACTTCATTAAAACTAGCTTTATTGGGATTTTGGATCGCTGATGTCAGGTGGCTGATGGAACTATAGATACTTTTTAGAACTGGAATTTTAAGGATCAACTCCTCAATCCACTTCAAAAGTTGTCGACCAATGGAATTACCAACCAAAGCTCCAAAAATGAGGAGAACCAAAAAAGTTCCTACAACAGAAGAAATGAAAAGTTCTATATCGGAAGGGTTTTTGTAGCCGAACGTACTCAGCAATCCCGAGAGAGGACCGAGGTAAAGCGAAATCAACCAACCGATGACTAATTTCAAGATCAGAAAAGTGATTAGAAGGGGTAGTAGCGTAAATAGACCTGTCCATAGATAGCGCTTAATCATTTTTTAATGTCTCCTGTTGATTGAAGATGGTTCCAATAAGTTGAGAGGTACCGGTAGCCGCTCCAAAGTGCTACTAGAAGAGAAATCCATAAAATAAGAGTTCCCATCCCTAAGAAAAATGCAAAGGGGTAGCGGAGAGTAATGAAATATTGAAATATCCTTAGGTCTGTCCACTCGTAAAACCACTGATCTAATTTGGGACCCAAAATGAGCAGCGAAATAGCGGTAATTTGAAGACCGACTTTCCATTTTCCAAGGGTCCCGGCACTAATGATCACACCGTCTTCAGCCGCAATGGATCTTAAGCCAGTAATAGCAAACTCCCTAATCAAAATGATAAAAACCATCCACGCAGGGGCGAGGCTGTGTCCATCATGTTGCAATTCAATTAAAGATACAAGTGCACCCGTAATCAGCATCTTGTCAGCCAGGGGGTCAAGCAATGCCCCTAGCTTGGTTACTTGCCTCCAACGACGAGCTAGGTAACCATCTAGACCATCCGTGATTGCAGCAATCCAAAAGACAAGGACTCCAATAATGTGGTAATGCTCTATGCGTGTAAGCAAAACCACCACTAATACGGGCACAAGTAAGATCCTTGCCAAACTAAGATAGTTAGATGGGGTCATTCTCATAGGATGTCCATTTACCTAGGCTATCCAAAGGAAGACAAAATCACTATACCCAGAATCGACTATTATCGAGAGTTCGCAAAGAAAGCATCTTGATGCACCCTGAAGACCTTAAAAAAAAGATTATCAACCTAGCCCTAGAGGAAGGCTTTGGTCGGGCAGGTGTAGCGAGCTTAGATCCCTTTCAGTCTGAATCCGATAGGTTGGATCGTTGGTTTGAAAAAGATTATCACCGACACCTACCCTATCTTGATCCCATTAAGCTCCTCTCCCCCAGAAGCGTAGAGGCTTCTTCCCAGACGGCCTTAGTGGTCTTTTATCCTTACGCTCGCCCCGATCGAATTCCGGGTGAATCGGGGGCCCACAAAGCTTCGCGGTATCTTTGGGGCGACGATTATCATTGGATTATTAAAAAAAAGCTCAATCGAATCTTGGAAGCCATCCATGAATTTGACCCAACAATCGAAGGCAAGGCTTGCGTTGACACCGCCCCCCTTCTCGAGCGGCAGCTTGCTCAAAGGGCTGGAATTGGCTGGCAGGGTAAAAATACCTTACTTATTGCCGAGCAAGATGGTAGTTGGGGTTTTTTAGGGGTTCTCCTATTAAGCATTGAATTGCCTCTAGATGCCCCTTTCCCTCTCGAACAGTGTGGAACCTGCTCGGCATGCCTGGATGCTTGCCCAACGGGGGCTCTTGCCCCATTTGAACTTAATCCCAATCTTTGTATGACAACTTATACAATTGAAACAGAGCGGGAGGCCCCTCCGATCGTTGCAAAGGCTATTCGAGAGACGGGTTGGATCGCAGGATGCGATATCTGCCAGGAGGTTTGCCCATGGAACAGAAGGCCACTATGGGGAGATGTCGAGGTTTGGGGCGGGCCAAACTCAGTCCACAGTGTTCCTAGGTCGCAACTCCCCTTCTCCTCTTCTCAATGGCGGAAACTCAACCGAAAATCAGCCCTTCGCAGGGTGAGTAGGCGGCATTGGTTGTCGACCCTAAGGCGCGCGGGCCTCTTGCCGGACCCCGAAAACTAGTTTGATGAAAAAAAGTAAAAATTCTGCTTTATTATTTCCCCTTTTTTCCTTATAAATCAGATTCACCTCTTTTCAAAATCAAGGACGCTATGCCTCTCAAATGGACAGTTCAGGATTCAGCCAAACTCTACGCCATTGATGAATGGGGGGATGGCTATTTTGGTACGAATGCTAAGGGTCGAATTGTAGCTATGCCGACTCGAGATGAGTCAATCACGATTGATCTTTATGAGGCTGTGCTCCGGCTTAAGAAACTTGGCGTTCAAACGCCCGTGACGCTTAGGTTTCCCCAAATACTGGAGGGAAGAATCAAAGAGATCGACGGGGCTTTTGAAAAGGCTATTGCCGAATTTAATTACAATGGCGATTACAACTGTATCTATCCAGTCAAAACGAATCAAATCAAAGAAGTAGTTCAGGAAATAGTCAAGGTAGGTAACGATTACAAACTAGGGCTGGAATGCGGAAGTAAGCCTGAATTGATTCTTGCTTTGTCTATTAATTTACATCCTGACTCGCTTATTCTATGCAACGGTTACAAAGACGAAGGTTTTATTAAGATGGCGCTCTTGGCGCGAAAAGCTGGCCGACGTATTGTCATTACCGTCGAAAAGATGTCTGAACTTCCGATGATTCTCAAAATTGCCAAATCGCTCAAGGTCAAACCGCTAATTGGCTTAAGGGCTAAATTAAATGCCCAGGGATCAGGCAAGTGGGAAACAAGTGCCGGCGACCATGCTAAGTTCGGCTTGACTACTCGAGAGATTCTCGAAGCTGTCGATATCCTGAGAAAGAAGAAAATGCTGGATAGCATCATTGAACTTCATTTTCATATTGGCTCTCAAATTACTGATATCCGTAAAGTAAAAATTGCCGTCAAAGAAGCCACGAGAATCTATGCCAAATTGCGAAAGATGGATGTTCCGATTGAATACATGAATGTCGGAGGTGGGCTTGCCGTAGACTATGACGGATCGAAAACTACTTTCACTTCGAGCATGAACTACACCGTAGAGCAGTATGCTTCAGACGTTGTTTACAACGCCAAGGATATTTGCAAAATGGAAGACGTGCCCGTTCCTAACCTGCTCACTGAAAGCGGTCGGGCTTTAACGGCCTATCACGAAGTCGTGATTGTGGATGTGATCGGGCTCATTGATACAACGCACTCGAAATACAGCGTCGAAGTTTCTGGTAAAGAAATTCAGATCATCAAAGACTTGTCCTACATTCGCGATAACATCGGGCCTAAAAATTATTCAGAGATGTATAGTGATGCCGTAGCCTCAAAAGATGAAATTAATAGTTTGTTCAATCTTGGCTATCTTTCTCTAGAGGATCGCTCTAAAGGGGAAACTCTATTCTGGGAGATCTTGAGAAAGCTATCCAAGATTTTGACCCATAAGTCGATCAAATATATTCCTGAAGAATTCAGAGATTTAAATAAAAGCCTAGCGGATAAGTTTATTGCGAATTTCAGTATTTTTCAGACTATACCTGATCATTGGGCGATCGAACAATTATTCCCAGTAGCCCCAATCCATCGCCTGAAAGAGAAACCTACGCTGAGTGCCACGCTATGCGATATCACCTGCGATAGCGATGGAACGGTGGAAAAGTTCGTTGACCTTAAGGATGTCCGAGATGAGATTGCTCTTCACGAGCCTTCGGATGAGCCTTATTTCATCGGTATTTTCTTAACTGGCGCATACCAAGATATTTTAGGAATGAGGCATAATCTCTTCGGGGCTCCAAGTGAAGCATTTCTAATTGCTGAAGACGAGGATAACTTCCGAATCGACAAAGTGATTCCAGCCGAAACTATCGATGACATGCTACGTAGTGTTCATTTCAACCCGGAAAGCATGGGGCGGATTTCTATCAATGGACGCAAGATTAAAACAAAAGTTGATGCTTCGGAAGACCTGCACTCACTGATCATTAAACACCGTGGGTCTCATACTTATTTAAGTTCCGAAGAAGATTAGCGTACCTCAATAGTTTTTTGAGCGGGCCTAGAGAATTTAGTTTTTTGTAGTTCAAGATCTCCTTGAATCCAGTCTCGGCGCATATTAGTACGATAAGGACTTAAGACATGTCCACTTATTCCCAAGGGTAGGACCATGGTCGAAGCGCTCGGATCGTTTACGTCGGCTAAGAATCGCATGCTCTGACCATATTGAGGTTGATTGGCCCGCACCGCCCGATAATTACCACTCTGTGCTTCTCCTTTAACTCCAAAAATCCACTTAAAAACAAAGCTCCCTTGGGCTAGGGGATGCTGAGGTCGGGATAGGTTGTAATCTCCCCATTTTTTTATAGGATTTTCTACAATCTGCCGATCAGAGACTCTTAAAACTTCCCTGAGGAACATACTTTTATCGCCAAGACCCGCCTTTGACCACTCTTCCTGTGAAGCCAGCATCGACTCAATCAAAGGAGCATCATTATTCGTAACGTCTAGAGTGGATCCTGTAAATCCCGTGCCCATTAGAATTTTGTTATAAAGTGCGTCCCGATAATTGATTCGAATAATTTCCGCCTGAGTGAATAATTCACTATCTTGATAAGAGGTTCCGTCCCAAGAAGCGAATGAACGTCTCATTTCGGCTGACATAAAAGGAGTAAAGAGTTTCATGAGATCACGATGGGGAATAGAGACTGTATCCAACTGGATTTCGTTCATGTCAGCTAAATCTAATTCTTTGCGTTGCCCAATTAATTGGTTGATGCGCTGAGCCCTTGCAGGACTTGCCCAACGTGAAGAGATATAAACAGAGCTAGAATTACCAACTACTCTTTGGTTCGCTGTTGTGATCCATCCACTCTCGGGATTATATATTTTAGGCATTGCATTTTGAGCGAGATAACCTTTCCAATCTAAGTCGCCCGGGATCGGCCGTGTTCCATCAAAACCTCTCGGACGGAGAGGTATTAATCCAGCTGCTCGCCATCCAATATTGCCTTGCACATCACCATAAGTTACGTTCATACAAGGTCCGCGATAGGTATCGAAAGCCTTATTGAATTCATCCCAATTGGTTGCTGTCATGATTTTACCCATAGGCAAACTCATCAATTTAGGATCGAGGGCGGCCCAAGCCAATGAATAGCCGGGGCGAACCTGGGGTCCATGGCTACCCTCGTAAACACTTACGCTTTCCGGAGGAAGGTTCCTAATTTTAATCACCTCGGTGCGCTCGCGAACTGTTGGCTCACGAAAAAGATCTTGCTGATCAGCAGACAAATTGGTGAACCCCCAGGCTAAATACTGATTCTGGCCAAGCAAAATACCAGGAACAAAAGGTAAGGCTACCCCCTGAATGACCATCGCTTTAGGACTCTTAATTTCAAACCGAATTGGGAACCAATATCCTGGACTTTGAATATCCATATGAGGATCATTCGCAAGAAGCACATGCCCATTTTTACTTTTCTTGGGTGATATGACCCAAGAATTGGAACCAAACAGAGGTGGGTCAATACCCGAGAGGTCATTTAGGTTAGATGGATCGAGTAGAGACCCGGAAGCCTTTGTACCCTTAAGAGTGCCTAATTTAAATAAAAGAAGAGGATCATTTAAGTCAGTTTCTTTATCGGGAATAAGCAATTGATCTGCAGATGTGAACACAGGAGAAAGAAATTTTCTTTCGGGCTGACTAAGAACCTGGAGTGATTCATTGCGCAAATCGTTTTTCCATGAATTCGACTGAGATTCAGTCATGAGCAATAAACAGGCGAGAGAATCCTCGGGAGTCCAAGGCTGGGGTTTAACTTGAAGGACTTCGAATTCAATGCCTATGCTCTTCGTCCACCACGAAGATTTTTCATGCATCTGAATAAAACGATTCACCCCCCAAGAAAAATCCCTTAGGGCATCTTGTTGCTCTACATCAAGTCCCTGCCAAGCCCTTGCAGCTACCTGAGTAAACCCTAAGATCCGATGCCAACGGTCGCTCGGAAGCGTTGCTGGACCTAGTATTTCAGATAACATACCTCTAGCTGCCCTTCGAGTGATCTCCATTTGAAATAGCCTCTCCGAAGCCATGAGGTAACCTTGAATCTTAAAGGCGTCCGATAAATTTTCTGCCTGGATTGTGGGTATTCCCCGCTCATCGATCATGATTTTTGCTGGATGAGATATCTGGCCTATCTCCAACGTATCTGGTATCTCGGACTGAATAAGGATGTGCCGCCAGCCCGTGAGTAAAATTATCGATACCCCGAGGATTATTAGAATCGTAGTCTTAATTCTGAAATTCATTCAGATAAACCCTTCAAGAAGACCAAGAATCATATAAAGTTTTACCTGATTGATGATGCCTCAAAGCTTTTTCTCCGATATCAGGTCGATGCTGCATTCCAGCCCAGGCCACTTGGGCGATAATCTCTTTCCCTTTTTCCTGGGCTCGCTCAAGATTCTCTCCGGAGACTACCATATTGAGAACTCGGCCACCATTGGCGAACCATCGATGATCCCGGGATATTGTTCCTGCATGGATAATCCTTGAATCGCCTAGCGTTAGATTCGGAATCTCAATGGCTAGGGCTGACTTATCCGGGTATCCGGAAGAGGCTAGAACATAGGCGAGATAGGTGCCCGGATGAACTTCTACCATTCTCTTATAAAGGCACTGTTCGGCCACTTGGAGCAGAAGGGGGAGTAAAGGTTCGCTCATCATTGCCATCATGACCTGAGTTTCTGGGTCACCAAACCGGCAGTTGTACTCTAAAAGTTTTGGGCCCGAAGATGTCCACATAACACCAAGAAACAGAACTCCTCTGCCAACAAGGCCTTCGGACTGCAAGCCATTCAGGGTGGGGTCAATCACCATGTGTTTCATGACTTCCATATCCTCATTGGTCAAGAAAGGAATGGGGGCAAAGGCACCCATGCCTCCAGTGTTGGGGCCCTTATCTTCTGGCTTCAACTTTTTGTGATCTTGACAAGCTGGAAACAAACAATAGTTTCGATGATCGGGTGTAACGTCTACCAACAAATGCTGGGACAATTCGATTCCATTTAGATATTCTTCGAGGATAATTTTTCGGCTAGCCTCTCCGAATTTACCATCAAGAAATGAACGGAGCGTCTCGAGCGCTTCTTCCTTAGAGGCAGCAATGACAACTCCTTTACCGCCAGCTAGTCCATCTGCCTTAAGTACAATGGGTAACGGATGAGGCCAATGGGCGATCACCGATTCACCGGCGCTCCACTCAGAAATATCGTAAGAGACTGCTGTAGGAATTTGATATTTTTTCATGAAGTTCTTGGCAAAAGACTTGCTGCCCTCTAAAAGGCTTGTGGATTGATCGTGCCCAAAGACCTTGAGACCTTGATCGGAGCATCTATTAGCCAATCCTGCGACCAATGGGCCTTCTGGGCCAATGATCACCAGGTCTATTTTCTCCTTTGTGGCCCAATCCGCAACGAGATCCACTTCAAGAGGATTCAAATCGACACATTTTCCAAATTGCTGCATGCTATCGGAGCCAGGCAGGAAGTACAAGTCACTATCTGAGTTCTCTTGATAGAGTTTTTGGGCTATGGCATATTCGCGACCACCTGAGCCGACTAAAAGGATGCGCATCTGAAGGTCCTCTGTAAACTATGAGCCTTGCCTACTTACATTCTAACCAATTAGCGCCTTTTCTCACCTCAGCCACAAGGGGGACTCCAAGGCTTTGAATATCATCCGCTTGCTCCATAGAACGCTTCAAGAGACTCGCAACTTCGTCATATTCTTCAGGGGGCGCCTCCAAGAGTAATTCATCATGAACTTGAAGTAATATTTTCGCTGAGTACCCCCCTGATCTCAACCCATCGTGAAGTTTGACCATTGCACGTCTCATAATGTCGGCTGCAGTGCCCTGAACAACCGTATTGACAGCTACCCTCAATCCCGTTGCTCTAATATTGCCATTGGCACTTTCTAGATCGGGAATTCTCCGGATTCGACCCCAGTAGGTAACGGCCTGGCCTTCTTTCTCTGCGAGCATTTTGGTCTGCTCGATCCATTCGGCAACTTTGGGCATGCGTTCAAAATATCGGTCAATAAATTCTTTGGCTTCCTTGTGAGTAATCCCCAAGGAACCTGCTAAAGCGAAAGCACCTTGGCCATAAAGAAGTCCGAAGTTAACTGCCTTTGCTTTAGATCGCTCTTCGACAGATACTTTATCGATAGGTATACCCATCACTTCACTCGCCGTTCTTCGGTGAATATCTTCACCGCGCTGAAATGCACCAAGAAGAACGGGATCTTTAGCCAGAGCTGCGACAACTCTCAGTTCAATCTGGGAATAATCCGCGTCCATAAGATACCAGCCAGCTTTAGGGATGAAGGCTTTACGAATAGATTTGCCTTCGTCGGTCCTGACCGGAATGTTCTGTAAATTAGGATCGGAACTCGCCAATCGACCACTGGCGACGGCTGCTTGATGGAGTCGAGTATGAACTCTGTCGGTTAGCGGATTAATCATTTCGGGGAGTGCATCAATATAGGTCCCCAGCATTTTTTGGAGTTCTCGATGCCGGAGAAGTACCTTGGCAATATCTGCATTGTGATTTTCGGCTAACTCCGAGAGAGAGTCCTCGTCAGTACTAGGTGACTTCGACTTACCGGTGTATCGGATAACGGGGAGTTTCAGTTTTTCAAATAGAATTTTTCCTAGCTGTGAAGGCGAATTTAAATTGAAAGTTTCGCCGGCAATCTTGATGGCTCTTGCTTCACAAAGATTTCTTTCTTGAGTAAATTGATCACTAAGGCTTTTGAGAACCTGACGATCGAGAGAGATTCCTGTTTTTTCAATATCAGACAGGACTCTTAACAAAGGAAGATCAATATCTTGATAGATTCTCATTTGGTTAGGGTTTGTCATGCGCTTTTTTAACGAGAGACAGAGGCGCCGAGCCAAATCTGAATCTTCAGCAGCATACTGAGTAGCTATTTCGATCCGCACTTCATCAAACCTTTTCTGAGTGCGGCCTTTGCCAGTGATTTCTTCAAAACTAATTGGCTTTATATTCAAATGTCGAACCGAGAGATCGTCGAGATTATGTCGAAGATCGGACTCGAGAATATACGAGAGAAGCATGCTGTCATCATCGATACCTTCGATACAAAAACCGTGTCTTTCAAGAACCTGCAAATCATATTTGAGGTTCTGTCCGCACTTTTTAATATTAGGATCCGAAAATAGGGGGGCTAGCACTTCTCGAACCTTAGAAAAAGGAAGATTATCTTTGTCAAGGTAACAATGAATTTTTTCAAAATAAAGACTAGCCTCCCCCTTAAGATCTAGATCGTTATCGGAGAGGCCTGACTCTGGCATTAGCCCCGGTAAGGCTCCTTCTTGGTCAATGTTTGCAGATTTGAGATGAGCTAAGGGTATGTATACACCATGATGATCTTGCCAAGCTAATGAGAGACCCACGAGATGCCCTCGGGTCGCATCGATGCTAGTTGTTTCAGTATCAAAAGCAAAATATCCCGCTTCGCGACACATATTGGCAATCATTTTCAATTGGTCTAAGGTCCTGACCTGATCGTACTTTCTCGGGACAGAATTTACTGGAGTTTCATGACTAGACGTGAACTCTTTTGCGAGTGAATGAAATCCTAAGTCAAGAAATGTTGTCCGCGCTTTTGAGTGATTATAGCCACCAAAATGCAAATCTTGAATCCCAATTGTAAGGCTTAGATCTCTCACAACTGTTACCAATTGTTTCGACAGAGGTCTCCATAAAGATGATTCTTCAAGGCCGGTTTGTTGACGAGGTTTTAGTTCTGCCGCATGTTCAATAATATTGTCGAGAGTTCCATACTTTTCAAGTAATTGTGCGGCTCCCTTCTCTCCAATTCCAGGGACTCCTTTAATATTGTCCGAGGCATCTCCTACGATTGTTAAAAAGTCTACGATCTGCTCAGGGTAAACACCCATTCGCTCACGCACACCCTCGCGGTCGTACCAAATTTCCCCATCTCGTATATTTAGAACCTCAATATCGTCATTACGTACTAATTGAAGGAGATCTTTATCCGGGCTCACGATGACAGACTGTAAGTGAGCTCTACTGCTCATCTCTGCGAGCGTGGCGAGTACATCGTCTGCCTCAAAACCTTCTAACTGGACGATGGGGATCGAGAGGCTTTGTATAATCTCGCGAATCATTGGAATTTGAGGTACAAGATCCTCCGGCATTTCATCCCGATTAGCTTTATAGGCCACTGACAACTTATGCCTGAAAGTTGGAGTGGGCGTATCAAAGACGCAGGCAATGTACTCAGGCTGATAAGTTTTCACAATCTGCAGAAGAATCTTCGAAAAAGTAAAAGCAGCCCCATTTTTAAGATTCTTATTGGCAAAATAAGCTCTAAAAATGAAGGCAAAGGTATCAATAAGAAAGACTTTTGAAGTTTTTGGATTTGACATAAGAGGACCTTAGCGTGTTAAACCGTAGATTTTTCTGGCGATTGCTTCATACCACGACATGGGAATCAATTTCTTTATTATCAAAACGATGTAGGCATCTGGACCTATCAAAACTCTCCTAGGTGGAGATGGCTGATTGATGGCGCGTGCAATTTTATCGGCCGAACGATCAGGATCTCTTGCCCAACGCTGACTTGCGTCTTTACCTAGTGATAGATAGCGATGAAGAATGGGCTTGAATCTTGTACCCTCAATCCGCCGAGGAAGATCTCCCCATATTTTAGTGGCAGTCTCCCTTAATTCGGTGCGCACCGCCCCAGGCTCAACCAGTATGACTTTAATATCAGGGGCGATTTCCATTCTGAGGGCTTCACCCAAGGAGACAACCGCATACTTGCTAGCCGAGTAGGCTCCTCCCATAGGGATAGTGACTCTCCCAAGCATCGACGCAACATGAACGACCCGGCCTTCTCCGGGCAGCGCATATTTTCGTATAAGCGGTAGAAAATAATTGGTCACACGATGAAGTCCGATCACGTTGGTCTCCATCTGGTTTCTAAGTTCTTGGGTAGTTATATATTCAAGAGGACCCACTTGACCATAACCGGCATTATTGATGAGACCCACGATTCTTAAGTGCTGACACTGTTGCACAGCAAGACGAACAGAATCGTCACTGAGAACATCCAAGGCTACCTTGAAAATATCTTGTTCATTAGGTAGATTAGATAAAGTCTCTAATCTTCTGGCTGTAGCAACCACACCCCATCCCTGTCTCCGCATAGCTCCAACCAAAGATCGGCCGAGACCCGTGGAACATCCCGTGATCACGATCCATTTGGTAGGTTGATTTTGCATAAAATTAAAAGCTCGCTAGAAGAGACGAACAATATTGAAGGCCAAGCCCCAATCGCTGCTGGCTCTTGCACCTATGCCTTGATAGTCTCCAGAAATTACTTGGTGAGCTGTCGTTCCTTGGGTATTCGTGCCTATAAGGGTAAAACGGTGTCCAAAGGTTTGGAACTGGTACCCAAAAGAGAATCCGGGTCTCAGAGAGCGTCGTACCGAAGAGCTTACTGGAACCCGGTAGTCTCTGACGGAGCTTGGGATAGGATAAAACTCTACGATTAAACTTTGCGTATTTGATAATTGATATTTCATTGACAGGGGAAGATTAAAAACCGAATAACCAGTACTCGTTTGGGTTATATACGTCGGAGTAATACCTAAAGTCCATGGACCTGAGAAATATTCAGTTGGTAGTTGGTAGGTCGCTCCAGAAATGCCCTCATAGACGCTAATGGTCGATGAATTATCTTTCACCTTTTCGTCAAAACGTTCAATTCGAAGGGAAGATCGTAAGGCTTTTTCGGTATAAAGGACTCCCTGCACGGTTAAGACCATTGTTTTTTGATCGCTAGTTCGATAAATCCCATAATTTAATTCGGGAATACCGGGTATGGAGCCCCAAAAACCAAATCCTGAGGAAGCATAACCATCAAGACCAAAAAGGTTTTGGCTATTGCCGACTACGGACTCCGCAAAGCGGTGGGTAAATACCAACCCCCAGCCCTCTTTAAGATACGAAGTTGTTGGGAGGTTAAGGCCTAACGGGACTTCTTGTTGCGCACGCAAGAATGAAAAAGAAAAGATGAGTAGCAGACACTTTCCAAGGTTCATCGCCCAGCACCTTTCCTTTAAGTTTAGATTAGTACATCTCGCGATTCACGCCTTTAACGTCCTTGCCCTCTTCAGGTGGAAGCGGTTCGGTATAGATGTGCATGCTTTGGCTTTTGGTAGGCAGGTATGACATACCAAAATAAGTGAATAAGATAAGAAACCACGATGCCGCACTCACCTTCAGGACTGCCCGCCCTTTAAGAAAGGAAGTGTGGTGCATATGTAGTACAACCCCATAGATTAGCCAGGAGATAAGACCCCAATTCTCCTTTGGATCCCAAGCCCAGTAATCAGACCATGCAAATTTGGCCCACAAGCCTCCGGTAATTAAGCCTCCTAGAAGAAAGAGGTACCCAATACGAACCCAATCCCGATGCAGTTCTTCAAAATTGACTTCTTGGCGTCCCAGAGCTCGAGCCCAAAAGGAATCTTTATCTAAATTAATAGTTCCAGTTCGAATTAAAGCCAGAATACTTAGGACGAAAGCAACTGTGACACTGGAATAGCCTGAGAAGTAGATGGTCACATGTGGAAGAAACCAACCACTATTCAATGCGGGTGGGACAGTAACAATGTCGATGTCTTGTTTTAATAATGCGAATAGTTCTGCCGAAAGAATAATAACTAGTGAAAGAAAACCCAATAACTTTATTTTCTTGAACCATTCAATGGATAGTGCCAATAGTCCGAATAAGAAACTGAAATAGATAAGACTCTCGTAGAAAGTCTTGAAAGGCGGTCGACCAGCTATGATACCCCTTTCAATAAGGATATAGACGTTAAGGCACCAACCTAAAAGGAAAAGAAATCGGGCAATTTGGTAAATTGTTGCTTCATATCGAGACCTGAGAATACTGAAGGCATAACAAATGCAGGCTCCCAGATAGGCAATCAGCATGATTTGGAATCCCATTTCTGCTTTAGCAAAGTTGAAGTATAAATTCATCATTTTGTCAGCCTCCCTGACCTTTTTAAAAAGATAGGTTTTAGATAAAACATCCATATAGTTCCGATAACGATCATGGCAAATCCGAAGTAGGTCACCCACAAGCCAGGCTCGTAAACAACCATAATTCCACTCACCGTAGGATCTTCGGGATTATAGTTGCTTTGATAAAACCATAATCCCTCATACACCAGAGGGTCGTTAACTGAGATTTGTTTTTGGGCTAATATTTTTCCTGAAGTATCCAAAAGGGTGATTTTAGATCGGAAATCTCTTGCCTCTTGATCCTTCAGCCGGTAGATAAGACCAATTTTTTTGTCGAAGAACGTCGTGGGCTTTGCTTCTCTGCCATCAAGCCAAACTGTTTCCGCTTTACCTGTGCGTGGATCCGACAAAGTGACTTGTACAGCGGGGTTTCTCTCTAAAATAGGGCGGGCTTGAGGATTCGGAATGTATTTTCCATCGACCCGTGCGTTCAATAAAAGAGATAAGGGTGTCGCAGAGAATCCATTCTTAAAAATAAAGGGGCGATCGAGTACCAGGGGGCTTTCTTTAAGAATCTGCCCGTTCTCAATCGAACGAATCTTCATATCATTTTTCGAGAAGACGACAAAATTCGAAAAAGACTCTTCGCCCGAAATTTTATATTGAAGACTAAGTCCTGGAGGTAGATTTCCGGCATTCAGACTTTTTGAGAATTCAGGATTACGTGCACTTAAAAGAATTTTGGCCTGCTGCCCATCATTAGTGATCAACTCTAACTCAGCCCAGTTCCCTCGCAGTTCCGGAGGAACTGTTTCTACCTTTACAGGTCGCCCATTGGGATCATTCTTAAACGGAAAATCATTGAAGAGACGCACCATTTTAAGTTTGAAAACAGGAAAATCCCATATGCTACCTTTTTTAAACTCCTTATCGAAAGTTTTACCTGCGAACGTGAGCTGAACAAGATGGCTTTTGGGTTCACTCCTCTTGAAACGACTTAGGTCTCTAGGTTTAAATTCCTCATTGAACAAGAGAGAGAACCTTCCTTGGGGATCATTAAATCTCTGGGTTCTCAGATCTTGGGCGACTAGAAAGCCCAAGAGTGGATTGGGCGTGCCAGTGCCCAACATGACTTGTAAGACCGGGTTTTCTGGAGCAGTAACATCATTAAACCAAGTACTTCGATTAAGCCCATCAGGGAGTGCCTGTAAGATTTCGAGTCGTTTCCAAGTGAGCGGGAGTCTTGTTTTGAAGCCTGCTTCAGCATCATAGGATTTTGGATTGTCTTCGAACCCCCCCTTGCCGTCAGGTTGTGTGAAAGCATAAAGACGATATTCAGGATCGTGTTTGATAACTTCAAATTGATCAAGTCTTACTGAAAAAGGAAGTGAGAATGGATTTTTCCAATCATTAGGGTCGGGCCCCTTGACCTTCCAGAAAACTGTGACCGGCTGATTTTGCTGAAGTTCATTGAAGGCTCTTACAAATCCAAATTTACCCATGAGCCCACCAAGCAAAATAACTGAAGTAGCCAAATGGACTAGGAGAAAGCCCCCCCTTGGGAGCGTGTAGGGCCGACGTTTCCACGCAACAGATAACGTACTTGCGGATAAGAGGGCTAGGAGTGAGAGAAACCATAAAGATCGATATAAGTCATAGGCAAAAGCATATCGAACCAAAACAAGGGGCAAGTCACCCCACCATACCGAGCCATAGATATCTAGGTACTCAGAGAATTTCAATTCTTGCAGAATGAGAGTTCCGAGAGCCACTGACGCAGCCATGAAGACTAATTGGGCAATCGCGAAGGGGACACTTGTGAATAGCCGGTAGGCCCAAGAAGGTGCCAATCCAATCAAAAGCCCAGAAATGATAATAAAAACGGCTAGGAAACCGGAGATTTGCTGAATATCATTCCACTCTAGGCTTACAGAAAGATGCTGGAAAACAACCCAAAAACAAACCCATATTTTGAGGGCAAGAATTTGTTTGAAAATATTTTCATGAAAGGGCCTTTGATTCCATAGAGATTGTAATTTACTTAGAATCAAATGAACCTCGCATTAAATTAAAGAATGGTTAAGAGACCAACTAAGAAAAAACTGAACTCAGGACGAACGTCTAGACGGGGCTTGCCCGCCGAAAAACGATGATGATAAAACCACCAATAGAAAACGGGGTAACCCAAAGCTGTAATCATAACAATTTGATGCCACAAACTAATAGGGTTTGCCGATAGATAGGAAGACAAGCCAACAGCGAAAATACAAAAAGTGATTAGAAGGCCAATGGACCATAGAGACCTTGTTTTCCCGAGAGCAATAGGGAGTGTCTCTCTGCCTAAAACCTGGTCTTTCTGCATGTCTCTTAAGTCATAGATAAAGGTTCGAGCAAGCGCTAGAGTGAATATGATCGAGAAAATAAGATAGTGTTGTACATCCTGAATTCTTACGTTTTCAAAATCAGGTGCGGTGACCATGAGGAAAGCGATAGATAGAGGAACGAACAAATCTTTACTGCCCGGGATCGATCGCAAGCTCAAACCCTTAGTTTGAGAAGTATTTAGTCCGATTCGATATACGAGACTGACGGCAAACGCAAGAAGGGTGCATAGAAAATAGTTTGGACCTACGTACCTCGAAAATATTAGGGAAATGAGGGCTGATGTCATGCTGACATTCAATAACAAATAGCGATTTATTTCTAAGAATTTGGCATTGGCTGGGCCCTTCACACCAAGACCTAGGGGCTCGAGGTAGGGAGCAGATAGGTACATTGAAAAAATAAAAAAACCAACCGATAAAGCAATAAAAAAGTGGTTGGGGTAATCCAAAATTTGGGAAGCTCCGAGACTCGCAAAGGTAACCGAGGCGCTCCAAATAAGCGGGGTTAAGAAAGCCCGATTTAATTTTTTGACCCATTTACTAAGGGAATCATTTGTTTCTTCGAGATGATCTACCACCTCATCGACGAGCCATGTGGGAGTCGAGGCACCCGCTAAGATGCCAACCGTTTCAGAGCCTGAAAATTGAGATAGATCTATCTCTTGTGCTGTTTCAACATATTGAACTGGCTTTCCATAGCGTTGAGCCAACTCTGCAAGATGTTTGGTGTTACTTGACTCTCTTCCGCCCACGACAATGACATAATCAACCCTTTTACTTAACGATTCAGCCTCATCTTGCCTCATCCAGGTATCTTCGCAAATGGTATTCTCGACAATACAATCGGTCGCTTGGCTTTCAATAAAAGAAGAGATCTCTTGAAAATCCTTAACCGTATAGGTGGTTTGAGCAACAATCAAGCACTTAGAAAGTTCTTTGGACGTCAACTGTTTGGCTTCATCCATGGTCGAAATGATTATTGAACCATTTTCAGCGAAACTTCTATGGGCAATCGACTCCGGATGGCCCTTGGAACCCAGGATTATGGTGAAGTAACCTTTAGGGCTCCATTTTTTAATTTTATTGTGGACTTTGGCCACCTCTGGGCAAGTGGCGTTCACGATATTAAGTTCGCCTCGATTTTGCCTTTCTTTAAGACCACGTAGAGATTGGATTGGGATTCCATGGGCTCGAATTACAACCGTGCCACCTTGGACATGCTCGGGTTCCGTAACCACCGAAACACCCCTGTTCTCAATAAGAGCTAGAGCTTGAGGATTATGAATAAGGGGTCCGAGTGTTTGCACTTTATGGCTGCCACTCTGGGCAGATGCCTCAAGAACAGCATCCATTGCCCGCTTCACACCCCAGCAAAAACCTGCAGTCTTGGCGACAATTACTTTCATACCCCTATTCTATCCTCTTGGAGTGATTTCACCCACCCTTAATGATCTAGTATCCCTGAGTTTGGCGAGTGTCTAGTTTACGGCTATGAACCAAAAATGGATACCTAGCGTATCGGCAAGATATCCTTGCGGTAGAGGGGGAAACGATCCCGATCTCATTATCGCAAGTCGCGCACTTTCGTCAAAAAAACGATTTCCGCTAGGACTTTCAACCTGCAGTCGATCGAAATCAATACTGCCATCTTTTTTAATTCTGAAGTAAACGGCAACCCGACCTTGGCCTCCTGACTTGGACCAATTGGCTGTAATTTTATTCTGAACCTGCTGCAGATAGTAGGTGTAAGGAAATTCGGTATCAGTTGCGGATAGAACTCCCTGCCCCCCGCTGATGCCCGAAGAAGCGCGAAGACCTGGCATGGGGGTCCCATTTCCGATTCCCCCACTATTTCCTTTACCAACTGCACCTTGCATCTTGGCTTCTGAAGGATCGGTTGACTTAGGTGCGCTAGGGGCCACCCCTATAGACCGCTCATCTAAGTTGGTTCCCTTGGCAATGAGGCCTTTTGATTTAATTCCAAGGCGATCAGGCGGGGTGGCAGCGATGGATTTTTCCTCATTACGAGCCGCGACCTGTTGCTTCAAACGGATGCGTTGGGGATTTTTACCTAACTCATTGGCTTCAACTCCCCCGCTCAACCCGCTAGCAGCCAAATTAATCCACGTTACCTTCGTTGGGACCTGTTTCTTCGAAGCATTCTTTGGGGGGAAAATTAAAGCACCTAAGATCAGACCGTGAAGGGCAAGGCTTTGAAGGAAAGATGGTGGCATGGTCATGCTCATTAAGTCGGACTTATTTCTTAGGAGGTAGTACTTCCACAGGAGCGCCTTCTGTGACAAAGCCGACTTGAGAAAAACCCGCTTCTCGAACAGCATCGACAACCTCAATGACGCGTCCATAGTTCAGCTGTTTGTCGGCGCGAATAAGGATCGGTCGATTCGATGATATTTGTGACTGTCTGACGAGCTCTTTTTTGAGGCTCTCGAGAGACATTCGTGCATGCTCGAGTTCGATGAAACCTTCGTAAGTAATCGCAATAGATAAAGCTTGGCTATCTAAGCTCTTACCCGTCTGAGTTCGAGGGAGATTTATGTCTAACCCACTTGTTAGTAAAGGGGCGGTGACCATAAAGATAATCAGCAAAACGAGCATGACATCAATAAGGGGGGTCATATTGATTTCGGCCATTTCTTTTTGTCGATTGTAAGGACTAAAGGCCACAAAGGCTCCTAAACAGCTACTGGCGTAACAATATATTTTCCTTTTGCATCTTGAGAAACGGTGCCCGCGGGAACATCGGGGTCATGCTCGAACACGAGGACGGTACCAGAGTTACAAACTTCGTTGAGTACTTTGATTTTTTCGTCAACACAAGTAACCACATCCAAGTCGTATCCCATAATCCATGCGGGCTGAATATGTCTTGAAGTGGGAATCAAATCAGCTAAGTAAAGAAGTTTTTTTCCTCCACCTTCGATTACTACATTCTGAAGAGCTTCGATATGCCCCGGAGCTAATCGCACATGAATGCCTGGGAAGATTTCATGATCCCCATCGACCGTTTCAAGAAGACCTAGCGCCTCGAGGCACTCCCAATTTTTAGGAAGATAGCTTGCACGGACTCTTATATGAGGATCTTTGGCGTCCTCTAGGTCTTTTTTTTGAACGATGTATCGAGCATTGGGAAAACTTGGCACGAGATTTCCTTGCGCATCAAAGCGCGTACTGCCTCCCGCATGATCGAAATGTAAATGCGTAAGAATGCAACAGGTAATATCTTTCGGTGTCAGATCAAAGCGAGCAAGCTCGCGATCTAAAACCCCTCGACCTTCAAATTTAAATCGAGACATAAAAGTATCGTCCTCTTTGTCTCCATTACCGTTGTCAATAAGGATATTTTCTTGTTTGCCATTCAGAAATCCTCGAACCAAGAGGCAGTTAGTGGCCATCAGGATTTGATTATCTTGATCCGCTGGATAGACCTTGGACCAAACTACCTTAGGAACGGTGCCAAACATCGCTCCTCCATCAAGAGCGAATTGACCGCCGCTAACGATTTGGATGTCCCAGGGTTCTATGTGCATACATTCAAGCTTGAATGGTTACCTGATTATGATTTAGGGTTATCACTATTGGCATATTTTTCCAAAGCCTTCAGTAGATCCATCGGCAAAGGGAAGATGATGGTGCTGTTTTTTTCAACAGCAATATCGGCAAGAGTTTGTAGATACCGCATCTGGATTGCAGCTGGATTTTGACTGATCATATTAGCCGCTTCCAAAAGCTGTTGAGCAGCAGCTAACTCACCTTCAGAGTTAATGATCTTTGACCGTTTCTCTCGTTCCGCTTCTGCTTGCTTGCCCATCGCTCTTTGGATTTGCTCGGGAAGATCTACTGACTTGAGCTCAACGCTTGTCACCTCAATACCCCAAGGTTCAGTTGCAAGATCGATGATTTCTCGCAGGCGCTTATTGAGGGTCTCTCGATCACTCAGTATCTGATCAAGTGAGACTTCCCCCAAAATAGAACGGAGAGTAGTCTGTGCTTTCTGGCTTGTCGCATAATCAAAATCTTCGACGCCCGTCACGGCCAAACTTGGGTTGACGACCTTGTAGTAGACAACTGCACTTACTTTGAGGGTTACATTATCTTTCGTAATAATGTCCTGGCTTGGGACATTAAGGACGATAGACCTTAGCGAGATCTTGACTTGCCGATCGAAGGGTCTAAAAACAAAAATGAGGCCAGGGCCTTTAATTCCAAGCAAGCGTCCAAGCCTGAAGATGACACTACGTTCATACTCGTTGACAACACTGATGCATGTGAAAAGATAAAACCCTAAAAAAATCAAAAGGGGACTCGTTCCAAATAGTAATTCAATCATCTTGATGACTCCTTAATCTTATTGTCTCACGAATAGATTGTATTCTCGCTCTTCTCCGATAGTCGTGAATGAGCCATGGCCCGGAATCACTAAGGTATCGGGATGGCAGGGATAAATCTTTTTTAAAATACTTTCTTTGAGTTGCTCTTTAGATCCGCCAGGCGTATCTGTTCGACCTACGGCGCGATGAAAAAGCGTATCTCCCGCTAAAAGAACTTTTCCTTGCTGGAAATCGCCAAGAAAACAACAAGATCCAGGGGTGTGTCCGGGGGTATGGAGGGTGTTTACTCCAAGAAACTTATCGGACTCTTCGAGTTGAGTCATTTCGGGAGCATCAATCGAAGGAAGCCCAAAAAAGGCTGTTTGGCGATCTAGATTTTCGATTAAGAAATCATCATCTTGGTGAAGATACGCTGGGCAATCGTAATACCCCTGCAATGCCTTGGTTGCTCCAACGTGATCAAAATGTGCATGCGTATGAAGTAAGGCCGTTATCTTGATTTTCAAAGCACTAACTTCCTCTTTGATACGATCAGATTCTCCTCCGGGGTCCACTATGAGTCCCTGGTGGGTGGCTTCATTCCAGACTAAACTGCAATTGCATTGAAGGTCTCCCACTTGAAAGGTCTTAAGTTTCAACACGTACATACTCCTGATGTGTCTACAATTTAATTAAGTGACATTGAGTATGATATCGACTTCCAGTAAGCAAAACCAAGATTCCCATTCACCGGTCCAATCTAGATGGACGGTTTGGGATGGGTCTTTAGCCTGTTTCTTGACGCTCGTTGGGTTCATTTATTTTCAATACAGGTCATTCTTACCTCTTCGGGTTCCAACTCATTTCAATATCCATGGAATTGCGGATGAGTGGACTTCTCGGGAACATATAGGATGGCTTTTACTGGGTCTTCCTTCTCTGCTTTGGCTCTTCATGACGGGGGTATCTTTTTTGAGAAGTCCGCATGAACTTTCTTGGCAAAAAGATATACGAGTGACCATAGGTGAAAAAATACGCGGTGTGATTCCTTTGGGTATCGGCATCATGTTATCCGGAACAACTCTTTTGCCCATTTTTTATGACTTTTCTATTCCAAAGTTTCTCTTTGTAGTTTCGGGCTTTATCTTTATGGCCATATTTTTAATCCTCTACCAGGCAAACAAAATGATTCCCACAGAATATCGAGATCATTATCGATTCGGATTGATCTACAACAATCCACGCGACCCCTCGGTGTGGGTACACCGGATAGGGGGAATGGGTTTGACACTGAACTTTGCCCATAAAAAAGCTTATGCTTGGTTGATGCTATTACTTTTTGTCCCTTTTCTGATCATCCTTTTCAGTCAATCAAAGATTTATTAACTGATGGCCATTCCCATTCGATCTCAACTCCATACGTCACCTGTACTGAAGAGGAAACTCCATGATCTCCCCCGAGGACCTGGCTGTTACCTATATCGTGATCAAGAAAATAATCTTCTCTACATTGGTAAGGCTAAGTGCATCAAAAAAAGAGTAAAAAGCTACTTCTCTAATAAACAACTAGATTCTAAAACTAAGCGATTGGTCTCCAGGATTTGGGATATTGAGTTTCTCCTTTGCTCTAGTGAGCTCGAAGCCCTTGTTTTAGAAAACAACCTCATCAAAAAATATCGACCTCCCTTCAACATTCTTCTTAAAGATGACAAAAGTTACCCTTACATTAAACTCACACGTGAACCCTTCCCTAAAGTTTATGTAACTCGAAAAATCCTGAAGGATAAAGCTTACTATTTCGGCCCCTTCTTCCCTTCTAGCGCAGCATATCGAACAGCCGAGCTAGTCTATCGATTTTTCCAGATTCGAGACTGTGATATTGAAATTGACGGCAAGAGAGGGCGTGCCTGTCTTAAGTACCAACTCCATCGATGCACCGCGCCTTGTATCGGAAAAGTTGATGAAACGAGTTACCAAGAGCAAACCAAGGGGGCCAAGCTTTTCCTTGAGGGAAAGAGCGATGAGCTGAAAAAGCGACTTGAAGCAGCCATGTGGAAGGCTTCGGAGGTTCAAGCCTTTGAGCAAGCGGCTCATCATCGGGATGCCCTCAATCAATTAGACTCATGGTTCTCCAAACAAAAAGCTTCTAGCTCGGATCTTGTTGAAACAGATATTTTTGGGTCAGCCTTACTTGATGACAAAGCCTGTATCCATCGACTCCTTATCCGCGGGGGAAATATTATTGCTCGTCACGAATATCTTTTGGAAAATACCGAAGTCATGACTCCTGCGATTTGGGCAGAGGTTATACAAGGAATTTACTCTAAGGAAATTTGCCCAGACCGCCTGATCCTGGAAATGAAACCCGATCATGAAGACATTCTTTTGCAATGGCTAATGGGAGAACGGACTTCGAGACCCCGAATTTTAGTTCCTCAGCAGGGAAATAAAGTTGAATTGCTATGCATGGCTCAAGAGAATGCCAAATTAGCTCTTGAGAAGAAATTTGAACCTGCACAACTCACGCTTGCCACTCTCGAGGGTCTCCAAAAGATGCTCAGTTTGGTTCGCATTCCCCATCGTATTGAGTGTTTCGATATCAGCCATAGCCAAGGCCAAGAAGTCGTAGCAAGCCTTGTGTCATTTCTTGACGGCAAACCCGACAAGTCAAACTATCGTCGCTTCAAGATGAGTATCGATAAGAATGACGATTTTGCTCAAATGAAAGAAGCCGTGACACGACGATATCGTCGCCTCAAAGAGGAGGGTTCAAATTTCCCCGATCTCGTCTTGATTGATGGTGGGCTAGGACAACTCAACGCAGCCCTTGAGTCCCTTGAGCAATTAGGCCTTTCTCATCTCGAGTGTGCTTCCATCGCTAAAAAAGAAGAATTGATCTATCGACCTTTTCTTCCAGTCCCGCTTCGCATCCCCCGAACTAGTCCTGTTCTTCATCTCCTGCAGCGGGTAAGAGATGAGGCCCATCGTTTCGCCGTAACATATCATCGATCCTTGCGTTCGAAACGTACTTTTAAAAACGAACTAGCCTCGATCAAGGGGGTAGGAAATAAAACTGTTCAGAAACTCATAGAGCATTTTGGATCAGTCAAGCAGGTTCGCCATGCTTCACCCAAAGAGATTGAAACCATAGTAGGATCGCGACTGAGTCAATCTATCCAGGAGTGGCAAAGGTCCTAGCCATCTTTTATGTCTTCTAGTCGGATTCCCATTGAGAGAGCCTTGGGATGAAGAGAAAGAAACAAATAGGGGTCAGCATAATGAAAGTGCCTACATGACGAGAGGCGCTCCAACCCGCGATGAGCCAGTACATTAATCCATACCAAGTTGTCATTTGGATCACTAGGGTATAAAGCAGGGATTCTCGAAAAACGATGTGGGGTTTTTCTTCATCTGGTTGATCTTTGAAACGTGAAAGAACTTTTCCCGATCGGTAATTGACAAAAAACGTACCTGCCAGCGTTAGGCCTGTGAGTGTATAACTGAATTCCTTAACGAGACCCTCAGGGATAAAATTTCCGGGAACAACCTTCTCTGTCATGATCAACAACATCAAAATGAGAGGCCAGGCAACGCAAGCAACAAGGCCTATCATACGCGCGATACGGTATCGAGATATAAGATTAGTTGAAGTCTTCATGTGCCTCTCTCTAAGTCTTGAGTGTTAATATTTTGACATATGAAGCCTTCTAGATTTTTAAACATCCTCTTGGGACTGCCTCTTTGTTTCATCGGATGTATTCGGGATGATGTCTCTTCGGGTCAAACCCTCCAAACAGCACTATATCTCTTCGATAGTGCTTCAAATCAAATTCTGACCTATAGCGATTTGAGTTCACTCTATGGCGCCCCGAGCGTTCCTATTCCTTCGAAGGTCCTGACTAATGTGAATTTATCTCAAGTCACTAATTTGGCATGGGGTGGGATGACGTTAGACACGCAAACTGACCAACTCTTCTTGCTCTCTGAATCGGGAACCGTCGTGCGGATCAATCGCATCCGAGAGCAAACTGGATCGATTAATAGTACCGACGTCACATCATTCACTTTAGACCCCAGTCAGAGAGCCCAGAATTCTAAATTCTCCCAAGCCTCTATCGATTCCGTTACCCATACCTTATACGTAACTGAAAATGGTGACAATCTTTGCCGCATTTGGATTATTACGAATGCTGGATCTCGGTTACAAAACGAAACAATTCCTCTGAATGTCTTGCAAGTCACTAACGATACGGGAGGACGATCCGTTGCGGCCGACAATGGAACAGTCTTCACCTATGCTGATAATGGCTCAAGCGTCTTGATCGGAACAGATACCGTGATTGGGCCCCGTATTAGAAAAGGCGCTCCCTCGGGCTTTCAGAATGCCAATCAAATTATTGGATCTTTAACACAGCTAGGGACCTACGGGTCCTTAGCTTTGGATACCGCTAACAATGTTCTTTTTGTAGGTCTTCATCTCCAAGATGGAAACCAAATCTCTACACGACCACCAGTTCTGGCCTTTGATACGGGAGCTTTTGGTCTGGGCTTCAATCAAGTTCCTAAATTTACTCTTGGGGATGCTACTTCACAAAGACAAATTCGTGTACTAGCACATGGAGGGAACAAGGCTTGGTTACTTGCTCTCTCGAGCGCTTCTTCTCTCGGCAATAACGCCGTTACGATATGGATGGCTCCCCAATCCGGAAGCACGTTTAAGACTCTACTTATCCCAGGCACTCCTTCCAGAATCTTTAAAGGGCTTGCACTAGATGGCAATGCGAATTAGGACTCATGAAGACCGACTAATTGCGGATGTTATCCTAGAAGAACGATAAAAGTTCTTTTGGGGATTGGAGATATTCATTGGTTAGACGACAAGAAGCCTTGGACTACCATTCAAAGGGCCGCAAAGGAAAAATCGAGGTCATTCCTTCGAAACCCACGAGTACATCTCGCGACTTAAGCCTCGCATACTCCCCTGGAGTTGCAGAGCCTTGTCTTGAAATTGCCCAGAACCCAGACGATGTCTACCAATACACTGCCAAGGGTAATTTAGTAGGAGTGATCAGCAACGGAACAGCCGTCTTGGGTCTTGGTAATATTGGTGCCCTTGCAAGCAAGCCGGTCATGGAAGGTAAAGGCGTTCTCTTTAAGCGTTTTGCCGATATTGACGTTTTTGATATTGAAATCGACGAAGAAGATCCTGAAAAGTTTGTTCAGATTGTCAAAGCTCTTGAGCCCACTTTCGGGGGGATTAATCTCGAGGACCTTAAAGCTCCAGAATGCTTCGAGATTGAAGAAAAACTTCGAAAGATTATGAACATCCCCATCATGCATGATGATCAACACGGAACAGCGATCATTTCGACGGCTGCCCTATTCAATGCCCTTGAAATTACCCAAAAAGATATCTCTAAAATTAAAGTGGTCTTTAGTGGCGCCGGCGCTAGTGCAATTGCCTGTGCCAACATGATGGTCTCAACCGGGGTTCAATTAGAAAACTTGTGGCTCTGCGATACCAAAGGGTTAGTCTATGTCGATCGTCACGACGGAATGAATCCTTATAAATCGAAATTTGCTAAAAAATCAAATTTAAGGAGCCTTGCTCAAGTCATTGATGGTGCGGACGTCTTCGTAGGCTGCAGCGCTAAGGGTGTGCTCACGGTCGACATGGTAAAATCCATGGCGCCCAATCCTATTGTTTTTGCCCTCGCTAATCCTGATCCTGAAATCGATTATCCGATTGCCAAAGCTGCACGACCGGACCTTATTATGGCGACCGGGCGGAGTGATTATCCTAATCAAGTTAATAATGTTCTAGGCTTTCCTTTTATTTTCCGAGGCGCCTTGGATGTCCACGCTAAAGAAATTAATGAAGAGATGAAACTTGCCGCGGCGAAAGCTTTAGCCGCGCTTGCTCGAGAAGAAGTCCCTGATTCAGTCAGTCGGGCCTATGGAGGCCAGAAATTCTCTTTTGGGCCGGAATACATCATTCCTAAACCTTTCGATACGCGCGTCCTCTTATGGGTGGCGCCCGCCGTGGCCAAGGCCGCGATGGATTCAGGCGTAGCTCGAAATCCTATTCATGATTTTGATCGTTATCGTGAACATCTTGAAGACTTACAGGGCCGAAGCAAAGATCTCATCAGGTCTGTGATCAATCGAGCCAAGCTCGATCCGAAACGAATTATCTTCCCAGAAGGGGATCATCCCTTAATTCTTCAAGCATGCGAGAACCTAATCGAAGAGGGCATCTGTAAACCCATCCTGATTGGCTCTTCTGAGCTGATCCGAAATAAAATTAATGAGTTAGGACTCGATCTACCAGGTATTGAGATCATCGACCCAGAACACTCTGAGATGAAGAATGCAGCAACGGAACTCTATCTTGAACTGAGAAAACATAAAGGCGTGGGCTGGGAAGAAGCCAAACGACAAGTCATACGTCCCCTTGTTTTTGGATCTCTCTTGTGTCGCATGAGTCAAGCCGAAGGCCTCCTTTCAGGTTTAAAGACAACCTATCCTGAAACCATTAAGCCCTGCCTTGAGGTCATTGGTGCTCGCGAAGGCCTAGGCAGAGTGGCCGGTGTCTATATAACGATCATGAAAGATCGCGTTTTGTTCTTATCTGATACCACCATGACCATTCAACCCACGGCCGATCAATTATGTGACACAGCGATTATGACCGCTGACCTAGCCCTCAACAGATTTGGTATTGAGCCTAAGGTCGCCCTGCTATCCTATTCGAATTTTGGAACCGTGAATAACCCTGATATTGAAATTACCCGTGACGCAGTTAGGAAGATCCACGAAAAGAGGCCCGATATTAAATGCGATGGTGAAGTACAAGCCGATACCGCCCTATCGAAACGCCTCTTAGCCGAAAATTTTCCTTGGTCGGCGCTTCAAGGGGGAGCCAATATTCTTATTTTCCCGAATTTGGCGAGCGCCAATATTAGTTACAAACTGATTCAACGATTAGCCAAGGCGGAAATTATGGGTCCCATTACCTGCGGCATGGCCCGTCCCGTTAATGTTCTTCAGCAAGATTCATCACTGAACGATGTCATCCATATGGCCGCTATCACCGTCGTAGAAGCCCAAGATAGAGGAAATTAAAGATGGCTTTGAATCAGAAGCCACTCTGGTTGATCATTGGTGGGCGCATGCGACTTGGCCGCTGGATCGGTGAAGATCTCGCGCGAGATCATGAACTTGTTTTGACAAGTTCTAAGTCTTGGAAAGATGAATCTTGGCATCGCAGTCTTTCAGCGATCCGGCAAACCCTAACTTGGGATGCTCAGGATCGAGACATCTCTTCGAAAATCAAACATGATTTGGATTCGACTTTGGGATCTGACCTAAAGATCAATGGCGTTTGTTTCTTAAGTAGCACTTTCGACGAACAAACCCTGGGCACTTGGAATACAGGTGACTTAGAAAAAACGTTTAAGACCAATTTGATCTTTCCTATGCTCTGTTCCCAATCTGTTTTACCTTTCCTTCACCCCGCAGCTTCTCTTCATTACTTTTTAGACCATGCAATTGAGAACCCTTTCAAAAAACGTCTCCCTTATTCTGCAGCTAAGGCGGGGCTCACTAATTTCATTCAAGGTTTCCGTGCCCTAGTCGGTGATCAACAAAGCATCCATGGGCACGTCCTGGGAACCATTATTAAAGAAGGCGAGCCGCAACCTCAGCATTTACACACACCTCCCCACCCCTTCTCTTCCTTGATGAAAGAGATCAGGGGGAAGTGAAGAGGACATGTTTCATAAATTAGGAAGAACTAACGAAAAAAGATATTGATTAAGTCTTTCACTAGAAAGAATATGAAAGTAAAAATTCCAACTGTTAATTCAGGAGCATATTTTTTCTTTGAGAAGTTTTTTAAAATTTCCATAGAATTTCTTTCAAGAAAAGATTTTATTTTCGATGAACATTAGGATAATTCAAAATAGTTTAGCGCTTAATTTCTATAAATTCAATACGACTTAAGTATTGCGGAGAATGAAAAATACGCTGAGTGGCCCTCTTGAAGTCCTCAGGCTTAGCATCTTTGATCATCATGAATACTTGAGGATTGCGATCCACAATAGGGAACCATGAAGATTGGACATGGACCATGAGTCGGTGACCTTTTTTGAAGGTATGAAAGATATCTGGGAGTGCAAAGGGGACTTCAGTGACCTTATTGGGGACAAAAGGCTCGGGCTTACTGAAGCTATTGCGATATTTGCCTCTGAGCGTATCGCCTCGCACTAACATTTGATATCCGCCTGCATTCCAATTTTTAGGACTATCGGGAGGGGTCGGAGCGTCGTTGGGAAATACATCAATCACCTTAACGGTGAAATCGCTGTCGGTACCGCTGGTGCTGGCGTATAGAAATACTTTCAGAGGTCCCGCGATAGTTAAATCATTTTCGAGAGGCTCGGTCTCAAAGACCGTTACATCCGGACGACTCGAAGCAAAGCGTTGGTCTTCAGTCATATAAGTTCGTGTATATCCGAACGTGATGTCCATCGTGTACGGAACAGGCTTCGCGGGGTCAGAAATCCATTCAGTAAAACCATTCACCGTGGGTGATTTGGGAGGCGCGAAGGTCAAGGAGCCTTTGGTTTGGAAATAAATCGCTGAATTGACTCCTTCTTTAGGGGGCCAGGCATCCATTGAATGCCACCGATTCGCTCCCGTTTCAAAGACGGTAGCTTTAGCTAGACTCATGGTCCCTTTATCTTTCAGGAAGTGATTAAAGAAGGGCAACTCAATCTCTTTTTGAAAATAGAGGCTCGTGTTGGCATCAAATACTGCATTACCCACGCGTGATCCATCTCCCCTCGCCCACAATCCGTGGGTCCAAGGACCCATCACGAGACGATTATTAGTGTTAGGACTTTGTTTATTAATGGTTTTAAAAGTTGCGAGAGGTCCAAAAAGATCTTCTGCATCAAACCACCCTCCCACGGTTAGAACGGCGGGTTCAATGTTCACGAAGTGAGGTCTCAGGTTACGAGCCTGCCAATAAGCATCGAATGTATCGTGACCAATATAAGCATCCCAATAAATTGCTTGCTTTCCCAAAACCTTACTTAGATTAGTGAGGTTGGACTTCCTTAGGTAGTAGTCGTAGCCATCTGGATTATCTATCAATATCGGCTTGGGTGCCACGGAAATAGGTTCGGGTCGATATCCACCGAAGCGTGTGAAAAACCCAAAATTAGCTGCGAGTTGAAAAGCACCTAAGTGATAAGCGTCATCACCTTCCCAAAGATCAATCATGGGTGCCTGGGGCGATACTGCTTTCAGTGCTGGGTGGTGACTAATCATCCCTTGAGCCACCATATGACCCGGCCAACTAATGCCCCACATACCTACGCGTCCATTATTGTGAGGGATATTTTTAATTAGCCAATCGATGGTGTCGTAGGTATCCGTCGTCTCATCCGTATCTTTTGGTCCTTTCTTTAATTTGACAGGATTCATGTCCACAAAAACGCCTTCACTCTTCCATCGGCCTCGGACATCTTGATAAACATAAATATAATCTTCGCCGTCAAAGGAGTGACTAGGTCCTACGCTTGGTCTAAAGGCATCCGGTCCATAAGGAGCCACACTATAAGGCGTTCTTTGGAAAAGAATCGGATGGTCCACTGACGTATCTTTGGGTAAATAAATAGAAGTAAATAGTTTTACTCCATCGCGCATGTTGATATATTGTTCAAGTTTCGTATAGCGATCTTGAACCTTGAATACAGAAGGGGCGGCATTTTGAGCGGTCAAAGATAGGACCGCTAAGCTTGCAAAAAACCATCGACGGATACTCATAAGAAACTCCACACATAATGGACTCCATAATCTATGAATTAGGTCTCTATGACAAGAGGAAGCTAAGTTATGGCAGTCTATAAAGGACTTCTTAGGAATAGCCCATGAAATTTAAGGTTAATGAGATTTTTACGAGTCTCCAGGGCGAAGGGACACGTGCGGGACGTATCTGTTGTTTCATTCGACTAACTGGGTGCCCCCTCCGTTGCGTTTACTGCGATACCGAATACGCTTTTTATGAAGGTCAGATGAAAGAACTCGATGAGATATTAAATGAAGTCGTCAAGCAGATTGGAACACCTAAGACAGAGATCAATGCTCCCTTTGTGGAAGTTACGGGAGGCGAACCCTTAGCACATCCTCATGCGGCGGAACTTCTTCGTCAACTCTTGGATATCCATTACGAAGTGGCTATTGAGACGGCGGGGAGCCACGATCTTTCCGTGGTGCCCACGGAGGTTATTAAAATAGTCGATCGTAAAACACCGGGGAGCGGAGAGGTAGATCAGTGGCTCGAAACCAATCTAAATTACCTAGTGCCCGGCCGAGACGAACTGAAATTTGTTCTCGTCAATGAATCTGACTACGACTGGGCTAAAGCATGGTGTCTCGATCGCAAGATTTTAGACCGACAGATCATCCTTTTCTCTCCTGCTTGGGGATCCTTGGACCCTCAGTGGCTTGCAGAGAAAATCATTCAAGACAAATTACCTGTTCGTTTTCAAACTCAACTTCATAAAGTGATTTGGGGATCTGATCGAACGGGAGTTTAAATTCTCGGAGAGTCAAAACTCTCTTTGGCGTGATAACTGCTGCGTACCAAGGGGCCTGACTCGACCCTCGAAAAACCCATGGATTCTCCGTGTTGTCGATACATATCAAATTCACTTGGCTCTACATAGCGCTCTAATGGAAGGTGGTTCGGTGTGGGCGGTAGATATTGTCCAAGCGTAATAATATCGACTCCCGCTCGATGCCAATCTTCCATGAGATTTAGAATTTGTTCAGGCGTTTCACCGAGTCCCAACATGATTCCGCTTTTGGTTTTCATAGATAGACTGTTTTCAAGACGATATTCATGGGCTCGCCTTAGTAATTCCATGGATTGTTGATAGTCTGCATCAGGTCGAACTCGTTTATATAATCCCGGGATAGTTTCAACATTATGGTTCAGTACATCGGGGCGCGCATCTAGAACGATACTCAGCGCTTTCAAGGATCCTTGAAAATCAGGGATGAGTACTTCAATTCCACAGGTAGGGTTGAGGGTTCTGATCCATTGAATCGTCTGTTGAAAATGCTCAGCTCCCCCATTAGGTAGGTCATCACGATTGACACTGGTAACCACGGCAAACTTGAGTTGTAGAGCGGCGACGGCTTCCGCTAATCGTTGAGGCTCCTCGGGGTCTAAAGCACCGGGTTGGCCCTTTCCTACGGAACAAAAGCTGCAATGTCTAGTGCAGACATCCCCCATCAGCATAAAAGTTGCAGTTCGATGCACTCCCCAGCATTCATTTAGGTTGGGACAGCGGGCTTCTTCACAAACGGTCACGAGGGCTTTAGAGCGGATCAGCCCCATCACCTCATTGACGACTTCAGGCGCAGGGACCTTTATTTTCAACCACTCAGGTCGTGGACCTGGCAACACAGGGGGGCGCGTCAAATCTTCTCCCTAAAATCAAGGCTTGAGATGATTCATTCTAGCCTTAGAATGCAAAGGCCTACGTTAGAATATCTCCATGTCAGAATTTGAAAATACCCCATCGTCTTCTCAAATCGAGCGTCATTTAGAGCCAGGCTCCTTTAAAATACCTGAGGGCT